>Ga0233435_1001146_pt1 | contig 26642 bp, 25 predicted proteins | sample SI_122_August201_3_FD_182735 | JGI IMG/M metagenome (GOLD analysis project Ga0233435, IMG submission 182735) | Seawater microbial communities from Saanich Inlet, British Columbia, Canada - SI_122_August2016_135_MG | ecosystem: Environmental > Aquatic > Marine > Inlet | place: Canada: British...
AAGTAAGGCAGATGACAAGTCTGCAAGATCAGCTTGAGTTTTAACGTCTTTTGCCAGCTCCGCAGCAAAAGACCTAAGCTTATTTTGGTTGATGTTGGATTTATTAATTTTTAGTGTGTTTGTGTTACTCATGTTTTTAACTCCTTTATTAGGGATTATAAAATATGAGGGTTTACACGGAATTATTTACAGGGTCAGCTGATGGTGAATTTACATATGTGCTGATCAATTAATTGATGAAAAAATAATATAGTTTCTTTTTGTGATTGGATCCTTCATTAGTATTTACCTAGTTTTACTTTAAGTTGTTTTTTCATATTATTAGTCGACCTACTTACAGCTTCCTTAAGCTCAGGAACCCTGTGCGCTAAATAATTTGCAACCTCTTCTTCGTTTAAAATTAGGCTTGATAATTTATCCTTGAAGGCATCCATATGCAAGTCATCTAGCCCCATAACAAAATCTTCATGCCCAAAAATGTCCTTGTTTAGGCCGATAGCTTTCTGACTATAAGCTATAGAAATAGTAGGAATGTTGAGTGAAATTGATGCAATTGTTGCATGTGTTCTTGCAGCATATAAAAATCTACACTTAGAAATTATGTATTTAGTTTGCTCTGCATTGTAACCGTCTGGACATAAAGATATGCGATTACTTAATTTAATTTTAAGCCTTTTATATAGCTCTTCCATAAAAAAATAATCACTATTATTTTCACTACCATCTAATGGGGTGACATGAGGAATTAGCACAATTGAAAAATCCTTCTCTTTCACGCAATATGTTAAAAAATCTACACACTCTGAAATCACATCCAATCTATTTTCTTTGATTTTATTAATCAGTGAGCTTATATTAAATCCTAACACGCCAGATTTCGCTGGCAATGGCCAAAAACTCTCCAACTGAACCTCCATCATTTTAAGGTGAAAGGCCGGATCACTAGTTTGAACCACGTTGTTCAATTGTAGATCTTTAGTTAAGTACTCAAAAGAGTTTCCTTCTCTTACCATTATCTTGGAAAACTTAGATAGGTGTACAGACATATGATCACGCACATGTGGATTCTTTGAAAATGGCCCTACTGAAGCGGACCATAAAAATGTTGGTTTATTTAGTTTATGTGCATAATGATCCATCATGGTAATCCAAACTGGATAATTACACTCATAAGTATAATTATCCCCTCCGATAGACAGAACCGCATCAACTAGACTAAGCTCTTTTTTTAATTTTGATGGTATGCGAAGTGGAAAATGCTTGTTTCCAATTTTGGGAAACTTTAATAGGACCAGCCCCCATAATCTAGATAGAAATTTATTATAGATTGGTGTAAAAAATACCCCATCCATTTCATGATTTTTCCACTGCTCAACATCCCTCTCTATGTCGTTACTTGGGACTAAAATTTTAACCTCTCCGAATTCCTGCTTCAAGATGGCCAGAGTACTCCTTACAATAGCTTCACATCCTCGATTCCCAAGTGTGAGTTGCCCTGTTAAATAAAAAGTAATCACTTGTCAGGCCTCTTTAGTTTCATGTCAAAAAAAATCTCATTAATAGGCCTTCTAGTTGATGCGCAAACCTTATTTGATGTATCTGGATATCCAATGGCCAGCATCATAATTACAGAATGACTGGGGTTTATTTCGACTAATTTTCTCAACTTTAAATCATCTGTGGGTTTAGCGCTCCAGTTTAATGCACAAGTTGCAATGCCAATAGAATGAAAAACATACATTAATGACATTGATATTAAGCCACCATCTATCCAATGTTGATATCGCTCGTCTGCAGAAAAAAAAGCTTTTAAGTCGGCAGTAATTATCATTATGTTTGGAATGCTAATTCCAAAAGGTTTATTTCCATGTTGACAGGATAAAACAGCCTCTTTAATTTTTTGGTCTGAAGTATGATAAATACCCCATGCCTGTCTATTACAAACTGATGGTGATTTCATGGCCAATTTAACAGCCCTTTCAATTTCTTTAATATTAACAATCTTATCTTTAAACTCTCTTAACGAATATCTAGAATTAAAAAATAATTCTGGATTCTTCAGGGTCCCATTTTTATAATCATTTAAACTTAAATTAATATGCCCATGCTCTTCATGTGAATTAAAGTCACTATAACCCTTTAATTCTTTTTTTATTTGACCACTTCGCTTGTCATCAACATTTTCTGGTAAATTAATAAACCTCTCCAAAACTTGCTTAGAGGCTATATCGTGATACCCTTTACCTTTATTTTTTTTAGCTATACCTAGTAAATCTAAAATTCGATTGGCATGTGACCAGCCAGATTTAGGATTTCTTCTCCTATAACTCAGACTTTTCTCTAAACCATGGTATACAATAATTGAGCTATAATTTCTCGTTTCATTATCATTCAGATTTTCATTCCAACTACAGTATTTCAAAAACCTTGTATATTCGTACAGAAAATATTTAAATCCCGTCAATATTCTATATATATTTCTTAAATATTTCCACATAAATATCCCCTATATGCCGCTTGTAAATAAACTTGGAGTGATTAAATTCACAACTAACTATTTGGTGTCAAATTCATACAAATTTTCATAATTCTACGTCCAAAATACCAATAAAGAGTAAGCAAAAATATATTACTTACCACTGTAGCGATAGCTGCACCAACCATTCCATATAATGGAATTAAAATCAAGTTCAGAATTATATTTACTACTGCAGTTAAACCCATTAACTTCACTTTTAGCCTCATATTATCTTTGACTAACAACACCGAGCCAATATTACTAGCAAGAAACAATATTGGTAAAGTAGTAGATAAAATATATAGTAATTCTACCGAATCGTCATAACCCTCCCCAAATAAAATAGGCACTATATATGGGGCTAACATCCATACTGTCACCATTGCTAGTAGCCCCAATACTAGCATTACAACATTACCTTGCTTGACGAATTTATAGAATAAATCGTGATCATGATTTGCCCATCTGTGAATTTTCGGCAAAAAAAACTTTTGATAAACGACACTAGGAAATAATAAAACTAGAACAATAACCATGAAGGCCGTATTGTATATACCAGCTGCCTCACTTCCCACCATGTAGTTCAATAAAATAATATCACTTTGAAAATAAATCAAATGAAAAACACCTGCTAATGCAAACGGCCATGATCCATGAATAATATGTTCAATTTGGACTGGCTCACTACTACTTTCAATATCTGAAAAGCTCTTGTGTCCTTTCAAATCTACTAAGCCTTCTGCAAATTTAAGCATAATGAGGATGCCAAATACTACAAGAAAAGTGGATACTAATACATATACAAGCGCTATATTAATTACCGTCAGATAGCTGTTAGCTAATAAAATAATCGTTAAAATTATACAAAAACGAAAAAAATGCGGTGCTATTTGCAAGAGCGCCATCTTTGTGTACTTTTCTTCAAGTTGAAGCTTGCTTGTCATTAATTCTAACGAAACCTGTCCAGCTACATAAAAAGACATAATTAAAATTGTATATTTAAGCAGATCCTCATGATGGCCAAATAATCCCCATATAGCAATTAGAGAAATAATTAACGTAGTATTAATCAAGACTAGTCTTAATGATGGTAAAACTTGACCAATAGCCAGGTCACCATCTTTTCCAAATTCTTTCAACCAATATTGAGATATTCCGAATCCAGCCAAAGGAATAAATATGGCAGATAGAGAAAAAGCAGTCGAAAAAACTCCAAATCCACTTGGGCCGAGGTGCCTTGCCAACATAACTTGCACTAAAAATGCAAATCCTGCACCTGCCAGAGATCCAAACCAAAGCAATAATATTGTTTTTATACTTTTATTAGAATTCATTTATTATTCTTCTTAATCATATAGATTTAATTACCCATTAGTATTGATGTAATATCCAGAATATTCTAATAATTATTAGATTTTAGGTATGTCACAATATCTGATGCATCTTTTCTTAGCAGAGGAGTAATTACCATACGTGTCCCAGGTAGAAACTCTTCGGTATTCTGTAAAAACTTAATTAATTGTTTATCAGTCCAAACAAAATCTGCCTGTATCATACTTTTAGAATACTTATAATTCGCTAAAGATCCTGCTTTCCTCCCTAATATTCCAACTAAATGAGGTCCAACAGAAGTCGTGTTTTTTCGAGTCATCTTATGGCACGCGGTGCATGAACTAAAAAGCTGCTTACCATTAGCGATTGCTTCACTATCAAGTACAATGTTCTGTTCAGTTTCAGTCCGTTGCTGAAAAATAACAATCGTTAAAATTAGTGCTATAAGGACCCCCCCTATATGTAAAAAAGTAAGTTTCTTATTTAGGGTGCTATTGCCAAAAACACCATTATTTTTACGGAAAATAATTAATAAGAATGCATGCAGCAGTACTAGTGAATATATCAATATGCCACCAGCTGCAGAAATATAAAAAAATATATAAATAGCAATACACCAGGCCACAAAATTAATTTGTGTCGAAAGTTTAATACCCTGCCAGAATAGTGCAGAAAGAGGAGGGGAAATTATTGCAATAATAAGATTAAAAATACGTAAGAGCACATTACTTCCTTAACTTTGCAGTTTTACTGATATATGTTTCGCTAGCCTCATGGCAAAAGCGACAATCATCATTGTTGGTCCTGAATATCCAGCTGTAGGAAATATGGAGCTTCCCGCCACATGTAAATTACTCAAGTTATGGACTTTACAATCCTTATCAACAACACCATCTGATGGGTATTTGCTCATTTTTGTTGTACCGATATGGTGGTTGTGTCCAGCAATACGCTCGTCAACCAATTCGGAGGTAATCTCTTCAGTTATAAATCGTCCCATTCCAAGAGCGCTTAACTCTTTAATAACTTTTTCATGACCTAGTCTGAATGTGTGATAATCATGTTCATTGAGCTTCCACTGCAAATCTGCTTGTGGAACATCTAAGGCATCTTTCGTTTTTGAAATCACAACACGTGAATCAGGGTTTGGTGCTTGTTCGATACGATGATCTAAACTATAATACTTTGGTAATGACTGTGAAACACCATAACGAGCAGATAAAAAATCTACCGACCCTGTAAAGTTATTCATTACTGATTTTATGTCATTAAATAACTCAAGTGAGAAGGGCTCCATAATATTGTTATTTATACCACGCAGTGAGTCGACAACTTTCTCATCCACATACACAGGATTAAAGCGACAGTAGTATTGCAAAATATTCTTTTTACGAAGATAGTCATCAGTAAAACTGAGATTTGCATTTAGATTAAATTTTCTAGAAGAAACACTATTGTAAATACTGGGAAATTTATCAGATGGAATTAGTTTCGATGCAGATATATGAACATGATCCATAAAATAACGGCCAACGTGGTCATATTGGTTACCAACGCCTTCCGGACGAATGTCGTTTGAATTTAACAGGAGACGGGCATTTTCAATAGCGTGAGAAGCCAAAATAAACTCCTTAGCTTCAACTGTTATTATCTTACCACCCAATGTTTTGCAGCGTATAGAGCTTACTCGACTGGCGTCAGATGAAAGTTGGATGTGTATAGCATTTAGATTTAAATAAATCCGTAGATTATTTTGCTTGGAAAGCTTATCGCGATAAATTTGTGAGAACCTTAACTTCTTTGTAATTTGAAATATTTTGGTATAAAAATCTGAAGATACATTCTCAAGCAATTCATCAGTTGGCGCTCCTTTTGCTGTTAACAAAAGCTCCGGTTTATAGAATTCCGTACTAAGCCCTAATTCTTTTGCCGCCTGGCTAATAAAAGGATATAGATCTTTTTCTTCAATAGGCCACTTAGGTAGTGCCATTTCCTCTCGACCTTCATAATCAATAGGATCGTTAGGTCTACAATACCCTCCCCAATGATTCGTGGTTCCTCCAAAATATCTCAATCGGCACCCTAACAAATCAAAATATGGCAAACCAATATTTGAGCCTGAATACAAGGCCTGTGTACGCCCATCAATTTCAAAATCACCTGACTCAATCAACAATACATCATCGATTTCGGTTAGGTTATTAGCGAGGGTAATCCCCGCCGCCCCGGCCCCAATAATACACACCGAAGTTTTCAGATTATTTGGTACGTCTTCATTATTCGCATCAATAAAGTTTTTAAACGTCATTATTAAAACCTGTTTTACCCAGTATAGGTGCAGGAGACAAGGCATAGAGCTGTCTCTAATGTAGAAAATCTTATATTCGAAATAACCACAGTGCGACCTTGTAAATAGTCCTCAGATATCATTCCTCTTATTTTATTTTTGGATAGAATGGGGATTAACTTTAGTCGCATATCAGCATAATTAATAATTTGTGCTTCTTTCCTGGACGCTATATTTTTTCTCATCCAACCCCCTACTCTTTCAGAGCTAGCATCGATTCCCATAGCATTTGCAGCTCTTATAATGTGAGTATATTTTTTTGTCTGGGCGGCATGTAAAACACCTGAAAAAGCAAGCGCTGCAATACTTAGTAAAAAATTCCTGCGCGAAAGATTAAACTGTTCAAATTCTTGTGAGTTTAAGTAATTGTTTTTTTTCATTCTTATTCTCGGTTACTTATAATTAGCCTTTATTTTTTCATCGTATTAATATCCACCTAAATAACAAACCAAACAAAAACCCTTTCTAGATTTTATATCTCGGTATATATTTCGTTCAACGGACGCCTTGCTGATGCACATACCTTTATCTCATCTTTAGGGCAACCAACTGCAAGCATCATCATTACTGTATGCTCTGCACTAAGGGTATTATCAAAACCAAAGGCATTATACAATATTACTAATACTGCTATTTCAACCTTGATCTTTTCTTCTTTAAAAACAACTTAACCTCTTTACCACCCCAAAACCTCTGACAACTTTAATAAATCTACTAACTGTAACTAAATTACTAAGCTGTAATTGGTCCGTTTTTTACTCCGAATCGTTCGGGTTTAGTTTGACTCGTTCAAAATAAGAAATTCTAAATTGTTGTCTTAATTTATTGGGGTATTATAAATCTATCAAGAGTGTTGCTTATTTCAATGTCAATTTCTTTTTTATATTGTCTGTATTGACTATTAAGATCTATGAGGCCAATTTTCATTTTACAAGTCCTCCATCTTTATTTAATTTATAGTTTAAAAAATAGTTGATTTTATTCAGTATCAAGCCACGCTTGAAACATTAAGATAGCCCATAAACGTGGAGTCCAATCATAGCGACCGCTAAGGTGCTGGCTCCAAAGTTTATTAACTAATTTATAATTGAAATATCCTTCACGTCGAATTCTTGTTTCGTCTAACAAGTCGTCTGCCCACTCTCTCAGGGGCCCACGTATCCACTGCCCCACTGGCACAGCGAAACCAGCCTTTGGACGCTCTATTAGCTCCTTTGGAACATATTTGTACAACACCTTCCTCACAGGATATTTTCCCACTCCATTCTTGATCTTCATATCTAACGGAAGTCTCCAAGCTAACTCTACAACCCTGTAATCTAAAAATGGAATACGAGTTTCAAGACTTACACCCATAGCAGCTCGATCTACTTTGGTTAATATATCATCAGGTAAGTAGGTAAGACTATCCCATAGCATCATACGATGCTCAGATTCCTCTATTCCTGAAACAAAATCACAATTATTCAACTTTGTTTTTAATACCTGCTTATTACCAATGACTATGCTTTCCTCTTTATACCCTTCAGTGACTAAACTATGGTACACATCATCCAAACTTCTAACCGTATTTAGGCGATGTGCCATTCTATGAGCCTTATCTCCCATCGAAGAGACTATATATTTATCAGGTAAAGAGAGTCCAGCTCTATCCCACGAAGAAACTGGAACTTTTTGAATGGCGTCGCCTAAAACACCGCGAAATCTTGGTGGGATCCATTTTACTTTGTTCCATATACGACTCCCCCACATGTAACGATTATAACCACCAAATAGTTCGTCTCCAGCATCACCAGAAAGAGAAACTGTGACATTTTGACGTGCTAATTTACTTACAAGGTAAGTAGGTATTTGAGAGCTATCTGCAAAAGGCTCATCATATAGCATAGGTAACTTCGGTATAACACTAATAGCATCATTAACTGTTATATATAACTCATGGTGGTCAGTGCTTAGATGTTTTGCAACATCCTTCGCATATATTGCCTCATTGAAAGCACTCTCTTCAAAGCCAATAGTAAATGTTTTAATTGGCTCCATACTTAATTTTTGCATTAATGAGACTATAACAGAAGAGTCAACCCCTCCAGAAAGAAAAGCACCTAAAGGAACATCGGTAATCATTTGAGATTGAATTGATTCTGACAATGCTTTCTCTAACAACTCTATAGCCTCATTTTCATCTTTAATAAGATCTTTTTGACTATTTTTTGCAACCACATCTAAAGCATACCATTTCATAATAGAGATACACTGGGTTTCAAATGGTGCAAACTGTGCTTTTTTTAATGGGCAATCTAAAGCTGCCATATCTATTTTCAATATGCAGCCTGGCTCCAGCTTATATATATTTTCATAAATTGAATACGGGTTTGGAACATACATATATTGCATATAAAGAGATAGCACCTCTCTATCAATCCGATTATTAAACCCTTTGTATTTACGAAGAGCTTTAAGTTCTGATCCAAATAAAAATGCCCCATTACTCCATCCATAGTACAACGGTTTTTCTCCAAACCGATCACGTATAAGAATTAGCTTTTTTTCTTTAAAATCCCAGGCAGCAATAGCAAACATACCAACTAACTGATCTAGAGTTTTCTCTACACCCCATTGAGAAAATGCAGAAACTAAAGTTTCGGTATCAGAATGTCCTTGCCAAACCTGATTATTATCACCTTCCAATAATTTTCTTAATTCAAGGTGATTATATATTTCACCATTAAAAACAATATTGAATCGACCACAAGACGATGCCATAGGCTGGTGTCCAGCTGATGATAAGTCCATAATTGATAGCCTCTGATGGCCAAACGCAATACCACTTTCTTCATCAATCCAAACACCGTTATCATCTGGACCCCTATGAGTCAATACAGATGACATATTATATATTGAATTTTCAAAATCCTTTTTTTTGAATTTACTAAAAATACCAACTATTCCACACATATTGCTCACAAATAAAGAGAGATATTTTTATATCTCAAAAAACATATAGCTAATTTAAAATCGCTATATTTCAAAAAAACTAATAAAACTTATCAATAGTTATAGAAGAAGCATGTTCTGATAGGGTAGCCAAAATTCTGAATGAATGCCAAAAAATAACCAAACAAACATCACGGTAAAGTACACTATCAGCAGAAATACAATGTAAATCAACCTATTAAAATTATTATCGATTAGGCTTGCTATTCTAACTAATATAATCATCTGTGTTGGAATAAAGTACAAGGATAATCTGTCAGCTGTTGTACTGCTAACAAATGAAAACAACAACAATGCTATAGAAAGTAAGCTTGTAATTATCCACAATCTATTATCGCCGTATTTGAACCTCCACTTTTCGTAATACAAAAAAAACATCAACGCAGGAATAACATTCATCATAATTCTGTATTGTGCCCCAGCAGATGAAAAAAGTGAATTAGTCACGTAATGATATAACATTGATTCAATATGTGAGCCAAGTAACACTAAAAAACTCAACAAAGAAATGGAGAAAAATACAAATAAATTCCATATGCTTGATAGTCGATAACTATACAGAAATCCAACTGGCATAAAAAATAGAGCGGTTTTGTGGAACAATGCTGCCATTAGTATATGTATAAAAAATGCTTTTGATTTCTTATCTAATAAACTAACAATTCCCATCATAATAAAACCAATAGCAGCTGCCTGCCTTGTATACCCCATAGCAACAACCAATGTAAGATATGAGCTAGCAATTACCAAGGAAAGCCACGGGAAAGGAAGTCTTCTAGACAATTTAAACAGACCTAATATGTAAATTACAGCGCAAACTAAATTTGTAAAATAAACACCATTAAAATAATTCCAAGAAATCCAATGCAATGCTTCATAGCCATAATCTCCAGACCAACTTTGTACCACTAAAGCATCATAAAATGTTGAGTTAGCCAAGGATTTATAATTGTCAATATACCCAAACCAATCCCCTCCAATTTCAAACCTAAAACCTATAATAATTACTAAAAATAATGCAAATGTAAACCATGTTATTGACCATAATAAACCAGTTGCTCTCCATGGCAAAAGAAAAGACAACACTGGAAGCATAAATATACTCCAATACACGAGCATTACAGACTACCCTTGTATAGATCATGCATAAAAGCACTCAAATAATGTGAAATATATGTTGTTATGATATGACCCATATAATCACCTCGCCTTTTTCCTACTATGGACTGTTTGCTTCACAACTTCATAAAATGATGGTACAAACGATAGGATAAGCCTTAAGTATAAATCTATACTAAAAACAATCTTTATTGGAATTAATATTGATCGATTTTCTTTCAGCCTTATAAGAAATAATAAGAGTTTTGAGTACTCATTATTTTTTATAAAACCAACGCACGACTCATGAGCAAGCTTATAATGCATTTTAGAAGTCCATTTAGTGATAAAGTCACAATTTAAATTATGTAAAATTGCATAGTCATGCAAACTATCAATAATAGTATGATTACTCAAATACTTGGATAAACTAGATTTTTTAGTGTCATTTGACTGGTGCTGGGTCCAAGCTGCAACATCTGTATCAATAAAACCAACCTTATTGTTTACAACTAGCCTTAAAAAAGATTCCCAGTCATTTCTACCTTTATTTAAATTAGAATTCCAAAAAAAATCAGCATTAATGGCAAGTTCTTTTTTATAAATAATTGTATTATGATTCCAAAGAATTTTATTGTCAGCATATAAATCCAAAAACTCCACATCATCTAATACTGAAAAATGACTTTCATTACGATAACAATAATATTTTGAACTATCTTCATGATATTCACAATAGTTACCAAAAACTAGAGCAATTTCTGGATTAATTGCCGCCAAATTAATAGCATTAGAAATAAATGATTTATCCATCAGGAAATCATCTCCATCAACATTTATTATCCAGTCACCTGTAGCCTTATTTAAAAGACAATGATGATAATGACGAGTAATACCAAGATTGCTTGTATTTTTAGAAAACTTAACATTAGAAATAGAATTTTCTTCTAAAAAATTTTTAACTACATTACCAGTTGTATCGGTTGAATTGTCATCTGATACAATAATTTCTAGTTTTTCATAGTCCTGATCTAGGGCGCTTTGAATTGCCCTTATAATGAAATTACTTTGATTATATGTGGGTATTATAATTGTAACTAAAGGTTGTTTCATTGTATTGATTCTTGAATTCGCATAATAAGTGCAATTTTAATTGTAATTAAATAGCCAGTTGCAATAAACTTTGCTATTTTCTTACCATAGGAAATTGCAATGAGTTATCAACAACTGACTAATGATGAACGATACCAGATAAAAGCGTGCTTACAACTACATATGAACCAAATTAGCATTGCTAAACTGTTGAATAGAAGTCCTGCAACTATCTCTCGCGAGATTAGGCGTAATACTGGCAAACGAGGCTATCGACCCAAACAAGCCAATGATCAAGCCACAGCACGTAGGCTTGGTGCTAAGAAGCACGTTAAGTTAACCGAGGCGCTCAAGCTGATATTGTTCAATTAATCAAACAAGAGCTTAGTCCTGAACAGGTTTGTGACTATCTTGTATTGCACGGTAAAACCAAGCTGCATCATGAAACCATCTACAGGATGCTGCTACAGGATAAGCGCAATGGCGGCACACTGTATAAACATCTTAGGCATTTGCATAAAAGCCATCGTAAGCGTTATGGAAGTTACGAACGCAGAGGGCGAATAAAAAACGCAGTCAGTATTGAACAGCGCCCAGCCATTGTTGACTCTAGATCTAGAATTGGCGACTGGGAAGGTGATACTGTCATTGGTAAAGACCATAAGAGTGCCATCTACACACTGGTTGAGCGTAAATCACTTTATACTGTTATTGTTAAGCTCAATGGCAAGAATGCCACTGAGTTGGCTGATAAGACCATTAAGGCATTAGAGTCAATATCAAACAAGATTCACACCATTACTTACGATAATGGTTTAGAATTTGCAGAACATGAGCGTATGGCTAAAGCACTGGATGCGGATATATATTTTGCCCATCCATACTCTTCTTGGGAAAGAGGTATTAATGAGAATACCAATGGTTTGATTAGACAGTACTTCCCAAAGGGTACTGATTTTAACAAAGTGACAGATTCACAGATTGAATTTGTCATGAAGCGACTCAATACTAGACCTCGAAAAACGCGAGGTGGAAAACAACCTGTTGAGTTATTTTTAGGAAAGGCTGTTGATTTATTAACGGCTTAGAAAAAATTGCACTTATTATGCGAATTCAAGAATCTTAAATTGTTGTCTTAATTTGTTGGGGCACTATAGTTATTTAAAAAACTACTGGACAATCTTTTTAATAATACTTGCAAAAATTGGTAAATTTACACTCAATGAATATTTTTCTACCGCACGCTCTCTGCCAGCATTGCCGTATTCAATCCTAAGTTTAGGGTTGTCTCGCAATACTCTCAATGCAGAAACCCACTCATTGCAGTTATTAACCAAGAATCCGCAATCGCTTGTAACCACGTCTATATTGGCACCAACTTTACTCGCAACTACTGGAATTGAAGACCCAAGATATTGGATTAACTTATACGCACATTTTCCTCTAGCCCACTCTGTGTCAGGAACAGGCATAATACCAACATCAAACTTACTCAAATTATCAATTTCTGTATTTAAATCCCAATCAATCTCATTAATTTTAATATTTGGAATGTATGGTGCCTTCCCGCCTATAACATTAAAATGAATCTTGCATTCTTTACCTATAATTGATAATGGTTCCACTATGGACTCTAGATATTTAGCAGTACTAGGTGAGCCAATCCACCCAATAGTAAATATTTTTTCTGATTTTATCGCAATATTATAGTACTGTTGTTTTTCTGTATTAATTACAGTTGGCAGTAGTTTAACATTGGTATTCAAAAAATTAGAATACTCATATAAATACCTACTACCTGCTGTCACATACCTTGCTGAACGAATTACACTGTCAAATTTATTTCCAAGTATAGGAGACATGTAAGCATATTTTCCACGTTTGTATTTTAAAAAAAAAGCATCGTCAAAATCATATATATAAGGAAATCTAAGAAGTATTTTTTCAAACCAATATGGTGCAAAAGGTAACAATTCACAATGGAGAATTATTAAATCCACATTGCGCGCTTTTAACAGCATCTGAATTCTACAATAATAACTCCTAATTATAGAAAGTATTGAAGGGGAGCCGCCAGAAAAAGTTTTTTCAATATAGTCATCATCTAGCAAATAATGAACTTTTAGGTCAATTCCATAAGTTAGAAGATCTGGAATATACTGAAGTAATCTTTGGCGTGTACTTGCTGTCTTTGCCCCATAAAGAGCCAACCCAATCACTTTAATCATTTTTTCTCACCAACAACGCACCAATACGGAGCTGATTCAGAAAACCTTATATTATGAAGGTCAGCATCCTTCATCATTTTTTCTATCCGTTTTTTTGTAAACCTGTGCTCCATTGGGGTGCCAAACCTATCTCTAGAATCTGTTCTCATAGTATAAAGACTATGATTCCTATAGTATGATAGCGGAAATGAGCTTACATTAAACCCAAGTTTCTCAAAAAATAATGACATTTTAGATAGTGGATAGTACAAAGTGTAAGCGAAAACATCTGTCAATAAATTTTTCATCATGTCAGGTAGTTGACTAACAACCAGCCTTATTAAATTAGAGATTTTCCAAATCAATTTAAAATAAAACGGCCTATTATCAAAAGCATAATATAGATAAAGTAATAATGGAGCACCACTCTTAAGTACTTTTACACAACCTTTAATTGCAGAACTTGTGTCAGGAATGTGATGTAAAACACCTAAAGAATAACCAAAATCTTGGCTATTTAATGGTAAATAATCTTCATCAACAGTAGCAGAAATAAAAGAAATATTACTAATATTGGAAAGGTTGTCCTTTGCAATATCAAGCGCTTTAGAGGGGTCAATACATGATAATTGGCCAACTTTTGGTGCAAAATACTTAGCCCACCTTCCAGTGCCGCACCCCATGTCAAAACCGACCGAATCTTTATTGACCTTATCCCATGGAAATATTGTGAAATACTCGTTAAATATTTTACAACCCTCTTTTTCGTTCAACTGAGATTGGTCAAAACGCTGCCACTCTTCTCCGAAGCTTGTTATTGTTGTTTTATCAAGATTTTTTTTCATTATCACTTTCCATACTTTTATATATTTTATTATATGATTTCACACCATCTAAAAGAGAATAACGATTAATAGCATTCAGCCTACATTTTTCTTTTGTTAATGGATTGTTCATTATTTCAATAAAATTAGAAAGAGCAAAATCTACACCACTCTCCTCAAACGAATCAAGCACAATGCCAACTTTTTCTTTAAGGATAATTTGATCTAAATCTCCAACACCCGCGTTGATGATACATGGGACCCCGCAACCTATGAACTCAGCGAATCTTGTTGGAGAGCATGCAATTCTAGAAAATGATGGCTTATAAAAAAAAATTCCAGCGTCCATCACTCTAATATATTTATGTACATCTTTGTGATTACACGATATTACTTCAACACAAGATCTATTAATATTAGCCTTATTTAGTTCTTCTTCTATTTGAGCATGTTGTGATCGGTTAATAATTAGCAACCTAAAATTTGAATTAATTTGTTGTAGCTTCTTGAATACATACAAAACTTTATCAAAAAGATACCATGTGCCAATAGAGCCAACATATCCCAAGATTAAATCATTTTTTATAACATCTTGCTCTACAGGTTTAAATCTATCCAAATCAGCACAAGTTGGAATTACCGATATTGAAGTATTATGTACTTCATAATTACTAATTAATTCTTTTTTAGACGCATATGTCAAAACAACAATATGATCAGAGTTTTTTATAAACTTCTTTTCTAAATTTCTTGCTATTTTATAAATAGAGGAATTATTATTCCACAAACCACCGTCAATCCTCTCATCAACCCAAAAACCGCGCATATCAAAAATAAACCTTTTATCGTAGATTTTTTTTATAATATATGCAATCATTGTAGGGACATAACTACGAGTATGTAACGCATCTACCTTGTGCCTTAAGATAATATAACTTGACTTAATCACACCTATAGAAATATCATATAAAGTACTTAGTGCTGAAGGCGTTTTATGATATCGATGTCGATACCATGTTATATTGTTGTTTTTCAGTCTTTTGGATAAAGAATTCAAACTTTCTTTATCTTTTAAATCTTGTTTCTTCTCATAACTTAGTAAATATATTTTATTATTTTTTGCTAACTCTTCGATATACCCCAAAACCTGTGACTGACCCAAGGGCTCCAAAATTCCATCATATGTAATATACAAAACTTTCATTATAGTAATGCCGATGTCAACTAATATTTTCTATTGAATTAAATAGCTTAATCAAAAACCTTTAGAGTCAATATTCGATGGTATTCCTCTAAGTTTCTTCATGTTTGATTTTTCAAAAAGATAATACTTAATGAGCCACAATGGATTTTTCTTAATTATCTCCACCAGTACATCAAATCTTAACCTTTTCTTTTTACTGAGACCGGTTTTAAACATTCTATCAACTAATAAATAAAAGTTAATTTTATTAATCTCATTACAAACCAAATGCTGATTTATTTCAAAACAAGCACTATTTTTACTAGCTTTATTAGCATTATCACATGAATCTTTTATCCATGAAAATATAGTAAGCCACTCATTGTAAAATTTATCAATATGCTTAACCGATTTTGCATCAATTTGCATGTCTACATTTACAACAATATTTTTGTTATCAAAACAAATACGACTATAGCCATATTTTAGTATATATTTAAGCCACATATAACCATCCATAATATAATGAAGATCCTCTCGAACCGGTGCCATTTCAAGAAACACCTGCTGCTTCCAAAACGTAGCAGGTTGCATGTTTTGACCAAATGCTAATGTAAATGACCATGAATATGTATATTTAGAGCTAATCTTATGACATGTAACAATATCGTTCTCAATAATTCTTGCCAGTCCACAATATACATCAATATCATTTTCAAATGCTTTTTCTATTTTTCTTAAGCTGCCTTTCTCTAGAAAATCGTCACAAGCAATCCAGTTTATTATTTCACCAGTGCATTTTTCTAGCCCTTTGTTAATAGCATGACTTTGGCCTTTATCTGGTACAGACTCCCAATATGCTATTTCTTTACTATAGGCTTGTATGATATCAACTGTATTATCACTGCTTTCACCATCTATAATGATAATTTCAACATTTTTCTTTTCTGATAGAATTGATCTTATACATCTTTCAATAAATTTTCCTTGATTAAAAGAAGGTATGATTATGCTAAACTTTTTCACATTTAAAATAATAATTTGTAGATGATATATTTGATTTTAATAAAAACACTGAAATCATATAAGCCTTAATTTTCTTGCTATCTTTTTTTGACAAATAAGATAATTATAGGATGAGGATTTTTTTATATTTTTCTGTTGCACAACTGATCCGCTTTCATTTATATCAAAATATAAATACTCATCATTCCCAATGATCTCCTGGATTTTAATTCCAGCTTCGTCCGTTAGAACTTCAATAAGCATGGTTGGTCTAAATTTACTAAGATTTTTAATAAATCCCATTAATACTTCAGGCTCATGCCCTTCAACATCAATTTTTATCAAGTCAACGCAAATATTTTTATCTTCAACAAAAGAGTCAAGCTTGGTCAGGCTTACCTTTCGTAATGTGCCAGCACCATCAGTTGTATTACTGATAGTTGCTGAATATACATGGTCTTCACCTGTATCGTATATATTCCCAACCCCGTCAATATCAGATAGAGCACTATTTATACAAAAAATTCCATAGTTATTGATATTATTATTATTTACTAGTTTTTTATAAACACGTTTAACCGGCTCAAATGCATAAACCTCTACCTCTGGATCTACAGCCTTAGCAGTAAGAGAGTACAATCCATTATTACTCCCAACATCAATTGCACAGCTTGACAATTTTACCAATTTTATCCATAAATTCAACGACCTTCCTTCAAAGCTACCTCTAAGTCCAGTCCAAAATATACGATTTTCAATTAAATGACCATAGTTATATATTCTAAAAGATTTTTCATTGTCAATACTGACTACAAACTCCCCATTAAAGTTCAAATGCTGATAGATAGATTGTGGCGGATTCCATATTTTTCTAACAAAAATAAATATTATTTTTTTAAATGGAATCATGGTGTATACTAAAAAAAAAAATCTTTTAAAAACGTCTTTCACACGCACCTCTTTATTTTGTTAACTTTCTAATAATTAAGTTAGTCTGCATATTTTTACTTATTCTTGGGGGTCGTTTTCTGTATTAAGAGATAAGTTCATTATTTCTTCATAACTACTAACTTTGTCAATACTTCCATTATTGAGTTCTATAATTTTAGAACAACCTGATAAGGTGGTTAGGCGATGCGCAATTATAAGCACTGTAATATTATCATCTATTTCACTTACGGATCTCATTACTGCTTTCTCTGTTTTGTCATCAAGTGCACTAGTTGCTTCGTCTAATATTAATATATCTGACCTTTTATAAAGTGCCCTTGCTATACCAATACGCTGTCGCTGTCCACCGGACATACGAATTCCATTCTCGCCAACATGAGTATCATATTTATTCGACATTTTTTCTACAAAATTTGCGATCTGAGCTTGATGTGCAACCAATTTAACTATATCCATATCAATATCACCACTAGGAATGCCAAAAGCTATATTCTCTGCGATACTGCCATCAACTAAAAATATATGTTGTGGCACATGGGAAATATTTTTCCTCCACATTCGTTCATTTCCGGTTAATACCGTATTATCATCTATCACTATCTTTCCTGAAGTTGGCTCTAGCAAACCCATAATGATATCAAGCAATGTACTTTTCCCACTACCAGTAGAACCAATAAATCCAATATTGCTACCTTTTTCTATAGTAAAAGAAACATCCTTCAACACCAATGGTAGTTGACTGCTATATTGGAATGATAATTTACTTATTGTAATATTTTTTAAAAAAGATATTTCTTTATTGTCTAACTTATTAATATAATCAGGAAATTTTTGATCAAGAAACTCTATGGCATCAAACAGAGAATATTGGAAGCCTCGAATGGTTGCCCAGCCTAAATATATTTGCTGGAGAAGTGGTAGTGTTCGCTGTAACCCTAAAGCAATAGCACCTAATATTGGCATTGTCATAGAGCTATCAGTTTCTGATCCAGCAATATAGCTAAAATCCTGGGAAATGAAATAAGCCATTAACGATATTAATAATATGCCCAACATTTCCATAACTATTCTAGGGCTTAAGCCAATAAAGGCATTGTTAGCTTGGGCTTTACGCATGGGAATATCGGAAGAACTGAAAATACTGCAATAGTACTCCTGAGTATTATCGATTAATACGTCTCTAATACCTCCCAAACCCTCTTGAAGTGCCTTTATAACATTAGTTGATTCTGTTGCTATAATGCTGGCATTTAATGAAAGCCTACTACGTGAAATAGAAATAATTAAATAATAGAAAAAAACAAACCCAATAATAATCAAAAATATCACACCTGGATTAATAATAATAAGCGTTAAAATTATTGACAACAAAATTATAAATGAAGTTACAATGCCTAATACGCTTGTTATTACGCTTGTGATTGCATGTGATTTATTAGTTATTCCACTTATTACATCACTACTATTACGCAATATGTGGGTAGAATATGGCTGATACAATGTTTTCTTATACATATCAATACTCATATCAGCGCCAACTATAAAAGATAGTTGAGTATTAAACCATATCGTAAAAAGGCGTATAATCCCAGAAAATACTATTGCAATAATAAAAATAATAGCTAACGGGAGGATTAACTCTACAGAAGAGTTTATATTTAGCAACTGTATGGCAAATTGTGAGTGCGGATGGTTAAAAATATAATCCGGTGCAGTAATTGCCCCTATAAATGGAAGGATTGCCCCTATACTCAAAACTTCAGCAAAAGAACTTATCACCAATAAAACAAAAAGAAGATAAAATTTTATCTTTCTATTTTCATGCATATGTCCCCATAATGCATTAAGAGAAGAAATAATTGATTGATTATTATTCATTACAAGTTCTAGTTATTATTTACCTTGAAAACTGCATAAAACCTATTTCCAAAAGTCGCTCCAAAAAATTTCTTGCCACTAAAAAAAATAGCCACGTATGCGATAATCCTTTTGACAACACCACCTTGTTTATAAGGCCATCCATCTTCATATATAGACCATTTAAGTAGTGAAATATTGTTAGAATACTTGTTAAAAAACATAAGCTGTTGTTTTTCTCCAACAATAAATAAGTGAGTAGGAGGAATTTTCACATATTTATTATTGAATCTAAAAAACTTCTTTACATGTCTAAATATGGTAGACGCAATGAAAACTACACTTATATTCCTCTCTAGAGGGCCTTCGATAAACAATATACCATTGTTGTTGATATGCTTTAATAACATTTCTAAAGTATCATGCGGATCAGTCAAGTGCTCTAAAACATCGCCTAAATGAACTACATCATATTTAACAAGTTCACTATTTTCCCATTCTTGCAATGAAAACACCTTACAACCAGAATATTCCTTGGCAGCAGTAGCAATATCTGAGCCGTACTCAACACCAGTAGCGATTAGACCTTGATCTTGCGCTTCCTTAATAAAATGTCCGTGCCCACACCCATAATCAAGAATGGTTGATTTACTTTCAATATAGTCAAACAAATACTGAATAGAATCAATATAGAGATTTTGACAGTCGGGCAAGTAATGACTATCATGGTATGTTTCTTTATTATAGATTTTTGATAGTATTTCGTCGTTAGGCACAGGGTCCACATAAACCGAATTACAACGATTACATTTTAAATATTTGAATTCTTGTTTACAATAAAGTGTTACATGCTCTATGTTAAGTTTTAGTTGATGATTGCCACATATTGGACATGGTCGAATAATGTTTTTTCTCATGTTCACTGAAAAATATAATTTAAATACTCTAAGGATATTTTTTTAACTGAAAATTCATTAGCCCTTTCAATTAGTCTTTTTTTATCATGCTTCATAGATACAAGTCTAATTATTTCTTTTGAGATTGAAACTGTATCGCCAATAGGGACGAGACTACCATACCTACCATTTTCAAGAATTTCCGATGGACCACTTGGACAATCTGTACTTAATACTGGCACTCCATATTCAAGCGCTTCAACAATAACATTTCCAAATCCTTCCCAACGAGATGAAAGAACAAATAGATCAGAGAATTTATACCAACAAGATGGGTTTATCTGAAATCCTACAAGGCGTACACGGTCACCAAGATTCAATTCCCTTATCAAATCTAAAAGATCTTTTTTTAATTCACCTTGTCCTACTATTACAAGTTCTGCATCTATATATTCTAACGAAAATGAAAACGCCTTAATCAAAGTTTCATGATCTTTTTGAAAAGTTAGTCGACCAACTGAAAGAATATGATACTCAAACTTATTTCTCCAATATTTATTATTAGCGCCTTCTTGACACATATCTACGCCAGTAGCAGCGGGATTATATATGACTTTAATTGTGTTTTTTTGCAGTTCTCCAATATTAATTAAATCTTGCTTAACTCCATTAGAAACAGCAACAACGCCTGTTGAGATTGAGTATGTATATTTAATTATTTTTTTAAATATAAATTCATTTTCCTTTCCTTGGTTAATGTATGATTCTGTTAGATTTTCGTGTTCACTAAGAAACAACTTGGAACGCCTTCCTGACAAAAACCAGGATATGGCAACTATTGAATTTAAGGGCCACATTGCAGTAATAACTACATCAGAACTGGATCTCTTCAAATATCCAACTAACGGTTTTAACACATCCCTATATCTCTTAACATTAAGCTCTAGTATCTTGACATCTTGAGAGACAAGATTCAAGAATTCTCCTCGTTTTTCCATAAGCAATATGCTTACTTGAAAACCATGCTCAGCCCAATCATTTGCAAGGTGCACAAACAATCTTTCGACCCCTCCACCCCCTAAAGCTGGCAATACTATTGTGATAGCGCTATTCATTTTATAAAAACATCAAGGTTATGTAACGATTTTATAAATACAACTTTCTCTGAACCAGGTATTGACATGATGCAACTATATCGTAAGTGTTTACAACCATCTTTCCAAGTATGCAACATATTCATGATTGAAATTTTTTTTCCAGCCAACTTAGGCAATGCTGTTGACGACGCCGATATTACAATATCAAATTTAATATCTATAAGCTCTGCAGGTATTTTAGAATCAAGAACAATACAATCATTAGACTTAAGATTCAAAGGATCTGTTGGATGATCTTTATAATAAACACAAAAACCATTTTTGTTAAATTTATGGGCAATCTTCCTATACAAATCAATTAATTCATTTGTATTTTTAATCGCTTCTGTGCCTCCAAGTATCAATATGTTATTCTTATCAATTTCTTGTAAATCTATATCTTTACCATGATCTCCTCTATCTGGTTCAACCAGCATTACTTGTTTAATACTATCTGGATACTTTTTAAAGCTTAAAGCATAATTGCGCCCCTTTCCGACAACAGGCATATCATATATATCAAACAAATGACGGAAAAATATACTGTACAACTTTCTTAAAAATTTACCAATTATAGAAGTCGGACAAGGGATATCAACCATTTCAACAAGAACAGCAGATACAGAAAAATTATGTAACGGTGAAAACCATCCATTTGGCCTTATAATCGATACTAAGATATCAAACTCCGGCCAACAACATTCATGAAAAAAAATTATATGTTTATTTGTTATTTTCATTTTAACAATCTCAACAAATAATTGCACATTTCTTTTAAACCCATTTTCACTAAAATTCACTATTTTAATATTCGGATATCTTTTTTTAATAATATCACAACTACTCTTATGGACGTTTTTATAGTAAATAACCTTATTAATGTTATACTTATTCGCATCATTATAGATGTAATTTATCGGCATTAACGAAGCTATAAAGGCTGTTCTCTTTATGGAGAATTCATCTTTCTTTCTTATATTTATCATTTAATATTTGGTCAATACCTAGTATAGATATTTTTGTCAAATGAAGATTTTTACCACCCCAAAACCTCTGACAACTTTTTAAAATTTCTTATATAGAACATCCTAAGAAGCCTTCTTCTTATTCTGGCTCAATTTTATACTATCTTGATACACATCCATTGGTTTTTTGTAATCTAGCGTTTGATGGAATCTTTGATGATTATAAAACTCGATATAGTCATCTACATCAGTGATTAGTTCGTCAATAGATTGGTATACGTTTAAATATATTCTTTCGCATTTGGCGCTTCGCCAGAAGCGCTCAATGCAGATATTATCTGTTGCTCTACCTTTACCATCCATGGATATAGTAATGCCAAGCTTCTTGAGTTTTTGAGTGTGCACCTCACTGGTATATTGACTACCTTGATCGGTATTAAATATTTCTGGGTGTGGATATTCTGTGTGATAGCACCGCTTTAGAGTGCCAATCAATGACGGCTGCCATATAAACCATGCCGCCAGCAATTTTGATATAGGTTATGTCGGTGCTCCATACGTGATTAGCATGGCTAATATCAAGGCCTCGAAGCTTGTAGCTATACCTCTTGTGCTCTTTGATTGGTATTTGACCCTGCTTAACGGCTAATACAGCCTGTAAACCGAGCTCTTGGCGGTAGCGAGCTACCGTGTTTAAACTCACCTTAATGCCGTCCTCAAGCAGTTGCTCGTGTACCTTCTTCTCACCGTAGATCGGTATTTGTTCAAATACTTTGGTAATGTGATTTTTAATTGTTTGTTTGGCGTAATTAATTCGTGGCTTGTAATACAAGCCACTTCTGCTAATGTCTAGTAATTGGCATTGGTGACTAATAGTGAGTTACACCTACTTATATAAACATTTTAATCACTCATAGTAATTAAATACTGAGAAGCCACTTTCCTTGCAAAGATTGTTTTTTTCAGCTTCTTTTAAATCATCAATAACCATTTCTTTTATAAGTTCATGAAATGTAATTTTTGGCTCCCATCCAAGCTTCTCTTTTGCTTTTGAAGGGTCGCCAAGTAGTGTCTCTACTTCTGTAGGGCGAAAATACCTAGGATCAACTTGAATAATAACTCTATCTTTTTCTTTACCATCATCCAATATTCCAATTTCGTCAATTCCTTCACCTCTCCACTGTATCAACATGCCTAACTCTTTAGCGGCTACTTCAATAAATTCTCTCACTGAATATTGTTTACCAGTTGCTATTACAAAATCTTCTGGATCATTTTGCTGCAACATAAGCCATTGCATTTCAACATAATCTTTAGCGTGGCCCCAATCTCTTTTTGCATCAATATTTCCGAGATACAAACACTCTTGTAAACCCAGCTTGATTCTTGCCAATGCTCTGGTAATTTTACGCGTAACAAATGTTTCGCCTCTGACTGGAGATTCATGATTAAAAAGAATCCCATTACAAGCATATATACCATAGGCCTCACGATAATTTATTGTAATCCAATACGCATAAAGCTTGGCAACAGCATAAGGACTTCTTGGATAAAAAGGTGTCGTTTCTCTTTGAGGAACTTCTTGAACTTTGCCAAATAATTCAGATGTTGATGCTTGGTAGTATTTTGTTATGTTTTCTAACCCTGAAATGCGTATAGCTTCAAGTATTCTAAGGGCGCCTAATGCATCAGAATTTGCAGTATATTCAGGTTCTTCAAACGAAACTGCAACATGAGATTGGGCTGCAAGATTATATATCTCATCAGGGCGTACTTGCTGAACAATTCTTAACAAACTTAATGAATCTGTCATGTCTCCATGATGCAAAATAAAATTCTGTTTTTCTTCATGAGGATCTTGATATATATGATCAATCCTATCAGTATTAAAAAGAGATGTTCTTCTCTTAATTCCATGAACTTCATATCCTTTTTTTAATAAAAACTCTGACAGATATGCACCATCTTGCCCAGTTACTCCAGTAATCAATGCCTTCTTTTTCATGTGTATCCCTTTTTATATTGTTATAATATCTGGGCAAGTGCTTCAAATACTTCATCCATTGGATAATGGTGATTCCCAATAAACAACCCGTTATTTTCTATATATTCTGCATTTTTCATCTTAAATGGCACCTCATAGTCAAAATACTTTATTGATTCACTTCTTGAAAAATTACCTGCCACAATTGGTCTACTTTCGAAGCCAAAAAGTGTTAAATTATTAATTAATTCTTCTCTTGTAATGTCTGAATCATTACGAATAACAAGACTAAATCCAAACCAACTACTATTTCCAATTTCTTGTTGTATCATCAAATCAGAATGGCTATGCATTATCTGTTGAAATTTCTCTGCATTCTTGCGACGCCCTTCAATAAAACTAGGTATTTTTTTTAATTGCTCAATCCCAATCGCACCTTCTAATTCCAATGGTCGAACATTATATCCTGGCAATATAAATCTGAACGATTCTACAAATGGATTATCGTCTTTGCTGCATATACGATTATTTTTTGGCAAGTCTCTTGTCCAGCCATGCGCCCTTAGCGTAAGCAGAATATGATACAACTCTTCATCATCAGTTACAACATGCCCACCTTCCATTGTTGATATATGGTGACTAAAAAAAGTACTAAAACTACCCATTAAACCGAACGTGCCTGTATGTTTACCGTTAAACGTTGCTCCCATTGATTCACAATTATCCTCTATAAGAATAGCATCGTAATTACTAATGATTTCACTAATTTTCTTATAATCATTAGAATTTCCAAGAAGGTTGACCGACATAATAACTCTAGTATTATGCGTAATTGATTTTTCAAGTTGAGCTAAATCATAGTTTAACGTCTCTATATCAACATCTACAAAACGTAGTTTTAATCCGTATTGCTGGAGAGGGAAATAACTCGTTCCCCATGAAATAGCGGGAACAATTACCTCGTCACCTCTTTTTAACGGTGATTTGCTTGTATAAAATAAAGCAGCAACCATTAATAAATTAGCAGATGAGCCTGAATTAACCATAACACAATATTTAGAGCCAACATACCTTGCAAACTGTCTTTCAAATTCTGCAACATTTTCACCCATAGTAAACTTCCCTGAATCTATAACTCTATGCATAGAATCAAGCTCTTCCTGCCCCCAAGTAGTGTCTGCTAAAGGAAATTTATTAGCCTTAATATTCAATTAATTGTCCTCAAATAATAATCATAAGTTTTAGACACCCCCTCATACAGTCCAATTTTTGGACCCCACCCCCAATCAGCTTGTTTTTTTGTTGATACTAGTTTTTGCATCATTCCTGTAGGTTTGTCAAGATTATAAAAAAACTTTCCACTGAAACCCATAACTTCAGATACAACCGAGTAATATTCATCAATTGTATGGTCTACCCCTGCACCTATATTCAATATAGGTGGCATAGTATCAAAATTATCTAACGCATAGAAAATCACATCCGCTAAATCTTCTGCATACATAAACTCTCTTTTTGACTTTCCATCCCCCCATATCTCAACTGTCGCATCCTTATTTTCGATAGCATAATAAACCTTATTAATAATAGCAGGTATCAAATGGGACCTAATAGGATCAAATTTATCAAAAGAACCATAAATATTGCAAGGAATCATGGTTTTGTATTCAAACTTTGGGTTTTCCCTGTAAATATATTCACAAAGACGTGCTGCAACTATCTTGGCTAGTGCATAGCCCTCATTAGTTAGCTCTAGCTCACCACTAAGTATTTGATCCTCTGTCAGTGGATTAGTGGCGTCCTTTGGATACATGCACGAACTTCCTAAATTTATTAACCTCTTAACTCCAGCTTTATAACTAGCCATAATTACATTTCTTCCAATGTCAAGATTATCCACTAGGAAATTAACCGGTTGTAAAATATTTGCATGTATGCCGCCAACATGTCCAGCAGCATGAATCACAATATCTGGCTTTGCAGTACTTATATAGGAAATAGTCGCGTCAAAGTTAGTTAAATCCAACTCCTGACTACTTGGCGATAAAATTTCCCATTTTTTTGACAATGAGTGATTTAGAATATTCATGCCGACCATTCCACCTCCACCTGTAAGCATAATTTTTTTTGGGGCTGACACCTAATAACTCTCTTTAAGCAGACTTTTCAAGTCTACCAGTAGTTTGCTTGGCGCACCAATATTAAACCTCCATTCGCACTCTTTCAAAAATAAATTAAAGTGTTGTCTTGGTA
>Ga0233435_1001158_pt1 | contig 26505 bp, 40 predicted proteins | sample SI_122_August201_3_FD_182735 | JGI IMG/M metagenome (GOLD analysis project Ga0233435, IMG submission 182735) | Seawater microbial communities from Saanich Inlet, British Columbia, Canada - SI_122_August2016_135_MG | ecosystem: Environmental > Aquatic > Marine > Inlet | place: Canada: British...
AGTGACAGTCCTTATCCTGCAGGTTACGTCATAACCCCATTTGAAGTAATCTCCCAGACTGATGTACCAATAACTGTTGGTGGTGTACCTGTAACTGTGTCTGGTGAGGAAGTAGTTGTTAAGGTTAACAGGGTAGAGAGACGGGAAGTTACTGAGGTTAAGTATCTTACTGTAGTACCCAGCGGAACCACAGCAGACATAACATTCAGTATAGTGCAGGACAGAAACTACCTTGATTGGTTTAGTGCGGACAGTGTGGGTGTAGATGCTCCTGCTTTCCTTGTCACAGGGCACTTTCATGGTGGTGACTTACCTAAGCAGAAGCTAACAACATTCCTGTACATGTTCCTGCAGAAGACAGAGACAGTGTTTGAATTAGACACTGATGGGGTATCATTAGTACCTGACAACCCCTCATCGTGCCTGTGTAAGGCACAGTGGGACTATAACAACACAAGCACAGGGAACAGACACAGCAGAGTATTTGAAGCCTACAGACACAGGAGAGACGTTATACCAACATCAGTGGGTGATAGCCATGACACAGGACAGGACGTGGTAGTTACAAGGAATAAGTTAAGGGGTAAGGGAAGGGCATTATCCTTACGCATGGACACAGCAGCAGGTAAAGATCTTCATCTGCTTGGTTGGCACCTTGACCTAACGGTGGTGTCATGATCTCTGTATCTGTAGAGCCATTAGCTGGCTTCCTTGAAGAGCTTAAGCCTATTCTGGCAAGACATACTGCTGAGGTAGATGATTACCTTCGTGGTAATGGGACAATGCTTAATCCTGAGTACGATGAGTACTTGGAACTTGACGCTGCTGGTGTGATCCAATGTGTTGTTGCAAGGGATAATAAGCAGAAGATAGCAGGGTACGTACTGTACATAATTGCTGACCATAATCACTATAAGGGAGTCAAGTTTGGTACATGTGACATGATCTATGTGTCTCCATTTCATAGGAAGACAGGTGTTGCAATAGACATGATAACCTTCGCTGAGTATAACTTTGGTTGTGACTATATGACTCTGGCAGATAAAGTAGGTCATGAGTTTCCTGGGTTGATTAAGGCAGTAGGCTACACCCCTCTTGAAACAACATACATTAGGAAGATAGATCATGAGTAGTGTTAAGAAATTCTTTGGTGGTGATCAGAAGAAGGCAGAGAAGAAGGCTGCACAGCAAGCAGCATTCACTGCACAGCGAGACGCATTACGTGCTGATCAGGCTAACGCAAGGGAAGCAAGAGCAGGTCTTAGGGATAGGAGAGGCTCTGCCCAGGTGTCTTCGTTAGGAAGTTCATCAGGAACATTGGCAACAGGAACAGGAGAGTTGGGAGGTGTTGGCGGCTTCACAGAAGTAGACCCTTCTTCTTTACTGGGTGACCTGCAGCCAGACACTGAAGGTACAGTCTTCAGCAATCTTAATCCAGTCTAAGGAAAATAGTTATGGTAACAGCAACAGCGGCAGCGTGGATAGGTGGTATCACAGCAGCAGGTGGTCTTGCTCTGCAGGTTAAGGGGCAGCAGGATCAGAAGGAGGCTGCAAAGAAAACAGCCAAGGCACAGCGAGCATTCAATGCAAAGCAGGAGCAGATAGCTGAAGTCAAGAGCGCAAGAGCTAGGCGTTCTGCATTCAGACAGGCAAGAAGAGAGCGGGGGCGGTTAATAGCTCAGAGTGGTGGGGATGGCACCCTGCAATCATCATCAAGTATCACTGCTGCGGGTGGAGTAGGTACTCAGCTTGGCAGTAACATTGGATTCCAGCAGACACTGGAGACCTTTGGAGGGCAGGCTAATATCTTCGCACAGTCTATTGCTGATCAGCAAGTAGCATCATCAGAAGCAAAAGCCCTGACTGACTTGGGTGGTACTATCTTCAGTAATGCTCAGAACGTAAGCTCATTTGCTAAGAGTCCTGGTGGCTTCTTCGGAATGGAAACATAGTATGCCTATTGAGACAAGTGTTCCGGTAAACGGATCTACAGAACCATTACAGATCCCTGGTGTTATGCCATTGTCAAGCCCTGCTGACATTAAACAGAAGCAGGGTGATATGCTTACTGTCGGACTGGAATCTCTTGTCGTTGCAGAGGCACAGTCTACATTCAGTACTGAGCTTCCTGTTGCAGAACAGATGGATCAGGCAAGGTTGAGAGTTAAGCAGGCAGAGACAAGAGAGACTGCAGGCAGGAACATAGTTTCTGGATACAATACCAGACTACTGGAAGTATTTGGTGCAAGGGGTGATGTACCTCCTGCACTTATGTCTGCGGTACAGGACTCTTTACTTGATCCTAATGATGCAGTAGCACCGTACCTAGCAAGAATACGCCAGGCAGATCAAAGTGGAGACCTGTCTCCTGCAACCATAGCACAACAGAAGAACAGGGCAGTTAGTGACTATTTGAATGCAACCACACAACAAATGCTTGAGGGTATCTCCACTGATGGTAAGGTACTGGATGCTATACAGGCATTCGTAGCTCCTACTGAGAGTAAGGATATAGCAGACTTTGTTGATGGGAACATCTTTAACTTTGGTAGTCAGTTAGATAAGGTGGCATCCTTCGTACAGACACTGCCTGCTGAACTACGTCTAAGATTACTCCCTCATCTTGCTGATAAGATATGGAAAGCCAGTGATGGGGATAGTACTAGTGTGAACATACTCACTAAAGTATTCAGTCCTGTCGCAAGAGATAACATACACTTCGATGCTATCTTTGACCAAGCGTCCCTTGCTACGGCAGGCCTGGGTCTATTACGTATGAGGAAGATGGTAGATAAGGAAGCAAACTCTGTGTCAATAGTAGCAGAGGATGATCCTGCTGTGTCTGCTGCATCTGTTAAGGAAGTTATTGATAACCCTTCTGCACAGGATAAGATAGGGTTAGATGCTGTTGATGCTAAGATACTGCACCATCCAATAGAAGCAGTGGATGAAGTAGACAACCACAACAAACCGAATGTTAGTGGGTTCTTGGCAGACATGGACGAGACCGAGCAATCAAAGAAGTTTGCTGATGACGTACAAGACCTACAGAATATTGATCAGGACATACATATACGTGGTGCTCTGACCAGGCAACAGATTGAGGACATTAAGGCTGACGGTATCCGTGAGTGGGAGGCAGACCTTAAGGGCAGTGGTAAGGTTGTTGACAGAGCAGAGATCATAGACAGTGATGGGTTATCATTCACTATGGGTGTTGACCTGTCTGATGGACAGTCATTAACTAAGGTTGTTACTTACACTGACGACATGGTTACTGGGCAGCGTGTCCCCACACAAGTAGGTGTACTGGAGTCTAAGGCAGCATCTCCACTAGACTTCATAGGTAAGATTATTACTGGTGGTAAGGAGAATGTTCGCACAGCACTACGCTTAGGTATGCAGGGGTCTATGGTGAGTGACAGGCTAGTTAAAGCCACTAACACTATGCTTCAGGGTATGTCCAAGAAAGATATAAAAATACTTGATGAGATCCTTATCCTTGGTGATAAGAACCCTCAGGTATTTACAAGGGCACAGTTGATGGGTGTTGGTATAGACACTAGTAAAGGTAGGGTTAAGTTAAATCAGGAAGGTTACAACAGATACTTGCAGGCAAGGGCTATGTTTGATCTTGTGTGGGACATGGAGAACATAACCCAGAGACGGCAGCTACAGGCCAGAAGAATGAAGGGGATCAACACAGCCAGTGATGTTCAGCACGGTCTGGGTAAGGGCGGTGAGGCTAACAGCATGGGTGCTCCAATAGATGATCTTGAGAGTGCCAGGAAGCAGATGCCTGAGAGTGTCTACACAACCGAGGGTAATGGTGGCTTCAAGACCCTTAAGGATGGAGAGCTTGATGACCTGTATGATAAGGGTTACCGACTGGTTAAGCTAGAAAGTGACATGGAATTAGAGGATGGTCTAAACACTGCATGGATTATAGCTAAGCAGGGGCAAGGTATAGGTGAGTTACCTGCACATGTTCTTAAGTACCGTAAGGGGTATGTCCCTGTAGTCAGGAAGAATGATAATTACTATGTTGTTAGACATAGCTCACGTACAGTTGATAATGCTCCAGTAGCGTACACCAGTGCCGTAAGGTCATTTGAATCAGTGCATGATGCAAAGGCCTACGCTAAGATAGAGAATGCTAAGGGTGGTGATAAGTATGAGGACATAGTACGTGACCAACTGACAGAACGACAGTCTATAGATAAGGATACTATGCGTAGGGGTGGGTTATTCTTCGGGTCACGGAGTTCTAATAAGATACACCATGTACTTGAGGGTGATCTTGCACCACGTATTGACGCACTTGAGGCACTGTCAAGAAACCTTGGTGCTGCTGGCAGAGCCTACCCTATGGCATTGTTCAGAGAACAGCTTAAGGCTAAGTTCTTAAATACATACAAAGATTTATTAGAAGATCCTAATAAGTTTGATAGTCCATTCAAGCAGGGGTTTAAGTCAAGGGCTGTTATTGGAGGTGAGGCTTACAGGAATTGGGTTAAGGATGTTATTGGTGTACCAACACCTGATGAGGAAGTTTTCAGTGCTGTTGTAAGGCAGACAACTGAGTGGGCTGAGGGTATTGGTCGTGTAGGTATGAAGAGAGTACCGTCAGGGTTTGGGGGTAAGGAGTATATAGGTAAGGCTGGTGCTGTTGTACGTAACAGTCTACTTAACCTATCAACTAAAGATCCTTATGCAGCACTCAGGGCAGGGGCATTTCACCCTATGCTTGGTATGTTCAACCCAGCACAACTATTAATCCAGGCACAGAACTTCTCTATTGCAGCCTCCCTAGATCCACAGGGGGTGGCCTCTTCATTCAGACAGTTCACTGCCATGAGGACAGCTCTTATGGCACCTGCTGCCATGAATGACGCTAAGACACTGGCTAGGCTGGCTGATGTGGCAGGTATGTCGCCAAAAGACTTTAAGGCAATGGTTAAGGAAGTGGACAGTATAGGTATAAAGTCCTCTATCAGAGCAAATCCTGACTACGCTGCTGCTATGAATGGAACTATACTTGACGGTAAGTACTTTAAGAGCTTCCTTGACAAAGGTATTATCCCGTTTCAGGAGGGTGAGTTATTCAGTAGGCTGTATGCCTACAGTGCAGCAAGGCGGGAGTTCCTTAAGAAGAACAAGAGAGCTGATGGTCAGTTATCTGCTGAGGATATAGAAGATATTACTGACAGGTATGGCGATCTGACATTGAATATGCTTCGTGAGAACAGAGCATACTGGAACAAGGGCGCCTTATCGTTACCAACACAGTTCATGTCTGCTCAGGCTAAGTTCTTGGAGACTGTGTTAGGTAATAGAATGAGTGGTCAGGACAAGAGACGTATCTTTGCAGGCCAGGCACTACTATATGGCAGTGCTGGTGTCCCTCTTGGTGGGTATATCAGTGGACTGATGAAAGGTGAAGGCTCGTTCATGGGTATTAATGCTACTGATGAGAATGGTAACCCTAACCCAGAGTTCTCTAATAACATTGCAATACAGTTATTTGATCAGGGTCTGTCAGGACAAATATTTGGTGGTAAGTCTGATGTGGCTACAAGATTCTCCTTAATTGATGGCCTTATGCAGACTGGTAAGGACTTAGTTCAAGGAAACTTAGGGGAGTTACTATCATTCCCAGTAGCTACTTCAGGATCTAGAGCACTTGACGCAGTCACAACCCTTGGGCTGACACTTAACAATGCAGTAACCACAGGATATGACCTGACTTATAAGGACGCACTATTAACAGCCAGAGCTTTCTCTGATGTTGCTAGTGGGCCAAGGGCCTTCATGGAAGCAATAGATTATGTGAGGTTTAAGGAGATACGTACAGCCAGTGGTAGGTTAGTGGCTAACGATCCTGAAGCATGGGAGGTACTTGGTAAGGCATGGGGCATGCAGCCAATGAGAGCCTCTCAGATGTATGATCAGCAAGAGCAACTACATCAGCTCACTGCGGATGAGAGGGGGGATACTGACAGATTACGCATGGTAGTTATATCCCACATACGTTCAGGTAAGATTGACGAAGAGCAGGAGCAGAGAAACCTGGCCGCAATAACAACAACCATACTTAACAAGTACAAGGTCTCTGAGAGAGAGAAGATTATGGCTACAGTTGTAGACCAAGTATTCCCTGGTGCACAGGATATGACAACAAGTGAAAAAACATTGAAGGATATACTCAATCGGTTGTCTAAGTTGCAGGCTCCGCAGGCACAAGAGCGTACTATGTTCAATAATCTAAATACAAATCAGGGGAGACCATAACATTGGGTAACTTAACTACTAATGACATACAACAGCCTGCAGCCAGTGTTCCACAACAAGTGGCTGTACAGGACTTCAGTAAAACACTTGCCATACAGGATGTGGCAACAGGTATTGACAGTGCTGTATCTGCATCATCAACTATAAACCTGATGAACCAACGTAACTTCGTGCAGGAGAACACTAAGGCATCAGAACAGGCTGTTATTGATCAGGCACAGGCAGAAAGAGATTTAATCAAGGCTGCTACTGATAAGCATGAGACAGAAGATATAAGAAAGGAGCTTGTTGGTGCGGCTAATGCCAAGCTTACTGCCAGTAAGACTACACAGAGAGCTATTGAGACACGGCTGAGGTCAGATACTAAGCGTAGGATTGCTGATAGACCTGATCTTGCACCAAAGCTACGGCAGCAGGCGTCATTATTTGGTATAGGCAGTGGCCTTGGTCTTGGTCTTGGCCTTGGTACTGGACGTTCTACTAAGAAGACACCACAACAGAACTTTATTGATGATGTGCAGGACAAGCAGTTATTGTTACCGGCAGGATCTAACTCATTCACTGACGCCATGAATGTACTGCAGGGGGTACAAAAACAGGAGATGGCTAAGGCAGACTTCGATGCTGCGCTACGCCAGGGTAAGATGGATGAGCATACGTTCATTGCCAAGATCAATAAAATTAGAGGCAATTCATTTAACCAGGATTCCTACGAAGAGCTGAATGCACTACGTCTGAGTGAAGGAGGCCTTACTACCATTAATGGTAAGCTGGCTGTTTCTGGTATACATAGGAGACATGCAGCAGAGATAGATGCTGCGGTGGCAGAGCAGGCCAAACAAGGCAGCATCATACCAGACACAGCAGTAGCTGCCATGCACAAGAGGAATACGGACAGTAAGGAGTACTGGGATAGTATTGTCACGGATGGGTCTGTTGAGGCAGTTATGGCCAACGACCTTAAAATACAGAAGTTGACTCACGAGTACTGGTATATGGGTGATTCTTCCCGTGCAGAGCATGTCCTCGCCATTGAGCTTGCTAATAAGCGGGGTGGTAAGGTTCTGGCAGAGGCTATGGAGAAGGTTTACCTAACTAAGATGGTCATGGGTGGTGGTGTCATGAGTGAGAAAGCACTAAGACTTGGTGCTGGTATGGGAGCTAAGGGAGTTCAATCAGTTGTTGCTCAGCAATGGGTTAAGAACAACATGGGGGATAAGGCTACTGGTGCTAAGAGGCAGGTAGACGCTATGTGGGGGTCATTGGCCGATGCTTACCAGAACAATGGTAAATCTACTATTAAGGTAGAGGGGCCGGAGGCAGTCTTCTGGGATAGCCACGCTATCAGTGCCCTGACCTATATACCTGCAGGGGCACCATTGGTATTACGTCCAACACAGGAGCAGTGGGGGCCACGGGGAGCAACTGAGGAGAATAGATTCAGGACTGACTTAGTAGATAAGCAGGAGATGTTGCAGAGACAGCATGCGTTATCATACCTTGGTGAGAAAGGGTTTGAAGGGTTCCAGATACTCAGTGACCCTGATATGCCTGGCCTAACCAGAGACGAAGTTAATACTACTGTTGAATATGCAAATGGGGTATGGCAAAGCTCTGTGGTAGAGATGATTAATAGTGGGAAGGTTCCTGTATTCAATGAAGAGACACAATTATTTGAGATTGATGGGCAGACTGGTGCAGGTATAGCAACCAACCTTAAGGAATGGGGGCAGAAAGTACTTGGAGCACCAGGCAGAGCTGCAGAGAGTGCTGCACAGTTGGTTGGGCAGGGTGGTGGTAGGCAGCGCAAGGCTTCGTTAGGAGCATTCAACGCAGTAGCACACCTTAACAGTATGCTTAAGTATAATAAGAGGTATCAGGTACTGGGTCAGCCTAATGCAGAGTTAGCCAAGAACCTGATCAAGTCAGTGACTAATAAGCAGCAGCAGTCAGAAGTTAAGGAGCTTACTAGGCAGATAGATTACTTCTCTAACCCAAGTAAGCTGACTGTAAAGGCCCTAGGGCAAGAGAATATAGATAAAGAACTGGCACAATTGACTGGGCGTAGGAAGAGTCTTATGTCTGTGATTACTGGTACACCTGCAGAGATAACTGCTGGCGGTGTTCAGGCACTTGCTGATTTCTTTGAACCGTTGCTGCCTGAAGCAGAGCCTAAGACAGAGGTGCTGCCTGAAGTAGGCATTGATTCCCTACAGCCAGTGACTGAAGCTGAGCCAGAATCACTTGAAGAACTGCAAAAGATTAATTCCCTTAAGGCTGACATGGCTGCAGGAAAGACAGTGACAGAGCAGCAAGCACAGGAGAGAAGTGATTTGAATAAGGCAGTGGCAAGAGACAAGGCTATCACACCGGTAGTAAGGAAGAATAAGAAGACCCCCACACAGAATGTATTCAATAGTCTGCGGGGTAGTGAAGGGGCTGAGGGTGATACCACTGGTGCTGCGGAAACAGGCAAGCTTGGGCTTACAACAGCACTATACACAAAGTTGAAAAAGAAACATGGGGAAGACCTGACAGAACAGAAGGCAGTTAAGATACACCTTGACGACCTGATGGGGAAATGGAAGGAGAAGCCTGGGTTTGATAATATCTCAGAGAGTCTTCAGGAAGTACTGCTGGACGCTTCTTATAACTTAGGTTCAGGTATTATGACAGGGACTGCTTTAGCCACAGCACTGGCTGCTGACCCTGATACCACAAGTGAGGCGGATATAGCCATCAACCTACTGGATACAGCAACTATAGGAAGACAGTCTTCTAAGGGTCTAGCGAAACGCAGGGCGGAGAGGTACAATAAAGTAGCAACTAATGATATTGAAACAATACGGCAGGATGGTGATGGTACTATCACTTATATAGATAAGCAGGGAGAGACTGTATTTGCATTCACTCCAAGTAAAGGTAAGCATGCTTCATCACAGGCAGGCACTATCACAATCAAGCAGCAGGGGCCAGTAGAGGAAGCACCTGCACCTACAGTAGCTCCACTTAAGCCAGGGTTAGTTGAAGATAGTGATGGTAATAGATTCATCCTTGGTACTGATGGCTCAATGACACCCTTTGAGGGCGGAAGGATAGGGTAATGGCACTACGTAATGTAAAACTTAAGAATGTCAGTGGTGGTGTTACTGTATCTGGTGGGACTGTTGCCTTTGAAGGTATTACTATTGACAGGGCTGAGGCATACGTACTGCCTGGTGATGGGTCAGGTGCATCACTGTACAGATCACCTCGTGGGTGGTTCAGCTCCATACTGAGTGAAGTGTAATGACAAGTAAAGATCAGGAGAGGATAGAGGCTAAGGTTGATGCACTTACCTCATTGATGAACAGACATTTCCAGAGATTCGATCAGGCTATTGCTGATGGTGATAGGGATAGGGCTGAGACTAAGGAGTGGCGGCAGGATATGGCAAGCCGTATGGAGAAGACTGAGGTTGAGTTGTTCTTCTGGAAGACAGTCATTAAGGTAGTCAAGACTATTGTGGGTGTTGTTATCCTAGTAATGACTATGAAGTTCGGAGAGATAAAGGGGTTATTCAAGTGAATGAGTACACTAGTCTATCCCAGATTACGTACTATAGTAGTAGATACAACAAGAGAGTCACTGTACCTAAGGGGTACATGAGTGATGGAGCTACAGGGGCCATAGATATAAAAGATAGTACCTCTTGGTGGGTACACGACTGGTTATGTGATGTTGGTAGGTTTGATGACGGTACGGAGTGTACCAATTGGCAGGCCTCAGCAATACTGAGTGATATATTATTAGAGGAAGGTCATCGCATTAGGTCTGTGACCTGGAGATGGACAACCTTCCTGTTTGGTGGTAAGAAACTTAGATGGCTCTAGTAGAGACCATTAGTGCAGCATGATGTACAGTACTAATCCCCAGATCAACAGCATAGTCAGCATGTACTTATCTTCATCATTCATATCTGAGTACCACTGGGGTGAGTAACACCCTCAGATCCATTGTAGCTACCCTTAGTGGAGTATGACAGGTACTTAGGTACTGGTGTATGCTCAAAGAACACTGCCTGAACACACTTCATACCTGGCTCAAGTCTTAGTAGGTTATACTGAGTGATGTTCTTATACTCAAGTGTCAACTGACCAGACCAACCAGGGTCAGCCCATCCTGCAAGACTATGATTAAGACCTGCCCGTGCATGGGATGACTTCAGGAATACATGACATGAGATACTGTCAGGTAAGTTGAACCATTCCTCCGTATGTGCCAGACAGAACTGACCTGGCAATAGGTTGTAGGGTAACTTGAAAGGTGTCATGCCTATACCCTGCTTACCCTGAAGGTCTACAGGTACTGCATTCTGACACTCATTACTCTCTACTTCGATGACCTTACCTAACCTCAGGTCTATTGATGAAGCATTGACATTGGTTAAGTCAGCACTTACTACACCTTCTTTAATTAAGTCTTCAAGTCCTCTGCCTGATACTAGCATTAGGATTCATCCTCCTGGTATTGATCCTCAAGTATGAAGTTTAAGTATTGTATTGCCTTAAGTATATCTTCCTTACCATTCTTCTTGTCATGCCTTGACACGTACTTAACTACGTTACCTTCAGCATAACCTAACTTATTCTTCAGTATGTAATCCTTTGGCTGTATTCCCATACGGGAATAATGATCCCCTCCTACCTGTTCTGGTAAGGAATCTTCCTGCTCGGGAATATCTGAGTACTCCATCTCCGTACTGGGTGTATCCCTGAACACGTCACTGAACCATTTGAATTTCTGTTCCGTTACCTGTGTACTATGATCTAGGTCAGGCATGCTTAGTCCCTTGGCAATAGCGGCCTGTACCTTATCAGCCTTATCCTTACTCTCCCATCTTGGATAACCCAGGCCACACACATCACACGGATTCTTGAACAGTGCGTTGTCATGGTACATACAGGTAACACAGTTCCTTGACTCTTCTACTTCCTCTCTCTTCTGCCACAGTACAGACTCAGGGGTGCACACTGAACATGGCATAACCAGATTACTGGTGTCTACATGTCTGCATGTACGACAGTCCATTGTTAATCGAATACCCATTACACGTCACCCTCATCATCATCATCAAACATGTGTTCATACCCAAACTTAGCAGCTACTACCAGGTCAGACAGTACCAGATTAAGCTCACCTATACATGGCTGAGGATACTGTAAGGCCATACCTCCCATGAATGATGTATAGATATGATCCATACCACCAGTACACACAATGATTGACTGTACCTCACCCTGTTCAGCAAGTAATGTCATTGCCTTAAGGTAATCAACAATAGATTCATTGGGTGTTAGCTTACCGTCAGGCGTTACCCACCGTGAATCAATCCCTACTACATTGTTAGTGCTACTGTCTGTATTATTATTATTATCTGTCATGCTAGATTATTCCCCCAAGACCTTTAAACTTATTGAACAGACGTGTCTCATCTGTCTCTTCCTCTTCCCGTCTCTCTCCGTATGGCCTGTGCATCCAGTACAGATTGGAGGCAGCTATGTTCCTTGTGTCTCTGTCCCTGTACCCTACTGTACGTCCCTCACCCTCAACCTTGAAGGTCTGCGCCATCAACCTATGAAGCTTAACAGTTCTTCTCCTGTTACCTGCTATCAACTGAACCCTGTGATCTGCTGAGTTATGTTTCATATACTTCTCTGTCAGGACATGTCTGATGTGTCCGTCAGGGTGTATCAGGTAGTTAGGGAAGTCTGGTACTTGTACCCACAATGAATCATCCATAGTTATTCTCCAATGAGGTCATGCTTACAGTGCTGATGTCGAACATACCCTGATCATAGATGTCCATTAACATGACACCTCTCCAGTAGTTCTTTATCCTCCCGTCACAGTAGTCCTCGTCCTGATCTTCAGGGAAGAAACAACCACAGTTCAGAACGTGCTGATTAGTGTTCTGTCCGTGCCTTCTATGGTTGGAAAAGTGTGCTTCATGTGTATGTCCATATACTGTGGAGTTGATAGTGACGTCACTACACTTCTTGTTGATGTCCATACCTGTGATTGGCTTGGCTTTGTTGTGAGGAACGTGTGTAAAGTCAATACCACGTATGCTATGAGAAGACCTGTAAGGCACCCACACCCAGTTATCTTCAGCCAAGTGTAAGTCTTTCTGCACAGAAACGTGGCCATCGAATGTAGGGTCTGTCTCCAGGTATCGTGTGAGTCTATCTTCATGGTTGCCCTCTACGTATACTAATGATGGGTTGTATAACCTCTTCTTATTAAGCTTCTGTCTTGCACGTAGCATGGTCATGTCATGCTGTAGTAAGGACAGTGCTTCCCTGCCTGCATCTATCTCAAGGAAGTATCTCTTGTTCTCCATGTTCATTCTCTTGTTCCTGTCCCATGCTGACAAGGAATTGAGAGTGAGGAAGTCACCAATCAATACTATATGATCAGGTCTTGTCTCTGCAATCAGCTTACCCAACCACCTGAATCTATCCAAGGACTGGTTGTTACTGACATGGCAATCGCCTACTACTAATACTAATTCATTGTTCATTTAGTCACCCTTGTAGACAGCGAGGTAGTGGTACTCGTTATCAGGATCACACTTAGGTATATACCTGATAGCCTCGTACTGTCTGTTATAATAAGTATTATCCGTGAGTGTTCTTCTAAGCACTTGCTCCATGAACTCTGCGTACCTCAGGTCTCCCTTGCCTGTGTGCTGAGACAGTACAGTGAATGTGAATGCCTTAATGCCTTGTTCAGCAATGGCTGCATTAACATGTGCGCTACTGCCTGTGTATCTCTCCCATCCTGACGGGGATGAGGTAGATCTTCTTCTCTTCTTACCTGCCTGCCTCACCATACGCTTGAAGCAGTACTGTTTCTTACCTATGTACCTTTCCCCTGTCGTGATGTTCTCTATAAGGTAGACGAAACCGAAGTACTTGTCTGGGTCTGGGGTAAGGCCAAGTGCCCAGTGTCCTCTGTCAACTTCCATAGATCTTGATCCTCTTCAGTGCGTATCAATAGGAGGTTTGCATGTAAGTTAATTGTATCAATAGTTGACTGATCAGTCAAGTCTTTATAGTGTGGGTGGGCCTTGTATTGAGCAAGTATTTCCTCATCATACTCTGCCTTGGTAGCACCGATAAGATGAGACAGTATCTTCTCAGCTTTCTTTGGCCCAATACCCTTAAGTCCTGGGATATTATCAACAGAATCACCCATCAATAGCTGTTGGTAGAACCAATGTAACCCTTCCTCCCTCGTCACTGTAACCACACCTTGGTCAGGCTTACGCCAGTTGTAATGCTGTCCCTCAATCATCAGTAAGTCTTTGTCTATAGTACATATAACTGTGTCTTCGCACTGTTGTATACCCAGTTCATCGTCTGCCTCCTGCCCATGTATTTCCTCAGCACCCATGTGTTCAATCATGTACTGACGTATCTCTTCGTACAGTACAGGCTTGGGTGTATCCTTTCTATTTGCCTTATACTCAGGGAATAGATCAACTCTGAAGTTAGCTGAACCAGTCAGGAAGATCCTCTTGTCTGAGCATCCTGCCTCATTCATGATACGCTCAGCCATAGACTTAACAGAGTGCAGTGCATGTGAGATAGGGTCTACCTCAATGACTTCCTTAACATCCTCTAACGGTGTGGCAAGCTGCTCTGCAAGTCTTTTCATCTCTGACTTAGTGTCTGCCTGCAGATCACCAACCATCCAGTGTTTCTTCTGAACAGCAAAGCCAACTTGGTATAAACAAACATCGCCATCTATTAGTGCTAGCATTATCTTTCTCCTTTACTTATCAACGTCATCTAGAATTAACTCAAAGTCACCACAGGCTAAAGTATCATCGTATACCTCTAAGCCAGTGATCTCACACTCCTCACCCAGTAAGTTATCGCATTCACCACAAGAAAATTCACCATCAATAGTAGCCATAATATATTTCCTTTACTAAATTAGAAAAGGCTTCCGAAGAAGCCCTTGTTTAATACCTTAGGAGTATTTAAAGCATTGCCACCCTAAGTACTCACTGTCTTTTGTCATTGCATTGTGCATACTTTTATAGTTGAGTGACACTGAAGCGCAGAACTGCCTAAGATTCCTGACTAGTACTGTGTCTCCATCAGGGTCATACAATAGGTAGTCCTTCTGCTTATCAAGTGCATTGTTATCTCCTCTACTTAACCATTCAAGATTCTCCACCCTGTTGTCAGTCTTATCACAGTTGATATGATTAACAGTCAATGTGCTGTCTCCTGGCAGGAATGTAAGAGCCACTAGTCTGTGTACAGGGAGAGTATGTGACTCTCCGTTAGCACGTAGGTAGACTACAGGGTATCCCTTATTACTAAGACATTGCTTCAGGTATATGTCCCTTGTATGTGAGTACACTTTACCTGAGCAGTCTATAGAATAGTTAGGATACCCCTTCAATCTTACCATGCTGCAGTTACCCCTCGTTACCAGTAGTGAAGGCAGCGAACTCTCTTGCAATGTTAATGGTTAGCTGTACCACCTCACTTGCAGACTTATCAGCATGTGATTCAGTCATCTTAATCACACTGATAGCATGCCCTAAAGCATTCTGTCTGCATATAGAATGTCCCATGTCAGTAGGTGGCACTGGAAATTCTCCTCTACGATAGCCTGAGTTACTAGTGTTACCAGTAGCAGCAGGGGCAGCAACACCAGCAGCCTGAAGTGTATCTCTGCCTGCAGCAAACTCCTTGATGTTCCAGTAGTCACCTGACTTTACTTGCAGCATACAGAACTCATCACCCTTCTCAAGTCCTTCAATGACTGCCTTAGCACCAATGATATTACCAAAGACTTTCTCATGCACACATGTTGTCTGTGCCTTACCCTGCCCATGAAACTTCCACAGGATTTCTGCACCTGGGTATGTACCACCATCCTTCTTCTCACAGGCAGTGGCAGTGTCCTGCATTACCAATGTGCCCCATTGTACTCGTTCTTGTCCGTCAACTGATTCAATAGCCATGTTATTTATTCCTCATTAGTTGTTATGTTATGTTTTTGTATGCTTGTTTAATTATCTTCTTCCACTTCTTGTAACTATGTGCCCCTTCTGGGTTCTTCAACCTTAGGAGTTTACATACCTTACGTGCTTGCCTTGATCTTCTCCCGTTCATATATCTGTCATCTTATCTGTTAGAATGGTAAGTCTTGTGTGTCCTGCTTATTCTTCTGCTGTGCTGCGCTATTAATTATGTACAGGTGCATGTTCATTACTGTCTCCATGCACCCCAAGTTATAAGCAAGGATTGCTTTTGAACTAGTGCCTATCGACTGCGCTCGTGGATATACTGTCTCGTACATGTCATTTGCTAACTCTACTAGCTCTCTGTGTATCACGCTATGGTCTTCATACTTCCCCATGATTTTCCTCCCTCTACATCTACATTAAGTGGGAGATCAAAGTCTAAACCCCACTGCTTCTTCATCTCTGCCCGTACATCCTCCATCACTTCCTTCAACACCTGTCCTGCATACTCCTTCACCGAGTCATGACAGTCTACCATAACTGAGTCATGTATGGTATTGATAAGTAAAGCTTTGTCAATAAGAATTGGGTCAGTATTAAACCTACGTACCAACATACCTAAGGCCAGCGGAACTATATCACCAGTGGCCCCACCCTGTATACTAAAATTCTTCAGCTTGGTAGGGCTGAAGCTTACCATCTCCCCCTTATCTCTCATGAATTGTGGTGCATCATCCTCCCAGAATGTATACCTCCGTCCAGTAACACTAAGCTGTTGCCCCCTACGGATAGGATACCCGAGGAACGAATGCTTATCCGTAGGCCTGGACGATGCCATAACCTCAGCATGTACCAGCTCATTGTATGTAACAACACCACTGTACATCCTATCCTCTGCCTCAAAGATAGCCTTCACTTCCTTGCGTGGTATGCCTGTTGTCTCACTAACCTTCTTGATACCAGCACCGTAAGACTTCTGGAATGATACCATCTTGATCCCCTTCCTTGCCTTAACGTAGGCTGGGTCTTCCTTAACCTTAACCATGTCTACTATGTAGTCATACTCCTCACCTGTCTTGTATGCCAGTCTCTTACAGTTACCTGTAACCTGTGCCTTGCCGTTCCTCCTTGTTATTAATGTACCTGTCAGTGTTGTTATACCAACAACAGTGCCTGTTTCTCCAGTGTCAGTGACTTTCACATGCCTCCTATCATATACCTGTGGGTATGCAGTCATAGTTATAGTAGCCTTAGTGCTGTTAAAGTTACTGATACGTTTGTAACTGGTAGTCTTGCATGCTATACCACACCTTCTAAACATATCACATACAATGTTAGCACCTGCAAGATCTGTTGTTGTCCATACAAGGTGTTTATCTTTTATGCACCCATCCGTTATAGCCAGGGTGTCATAGATAATACTGGCCTGCCTCTTATCACAGTCCATGAGTAGAGTAGGCCATGACTTAGCAAACCCTATCTTATTAAACAACCAGTCCTGCCACTCACCATAGACAATGATGAACTGTGGCTGCAGCTTATTAAGCCCCGTCTTCGGGCATGCGTTGACCTTGTATGGTATTTTCATACGTTCCAATAGTTCCGTTAGCGCTGCTATCTTCCTTGGTTTTGATAGCTTCCATCGAACACCGTTAATCTTCTGTGTGCCACATCTCTTGAACATGTGCGCATCACATATAGCCCAGATCAGTAGTCGTATATGATCGTCAGATAATACACTGTTACAAGCCCCTCCCCATGAGTTCATAAACCTTGTCTGGTTTAGCTTAGTGCCTACAAATTCAGACACTGGTTGTCTGCGTCCATCAAGATAGATACTGTGTTGCTTAGATACCAGCTCGTCATGAAGGTCACCATGAACAGACACTAATTCAGCACCTGCAGCAGACCAAACATCCTGAGGGCTACTGTGTGACAGTGAGCCAGCAACTGTACCTGGGTGATATACTCTATGAATATTCCTGTCTATGTCCTTCGCTTTAACCCAGCCAACAGTAGTATATATCTCTGTGTTCTCCTCAACACAGTGAAAGTCTATACCCTCGCGTATGTCCTGCATCATTGCCTCATCACCACTGACCCATGCCTGGTAGACAATTTCTAGCTGAGAGTAATCACCCTGCAGTATCGAACCATCCTTCCCCCATCTAGATACGAAGCATTCCTTGATAGCTCCCTTACCTGATACGTTCTGTAGGTTGGGGGTTGATGATGACAGTCTGCCTGTCTCAGTACCAACTGTGTTCAGCTTGTGGTGTATCGTACCAAGCATGGAGTTGAGCTCATCAGGCCATGCCATGTTGCTGTACCCTACATAGTATGTGGACAAGTCCTTCTTGGCTGCCCTGTATGCCAGTACCAATGGTATGACAGGATGCTTAACCTTCTTGATGATGTCCTCACCTACCTGGTAGTGACCTGCCTTAGTCTTCTCTGCATTGTCAGGTACTGATGCCATACCAGCACACTCAGTCTTGATGTCGAACCATTTAGTCTTAGGCTTACCAGCATTCTTACCTCCCTTATATAGTATGACCTGCCCGTCATCATCATACATGCAGTCTCTCTGCCTTGTCTTAAGTACACCACCGAACAATGCTGCACTGAGCTGAGCATCAGAGCCTACGTTCATGTGTATGTATGGTAGGGTAGGGTCATCTGCATGCAGGGCCATGATGATGTCCTCCTCAAGACTTACTATACTATCCCTGAGTGGAGTCATTGCGTCACGCGCAACACCTTTGTCAAAGCACAGGCCGTTATACTCCATGTGCCCAGCGCAAAGCGTAGCTTCCTGCATGGAGAGGATCAAGGGCATAAGCCCCAGTCTCTCGGCTTCCTTTACTTGTGCCTTGTATACTATCTCAGTATTCTTCAAGTCACCTATTAGGTACTCACGTAAGAGGTCAGGGTCTATGTCCTCAGTCCTTACACCTGCCTCCCACATCTCCTTGACCTTATCAATCTTCTGAGTACCACCGTAGATACCAGAGCAATAGTTAAGGGAAGCAAACTTATCTTGCTGGCCTGTCAGTACATACTGAGCAACCATGGTGTCCCATACCTTCACCCCGTTAGACCAGAACCAATCACTGAAGCCCTTATCTCTCCATAAATACTGAAGATCAAACTTAAAGTTATGGCCTATCAACAGCGTCTCGTATGGTATCACTACTGTGTATGGGTCATCCCTATAGTCTATGACCTGTATCTTCCCATCATCCCACAACCAACCTGACTGCACTACCCTGTTACCTGAGTACCAGGGAGAACCACCAAAGTCACCTATCACATCATTATCTATTGATGTTTCAAGGTCACATACTACGTAAGTATTATTATTCATCTACTTCCCTCTTCTTAAAGTCTGGGAGATCCTTACTGTCTGCACAATCCCAGCAGGGCGCAGCACACACTGGGATACGCACATGGACACAGTTTGCACATGTCCTATGGATCTTAGGCACTTGTTCACTCATTCCCATACCTCCTTCACTGCCTGTCTTAGTTGCCTTTCCTCATCCAACACTTCTATTCTGTGCTTACGCTCACCCTCTGCTATGTTAATGGCTTTACGTACAGGTACTGGGTCTTTCATGCCGTCGAAACCGTTTGACCAGCGTGACGGAAATTGTTTCAGGTCAGTTCTATTCATTAGTAGTGGTCTCCTGTATTAATAGCATAAGTACTTTCCAAGTGGACTCTGTCTGTGCTCCGTCAAGAGTAAGGATGTCTGTGTATGTTAAGGATAACCATTCAGCTTTAGTCTTAAGAATACATCCTATCTGTACATGGTTATCAGTAATAGTTACTGGGTATTTCATACCTATTAAGTTGATAACTTGTTTAGTACTGAGGGCTTCGCCATACACGATGGCTTCGCCATACACGATGGCTCTGCCATACACCTTGGCTTCGCCATACACGATGGCACAGCCATACACCTTGGCTTCGCCATACACGATGGCTTCGCCATACACCTTGGCTTCGCCATACACGATGGCACAGCCATACACCTGGGCTTCGCCATACACCTTGGCTTCGCCATACACCTTGGCTCTGCCATACACCTGGGCTTCGCCATACACCTTGGCTTCACCATACATGATGGCTCTGCCATACACCTGGGCTTCGCCATACACCTTGGCTCTGCCATACACCTGGGCTTCGCCAGACACCTTGGCTTCGCCATACACGATGGCTTCGCCATACACCTTGGCTCTGCCATACACCTGGGCTCTGCCATACACCCAACATGTATCTTCATGTGACAGGTTATCTTCTGTTTCTAAGTACCCTCCAATGTCACCTTCAGTAACATTACCAAAGGCTCTTAGTGCTACGCACCTGCTATCTTCATTAATATAATATTTCTTTTCTTTCATTAGTATACGTCCTCGTATCGTGCTATCTCTGGTCTGATAGTTACCTCGTACCTGCCATATCTTTCATCAGGCACTGACCCGCCAAGTTTATTTTTAGAAACAGAGATGAACCGTTGGTTACCCGGAACCTCTTCCTTACCTATCATGATGATGGCATCAGCCTCACCTGGTAACGTCACCTTATTACCTGCGAATTGATTCTTATTAAGATACTTAACACCCACACTGGTGGCATCAGCCTGATGTATCACTATAACAGGGCAGTACTCCTTGCACACGTCACGGGCCATGGCTGCAAGCTTCTGCAATCTGATGTCGTCACGCCCCTCATTCTCAAAGCCTCTTATCTTATGTAGCTGATCAAAGATAACTAACCCTGGGTTAAGCTGCTTACACATAGCTATCACCTCAGACTTGTGTATCTCACCCTTGTCGTACAGCCTGAACTTATCCCAGCATGACTGCTCTTCTGCCTCCGCTGGCTTGGACTGCATGTTAATGTCTATCCAACCAAGGCTTGACTGAATGATCCTGTACTTGACTTGATCACCTGCCTCCTCATTATTAAACCATAGTACTGGTCTGTCTGCGGGTAATTGCTCAGCCATGTAGGTAGCTTCACTACATAACGCAGTGGTCTTCCCTGTCTCTACGTAAGCACCAAGCAACACTAGGTTACCCCTTCTGAGGCTACCCACGCTACGGTTAAGGCATGACATCCTCCACCTCAGGCCTGTACCCTCCAGCTTACCCTGTACTATGTCACTGAGTGGGGTAGACACTAGGTTATTGCTCAGCTTGTTGGCTGACCCTACCTTATCCTGAAACTCATCAGTTAATGACAGTACCTGCGCTGATTTGTCCTGCCCCTCATCAGACATAGTATGTGCAAGCTCAAGCAGTGCCCTGCCATAGTCTCTTGTGATGAATGACTCTAGTATGTCATCAAGCAAGGGTAAGTCTTCTTCAGTCACAGTGTTCATGTGATCAAAGACATTAGTATATGTTTCTCTCCTCTCCTCCTTCAGTGCTGGGTGTCTGACAAAGGTGAACCAGTCACTGAACTCTTCCCAACTAAGGACATCATGAGACTGGAAGTATACACCCATGTCCTTGATGATCGTTGATAGTGTTTCATTACCTGATATACCTGAGCTTACTAACCTTGAGTATTTATTATAGTGATCTTGATCTGATAATACGTGAAGTATTTCTGCTGACATTATTATTATAACCTACTTATTATTAGGGGGAGTAGTACTTATACCTGTATCTACTTACCAATACAAGTACTGATTATCTTATCTAGTTGTAGTAGTGAATGTTCCTTTGGATCTATGCCGGAGGCATGATGTATAACTATCTTGCTATGTGTTGTATATATAGCAAGCTGTTCCTTTAATGCTGTCTGTTTCTTTTTAACCTGAAGATTATCATCATCAAGAAAGATAATGATCTTATCCTGTCTAGTTATCAATGAAGATAACTTACTAAGATCCTTTGCTTTAAGTGATGTACCTAATAAACATACAATAGAAAGATTAATATCACGGAGTGATAACTTACATAACTTTGTATAAGATAATATATCTTCTACTATTACTAATACATTACTAGGTAATAAGTCTTCGTTGGGCGAAGCCTTTACCTGATGTTCCTTTAAAGTGAGGGGGCTATTGATTGGCTCCGCCCTTAAGCCCCATGAAGTTATATGAGTATAGCATACTTTAGGGTAAAGATCAACAGACCGTACACAGAAATTAGTAATGTACTTTTGTCTGTTCATTGGGTTAGTTCTGTACTGATACCCTAACAGGGTAGAGTCATACCTTATGGGTAGAACTATGACATCCTGCTCAGAGCTATAACCTATACCAGACAACAACAAGTCAGTGTCAGATAGACCAGCCTTCATGATGATAAGTCTTGCCCATCCAGCCCAGGTATCTATGTTCATGTTGTATGATGTTGGGTGTGTTACCTTAGACACCTGCTCAGGCTTCTTGTATGCCCCTGTACTGCCCTTATTAATCTTCTCTGAACCTGACAGTCCACAGTGATGACAGTAGGCCAGTATAGCGTCATCTGTGCGTGTTACATATAGTGCAGCGTTACTTCTCCCTTCCTTGCAATGGTTAATGTTCACCCTCTCACCTATCAGTAAGCCCTTACCTACCTGCACGTAGTCATCCTTCTTCAGGTACTCAGTCACCCTGTACCTCCCTCTTGCTTGGTTCAAATTTCTGCCTGTCTTCTGAGTTCTTACAAACACCCATCTGTTCTAGTGAACTGTAGTGACCGGCAGTTAGTAAATACTCCTCACATTCGTTACCATCCCTATCAACGGACTTGTACTTGTAAGTCCACTGCCATTCATACTCAGGTGCAGGTTTGTATAGCTTCCAACCCCCCTTCTCTGGGTAATCATTGAAGTCTATCCAATCCCCGTACTCATCCACGAACTCTAGTGAGTCTGACATCACAATGTACTGGTCACCTGTCCACCCATCAAGCGTCACCTTCAGCCCATTAAGTACTGCCCGTATTGCTTCTCGTTTATTCATTGTCTCTCCCTTTACCACCATAATTGATACGCTTTGCCCCGTCGGGGTATGCTATTGACTAGTATCACCCCATCATAAAGACCATACTCATCTATGATAGCATTGATGACTCGGTTACAATCCTCAATCTTATCTGCCTGATAATGCAGGCTTATATCTGTATGGAACTGTAGTATGTCATTGACTTCTCGTCTGTCAGTGACTGTCGGTACTTCTCGTACGGTCTCACTTGTCCACATTTTAGTATACTCCCTGAATTATAAGGGTTGTTGCATGTGCAACCATAGCGAACAGTGACAGCATGATGAATGGTATAAGAATTCTCATAGGTACTTACCTCCATTCTCTTTTAGGTATGCAGTAACGTCTTCAGCTAATCTGTAGGGACACACACCCTCTATCTGTGGTGCCTCTCCTCCAAACCAATCCCATGCACTTGGCAAGTATGATTGATATACCACCTCCATGTTGGTTCCTGTCTTGATGTGATGCAGTACTGCTAAGACAGAGTCACCAGTATTGTCTACGTCAATGAACCTGTATTGCTCTTGTTTAATACTCATATCAATCTCCCCCTATCCAGTCATCTCTGTAGTATGGGTCACCATCACCGTACTCAGGTTCAGGTTCATTGTTTAACTCGCAGTCATCCATGAACAATTGCATTAGTTCATCATCATCCAGTGGTACAAGATGATCCAAGCCGAGCACACCATCAACTCTGATGTTCTCTATCTCGGAGTACTCATGCTCAGGTTCGTGCCATGTTGCTGGGCTGTACTCGTAGCATGCCTCAAACTCCAGCTCATATTCATGTTCAATACCGCAGGTCTCGATTGTTATTGTGGTTGTTACGCTCATGTCTTATACCCCTTCAACTATACCAATGATTGTAAAGCCTGCTGTAAACTCAGCCTCTGCCTGTTCTTTTGTGTACCGTCTGTCAGTTACACACAGCTTACCACCACCATACTCTGTATCTCTCAGGTAATTCCAGTAGTAGGCAGGCTCAACATATATCTCATAGCCTGCCGGATCTTCCATTGCTATTACCTCATCCTCTTCAGTCATTAGCGTACCATCATCATCAAGGTAACAGTACTCTTCAGGTTTCCATGTGTGATAGTGTAATTTCTTACCCGCAACCAGTGCTACACATACGTCTTTCATTGTCATGTCTTTCATTGTCCTACTCTCCCTAGGTTTAGCATCGCATGGAATCTCTGCTCAAACGTGCCGTTACTGTCATACTCAGTGTGCCCCAGCAACTTGTCAGTAGACACACGCCCTTCACGCAGTGCATCAATACAATCAGGCATGTCTGTATACCCAAGTGCATTGCATAGCGTGTTCTTCATACGGTTACGTGATTGCTGAAGTGCCTGCTTCTCTTGCAGTGTCAGCCCAGTGTAGCTGTTACGCTCAGTCAGTAATCTTATTGCTGCCTTGTTCATGTTATATTTCATGCTGCCTTATCTCCTAGCCATACTGTGTGGTCACTCATCATCCCTACCTCCTTATATACACAATCCTGTGGTATGGGTATGTCTTGGCCAACTGTTGTGAATGCCCCTGTCTTGTATGGGTTGTACGTTACTTCAGCACTACCACTACCATCCACTAAGTATAGATGAGGTGCTGCTTGGTATGATGTGCATACCACAAATGCATGCACGTTCTTTCTTTGCTCTGTCAGTACTCGTTGCCTACCCCCTTCATTGACCTTCAGTGTTGCACCTAATGCAAGCAGTGCCTTGTGATGTGCAATAACCTTGCCCTTGTACCGTACCGACCAACAATCCTTATGTAGATTCCTGTATATATAATACTTTGCTTTACTCATAACCCCACCCTATTAAGTACACTTGCCTCATGTTCTGTTATCTGCACACAATCAAGTACTGTGTACCTCATGTAATCATCCAGACACGTTTCGTTCTCATCATCAAAGTCTGGTGTGTTGTGGCATTCATCTGTGAGTGCCTGCTTCATTGCATCTCTCTCATTAACAGCAGCAACCCTATGCACTGCTATCTTTTCGTACCCGCTGATGTTCATTTCAAGTTTTACTATATAGTTTTTCATAGTCCTAGCCATCCTAATAGTGTACCGATAACGTGGAAGGGTAAGATAAATACAGCATACCCAAATAACAGACCCTTCACTGGTTCAATAAATATACTCATGCTCGTCTCCCTTTCTGTGTCAGTACATACGTAGCCTGCTTCCTGTTACACTCATACACTCTGAAGATGCCGTCACGTACAAACTGATTGCATATCCTACGTACCCACTCCTTACTCGATCTTGTCCTGTGTACAGTGAATAACCCCATGCCTTTACGTGCTGCACGTAGGATTACTGCCCTTCTATTATCATTCGATTCATCAATCATTCTTCATTCTCCTGGTTTGTATGTTATGTATATCTCATTGTTCTTTAGGTCATGGGGTATATGAATACCAGACCCGTCATGTAGTGTTATCTGATACTCGTCATCGTGTATCGTATACTCCACACAACTATTAAGTGTACAGTCTTTAAGCACAGCCACACTTGCTCCGGCCTGCTCCCATAAACTCATTGTTGCTTGTGCTGCGTTCATTCCGCATTCTCCACTATAATCTTAATATTCTTAAGCATCTTGGCACCATGTGCTGGGTAAGCTATCACTTGCACCCCCTTATCCCAACATGCTCTACACTTACCACACTTGCCCTTGTTCGTGTAAGCAGGGCATAATTGTTGTCCCTCCCTCACATCATCAGAGGTTGGTACTATAGTTGATGTGGTCTCACCTTCAATGGTCTCACCTGTTATACTGTCACTTGATAAGCGTACCACCACATTAGGTAGTGCTTGCATCTGTTCAATAACACCCAAGAATTTAGAGAATTTATGCATCCTTGTAGGTAGCCAATGCTTACACCATGGAGTACCCTTCATCACTTCCAATATCTTAACAGCCAGACCATGATGGTACATGTCACCACTGTCAAACCATCGGAAGTATCTATCATTGTCTAATTCTGCAATCATATCCTGAACCCAGTCAGCTCTCTTCCAGTCTTCTCTATTCTCTTGACGGGGTTCCTTTACAGATTTCATGTTATAGAAACCTCCCAGTGCATAGCAACCAGCGCAAGCAGGTACTAGTTCCTTGGTTAGTGGGTCAAAGCTACCAGGGCATGTCTCACCTGCTTCAAGTGACCAAGACCTGCACCCCATCTTGCTTGTCTTACTCATTCTTATACTCATGCTGGTATACCTCCCATCAATATTATGCATGTGTCATCGTTAAAAGTCTTGCCCCCTCCCAGTATGACTGGCTTAGCTTTCCACCCTAGCTTATCCACTGCCCGCATTACTGCAATCTCTGGGTCACTGGTCTGTATTGTCACCTGCCAGCCCAGTATGTTAACTCGTTGGTTTACCGTACCATCAATTGATACCGTCTCCCGCACCATTACTGCCATGTTCTCAATCATCATTGGTTTCTATCCTCTGATATTGTAATGATAACTTCGGATGTGCTGTTGATTACTATGCTTATCCAATCGCTGTGGTATACGTCACTGGGTTGCTCAAGTGTTGCACCCAGTAACTTAATGCTATTTAATTTAATAGTCATTTTCTATTACTCCAATTGTTGTCTTAAGTAAGTACAGCGGATAAGCCTCTAAAGAAGCCTATCGACTGTCATTACTTAAGAAACCCACTTACCATTAATATCAATGAACTTAATCCAGTTATCCTGATCCCATGCACCAGTGCAAACTGGAGGGGCTGGCATTAGGTATGAGCCATCATTGTAGAGTTTTACTTTATCGCTATATGTAAGTTCTGATAATTGCTTACCAGCATTATGTAGATCTTTCTTACGCTTGCTCATGTTATATACTCCATTGCTTTTTATATGTGTTACCACCAGTCTTTACTGTACCCTCATACCCATAGGCATCATACCCCCACCAAGCAGTGGGCACAGAAATTACACTAGCAACCAACCCCTGATCATCAAACACCTGAAGCTGGGTGAAACCGTGCTGATCCTTACTGATAGCATTGACCCGTACTGCATCATTATTGTTTATAATTAATTGCTTACTCATTAGTATTCTCCTACTGTGATAACTATTTCACTAGTGCTAATTACATTCACCTTAATTGTATTCATTGCAAAAACGTTACTCAACTCGTCAAGTGTCTCACC
>Ga0233435_1001178_pt1 | contig 26255 bp, 22 predicted proteins | sample SI_122_August201_3_FD_182735 | JGI IMG/M metagenome (GOLD analysis project Ga0233435, IMG submission 182735) | Seawater microbial communities from Saanich Inlet, British Columbia, Canada - SI_122_August2016_135_MG | ecosystem: Environmental > Aquatic > Marine > Inlet | place: Canada: British...
ATAAGGGAGGATCAGCCTTTTTACTCCCTTTGTCTCGATCTCTTCGAGGAGGTGGTGCTAAGCATATCCTGAGCGTATATGGGATCAGTGGTGCTGGGGGCTAGTGGGTAGGATGGGACGTAACAATTAGGGTTAGTTTTTCGAGATGGAGTAACCTACCTCGTTGCTACTATCCGCGATTACGCAGAGATCCGTCAGTTGGCCTTACACCGCTTCAGGGAGGCGGCACCACTAGATGAAGAGTTCGCCCCACCGAAAGATTTCAAACTTGATCACTACATCAATGATCGCAGCTTTGACTATCCGGTTGGTGACTACATCAACCTCCAGTTTAAGGCGACTGAATTCGTGATCCAGGCATTACGAGAAACACCGCTTTCCCATAATCAAGGGGTGCGCCCGTTTGGTGATGACTGGGTTATCGTCTCATGCCGCGTGAAAGAGACTGAGCAGCTTCACTGGTGGTTACTTGGGTTTGGTGCTCAGATTGAGGTTCTGGAGCCTCGTAGGTTGCGTAGGCTGTTTAAGGAGAAGACTAGAGAGATGGCGGGACTCTACCAATGATGTTACGCACAATTATGGAGAAAGTTAAAATGATCAAACTAGCAAAGATGATAGCAGTCACCGCACTTACTACAGCATCAACTCAGGTACATTCTCTTGACCAAGACAGTTGCTTTGTTAGTGTTTTTGAAGACGCAAACAACTGTAAAAATGATGATGTGATGATCTTCACAACAGCATTTAATGGCAGCAAAGGACTACCCATTGCTGTATCAGGTGCTTTCTGTAACTTCAAATACCCTATTGTCTACAACGAAACTGGCGTGACCTGTGTTTTTACAGATGTTAGAAAAGAGTCATGGAATGACGCTAATTACATTCATCTTCTTCAATAATGAATGTAATAACGTGTAACATTTCAGGTGTTTAAAGATACTGTAGATTGGACTACTATGTAGAGATGAAATATCTGATTGCTGCTCTTACAGTCCTAACCCTCTCTGGATGCGCTACTGATAACTCACTACGCTCAGAGGAAGAACAGGCAATGTACAAAAAGGTTCTGGAGCAACAAGAAGGCCGGATGATGGATTCACTAATCTTTGGGGGTGTGCCCGTATACTCAAGTGGAGCTATGGATTAATGAAAGCACAGACACTATTGATCATCACCCTATCTACCCTTTTTAACTGGGGCTGCACCTCTAATCGAACAATTCCACCAGAGCTTCTCTATCAACCCCCTGTCGGCGGCGATATCGCTACAATCACTGGTAGCAAGGATGAAGGTTTCTGGTATAGCGAATACACCCACGTCTCTGCGATTAACGGCAAACGCGTGCCTGAAGCAAAACAGCACTCAGATGAAGTGCTGACGATTCCGGCAGGCCAGATTGTTGTGTCGATCACCTATAAAGACAGTGATGATGTTGTCTCATCAGATGTGGAATTTGAGGCTCTCCCTGGACGCAGCTATCAAACAGGATTTTTGTCTGAGCTTGAAAGTGAGTATGCCGATTTATGGGTGACTGACCTTGATAGCGGAAAAGCGATCAGCACATTAAGTAGAGCAGTCTTCCCAAAAAGGAAGACTACCTATGTACCGATGCCAATTTATACCCCTCAACCAACTCCGATATACGCACCAATCTATACACCGCTACCAATGCCTTATTGAGGTCTCTACCGGATACTAGCAGCCCCTAACCTCAGAACAGGCCCAGCTCACACTTTATACACAAAACTGCCATTCATATAGAGCAAGTGCCTTTCTGATTTTATCCAAGCGCTTGTTCACCTCTATCCTATACGATACCCAACATGGCAGGCGACGCATGTTGCTGTTACCTCATTCAATTGATCATATGTCTCAAGACGATCCCCCTCCTCGGCAATACGGGCTAATCGGCTTGCTGCGCCATGCATGTCGGTTCCTATTGCTCCCATTTGTTTTGGCATAAAGCCAGCCATATGACTGGCTCCATGATTGTCGAGAGAGCTCATTCCTAAACGCTCCTCTGCTACCAGAGCAACTTGATCCAGCTCCCCCCTCGATAGTGCTGACAAAATTTCATGGATAGCCTTCACATGGTCTCGCATATTACCTAACATATGTTCCTGCATCATCTTGGGCATCTGCACTAATTTCCGATCATCTGCCTGTGTGGCTGGTGATATCAATAATGTAACCATCATGTACACTGCTGATTTTGATAATTTCATATTGGGCTCTCTATCTTCGATTAACGGACACAGCAAAAATGCAACGCATCATCAGTAACGAGCAAACACTGACTGATTTCCCTCTTTATCAATTGCGTAGACATTGTATGAATCAGCAGGTCGGCCGGTCATTTCCATGCCTGGTGAGCCAATCGGCATACCTGGCACGGTGAGACCAATAATATCTGGCTTCTCTTGTAGCAGGCGTTGAACATCATCTGCCGGAACATGCCCCTCAATAAAGTAGCCGCCGACCATCGCAGTATGGCAAGAACCCATTCCATACGGAACACCAAATTGCTGCTTATACGGCACCACACTCTCTACATTGGCAATATCTAACTCAAAGCCGTTCTGCTCCATATGCTCAATCCAATCACCACAACAGCCACAAGTAGGACTTTTGTAGACCACTCCATCTGCTGCATTAGCTATCTTAGCCAGAAACAGTAAAGAACCACATACAATAATAATAGCTGCTTTCTTCATATCAATCGTCCTCTAGTTGATGCCTCAAGCGGGGATACAAGGTTCAGAGTTGCACTGAATTACTTCAACGGTCACATGAGATAGCTTATCAAATGATTGAAGCAATGACTTGTAGTGCTCAACACTCTGCGGGTAGTGGGTAACGATAGTAATGATCGCAGCATAGTGGTGTGCGCCGACTCTCCAGATATGGATGTCCGATAACCGATTATCGGCATCCGCTTCAATCGTCTGCTCGATGCTTTCAAGGTACTCCCGATCAATGCTCCCATCCAACAGAATGGGAGAGCTCTCTTGAAGTAGGCCATAGGCCCACTTGGTGATAATAATGGCACCCACAATTCCCATCACTGGATCCATCCAGTCCCATCCATAGTATTTTCCAGACAGCAGAGCAACGATCGCTAGAAGAGAGGTGAAGGCGTCCGCCATCACATGCATATAGGCGGCCTTCAGGTTGTGGTCGTGATGGTGACCTCCATGGTGATGGTGATCGTGTCCATGATCATGCCCATGGTGGTGATGGTCATCTTTGAGTAGAAATACGCTGACAACATTGACCAGCAATCCAATTACAGCAACCATAATGGCCTCATCAAATTGAATAGCATGTGGTGTGAAGAAGCGCTGTACAGACTCCAACAGCATCACCAGCGCAACTACCGCAAGAGCAACTGCACTGGCAAAACCACCCAATACCCCAACTTTTCCTGTTCCGAATGCATAGTCAGGGTTGTTTGCATGCGCCCGTGCATAACGGTAGGCAAATATCGTGATCAGGAATGCTGCAACATGGGTTCCCATATGCCATCCATCCGCAAGCAAGGCCATTGACCCATAAGCCATGCCAGCTACGATCTCGATCACCATTGTTACCGCAGTCAGCCCCAACACATAAAACGCCATCCGTTCGCCCTGTTGGTTATCCAGTACAAAGTCATGGCTGTGTTTCCATTCATCAATCGTATGTGTATGCATCGCTCACCTCTAACCTGATCAATAGTATTGACTGCAATGTAACACCGTACCCAAGTACGGCTTCAAGAAGATACTGCATTGATAGCCATCACCGACAGTAGCAATGGAGTCCGCTAAGATGAAAGAATCAATACCAGCCACTTGGTACCGACCTAATCAGATGACACAAGCCCGCCCCTTGCATCAACGCAGTTGCCCTCAGTGCCCTTGTTTGTGCATGGCCCCCATATTTTCTGAATGGTCCACATTGCACTCAAAGATAATCATGTTATCCATATCCAAATTAAAACGTATCTGCTCTCCAACCGACTGCTGTAGATGGCTAGGGAAGAGCCCCAGAATCTCCTGCCCGGACGATAGCTGTAGTGTATAGAGGGATTCTGCACCCTGAAAATTGCTACGGGTAATAGTCGCCTCATGGAGGCCCTCAGCGTCAAAAATGAGATCATCCGGACGCACCAGCATATCGACCTTGCAGCCATCGAGCAGGCTATTGCTATTTTCACCATGCAACTCCCCCAGTTCAGTCTCCAGCAGGGACTCACCGATAATAACACCACGCAGCATCGCCCCTTTACCAACAAACTCCGCCACAAATCGGTTAGCAGGCTGGTGGTAAAGGTTGTAGGCACTGTCCCACTGCTGGATGGTGCCGTTGTGCATCACGGCAATCTTATCGGCAATAGCGAAGGCTTCATGCTGATCATGGGTTACCATAATGCCGGTAATACCCCGCTGCTTGAGAATTTCACGCACCTCGGTCGCCAGCCGTTCACGCAGCTCAACATCAAGGTTAGAGAAGGGTTCATCCATCAGAATCACTTCAGGATTTTGTGCCAGTGCACGTGCCAGAGCAACACGCTGTTGCTGGCCTCCAGAGAGTTCATGAGGGTAGCGCACCCCCAGCCCTTTCAGCCCAACCAGCTCCAGCAGCTCATCAGAGAGGCGGGTTCGTGCTGCCTTGCTCTCATTTCTGCGGGAGAAGACAATATTCTCCTCAATGGTCAGATGGGGGAAGAGGGCATAGTCCTGAAATACCATCCCAAAGTTACGCTGCTCGGCAGGCACCATCTGAGTGGACGAGGAGAGCAGGTTATTGTTAAGGATAATTGAGCCATGATGAAGCGGTTCAAACCCGGCAATAGCACGCAGTACAGTGGTCTTTCCACAGCCACTATACCCCAGCAAGCAGACCAGCTCCCCTTTACCAATCTCCAAAGAGAGATCATGAACTATAATGTTATCTCCATAGCGGCACTGAATATGGGATAGAGAGAGGTGTGTGTTATGGATCGTCATCGCTTGCTCCTTATTTTGATTTCCGCACCAGCAAGATCACCGGCAACAGCCCAATAATGACCAGTGAGAGAGCCGGTAGTGCTGCATATTCCCACATCCCCTCAGAGGCCATTTCATAGGTACGAACAGCAAAGGTATCCCAACCGTAGGGGCGCAACAGGTAGGTGGCGGGTAACTCCTTCATTACATCGATCATCACCATCAGCAGAGCCATGAAGATGCCGGGGGTAAGGATCGGCAGGTAGATGCGGCGTACCACACCACTGTTATTCTCTCCAAGAGAACGGGCTGCCTCTTCCATAGAGGGTTTGATGCGGGACAGTGAACTCTCTACCGGACCATGGGCAACCGTGAGGAAACGTACCAGATAGGCAAACAGCAGTGCCGGCACACTCTGCATCATAATCGTGGTGGGAGGCTGTCCCAACCAGCCCTGTACTGCATTCATGGCATGCCCAAAGTTGGCAAAGAGAATCATGATGCCAACGGCCAGTACTGAACCAGGGAGAGCATAACCGAGGGTAATCAACCGCCCCACAGACTCAATCTTCCACTCTCCCCCCTTACGACGCGCCATCGCCAATGCAAAGGCACCCAGAGTAGCGAGGAGTGCAGCTCCCCCTCCCAGTACCAGAGTATGGATAAGCATCTCGAAGTAGCGACTGTTCAGTTCCTGATCGATCACACCCAGCCCCCAAAACAGCAGTTGAGTAACGGGAAGGATGAAAGAGACTCCGAGCACCAGCATCACAAAGGCAGTTGTGCTCCAGGCACGGACCCCTTTGAGTTGGAAGCGGTACGGTGCACGTCCAGTGGTCTGGTGGTATTTGGATTTACCCCGCATCGATTTCTCACCAAACAGTGCCAGTAGTGCAAACAAAAGTAACAGTGAAGAGAGCTGGGCAGCAGTGGAGAGGCTGCGGAAGTCATCCCAAGAGGTATAGATGGCAAGAGTGAATGTGTCATAGTTGAAGATGGATACAGCACCAAAATCGGCCAGTGTCTCCATCAATGCCAGAGCCACACCTGCCGCAATGGCGGGGCGCGCCATCGGCAGCGCAATACGCAGAAAGGCCTGAGAAGGGGTGAGCCCTAGGCTCTGCCCCGCCTCCAGCAGAGAGTTGCCCTGAGAGGCAAATGCTGTACGAGCCAACATATAGACATAAGGGTAGAAGACCAGTACAAAGACGGTAATCACACCACCAGTCGACTGGATATCGGGGGGTGAGATCATTCCCCCAAAAAAGGTTTGAAATCCGTTGTAAATTGGGCCGCCGTAGCTGAAGAGATCCAGCATCACGAAGGCGAGTACATAAGCGGGGATCGCAAAGGGGAGCATCAGTGCCCAGTCAAAGATTTTGCGCCCCGGAAACTCACACATTGTGGTGAGCCAGGCAAGTGCCGTTCCCAACACCAGCACCCCTCCTCCAACACCAAGGATCAGCCACAAGGTATTGGTCAGCAGGTCAATAAAGAGATAGTCGAGTAGATGTCCCCAGATCTCCTGATCAATCTCCCCCCAGGAGAGAAGGATGACCATAAAGGGGAGAGCAACCAACAGGCCCATCAGGTAGGTCGCTATTTGAAAAGGAGAGGTCTGTTTTTGCATGGCTGAAATCGATAAAGAGAAGACACCCCGAACTCAAACGGTATCGGTTCGGGGTGCCTGAGTAGAGAGAAAAAAGGCGATAGCCTAACTACTTGTATCGTGCACGCTGCATCAGTTTGACTGCAGATGCCTGTTTTTTTCCTGTCTCAGCCAGATTCATTGTATCCGCCTTGAAATGGCCCCATGCAGCAACCTGTGGGTCGACTGAACTACCGCCATTGATGGGGTACTCTTTGTTCAGCCCCCCCAGAATCTTCTGTGATTCAGGACCTACTAGCCAGGTCAGCAGCTTGGTGGCATTCTCCCTATTGGGTGCATGCTTAGTGATGCCAGCACCTGAGATATTGACGTGAACACCGTTTCCATTCTGGTCAGGCCAGAAGATAGCGACGGGAATTTTTGGGTTTTTACTCTCGGCACGACCAAAGTAGTAGGTGTTGACAATCCCTACATCACAAGCACCAGAGTCGATCGCCTTGATCAGGTGAGAGTCCTTGGCAAAAGGCTTGACTGCAAGATTGCTGACCCATCCACGGATCGTCTTCTCAGTTTCAGCCTCGCCATAATGGTGAATCATTGAGGCGACCAGTGACTTGTTATAGATCTTCTTGGAGGTGCGCAGACAGAGACGCCCCTTCCATTTTGGATCGGCCAGATCGGCATAGGTGGTCAGATTCTCAGGTTTTACTCGCTCCGTACTATAGACAATGGTACGGGCGCGAACCGATAGCCCATGCCAAAGTCCATCAGAATCACGATACTGAGAAGGAACCGCTTTGCTGAGTTCAGCACTCTTGATGTTTGCAAAGATCCCTTGGGATCCAGCATACCAGAGGTTTCCAGCATCAACGGTAATCAGCATATCCGCAGGTGTCTGCTCCCCCTCCTGCTTAATACGCTCAATCAGTGGACCGGCCTTGCCTGTCTGGTACTTGACCATAATGCCGGTCTCTTTCTGGAAAGAGTCAAACAGAGGTTTTACCAAGTGCTCTTTGCGTGATGAGTAGACCACCACCTCTTCTGTTGCTGCAAGCGCCGTTTCGGCAATGGGAAGCACTGCTACGACCAAGGTTGGAAGGATCCATTTTTTCAGTAGGTGATAGGATGGTTTGGTAACGCTCATTTTATGAAATTCCTGTGCTTGTTAATGGTGAGCACAGATTCTACACTTTGTTGAGAACAATTACCAATCGCATTACAATAAAATCTACAAACAACCAAATTCTGAAGTTTGGGCTACACCTAATACGGCAGCTATGAGTCATCTTTGGTCGCTTACTGAACCAACTTCTCCAACCCTTCAGAGACAGGAAAGCTCGCGTTGCCCGAACTCAGGTTCACCAACTTCAGTCGTCCGCTTTTGGTGAGATAGATGATGCCAGCAACCTCAACCCCCTATGCAATGAGCTTTCCGAGTCTACTCAGAGCAACCCGATCTTCCGGATACCCAAAACTCCTAACCAAGAAGGGATCAAACACTCACTCCAGCTCTTCATAGAGTAGCAGTAACTGCTCCTCTTCTCTCTCCAGCTGCTGGTCAATCCCCCCTTTCTCCTGCAGCAACTGCTTTAACTCCACCTTGGCATCTTCTTGGTAGAGGTCTGGTTCTGCCAAGCGCTGCTCTAGCTGTACGCGCTTGCCCTCCAACTTCTCAATCGACCTCTCCAGAGTGTTCACCTGTTTACGTAGTGGTGCTTGCTGCTTTCGCAACTCAGCCTCTGCTCTGCGCTGCTCTTTTCGGTTGAGCATCGGCGTGGCCTCCTTCTGAATCGAATTCGCCTCAGCAGGCTGAACCTGCTTATCAGAAGCACGCAACCACTGCGCATAGTCATCCAGATCTCCAGAGAAAGGTTCCACCTGCTGTCTAGCGACCAACAGGAACTGATCCGCAACCCCCTCCAGCAGATAACGATCATGGGATACCACCACCAGCGCCCCTTGGTAGGATTGCAGTGCAACGGTCAATGCATGGCGCATCTCCAGATCAAGGTGGTTGGTCGGCTCATCCAGCAGTAGCAAGTTGGGCCGTTGACGCACAATCATCGCCAACACCAAGCGCGCCTTCTCTCCACCGGAGAATGGGCCTACCTGCTCCAGCACCCGCTCTCCATTGAAACCAAAGCTACCAAGAAAATCTCGCAGCTCCTGCTCTGTCGCTTCGGGGTGGTTACGTTGCATATGAAGTAGCGGTGTAGCCTGCAGATCCAGTAGCTCCAGTTGGTGTTGAGCGAAGTAGCCAATCTGCAGCGCCTGCGCCTCTTCTCGTCGCCCCTGCAACAGGGTAGAGGCACTAGAGAGCAATTTCATCAAGGTCGATTTTCCAGCACCGTTGCGACCCAGCAGTGCCAGACGGTCTCCGGGATTCAAGGTAATGGAGAGTTCATCAAGAATCACAATGTTACCAGCATCACCTCGATACCCCGCCTGCACCGCCTCGATGGTGAGTAGCGGATGCGGATTTTTCTTCGGGGGCATAAACTGGAAATGGAAAGGGGAGTCTACATGGGCCGGAGCGATAGTCTCCATCCGCTCCAGCGCCTTGATGCGACTCTGCACCTGTTTGGCCTTGGTCGCCTTGGCTCGGAAGCGCTCTACAAAGCTGTGCATATGCTCCCGCTCTCGCTGTTGGCGCTCGTGCGCCGACTGCTGTTGTGCCAAACGCTCGGCCCGTGCGCGCTCAAAAGCGCTGTAGTTACCGGAGCTGAGTTCCATATGCTGTCGTTCAATATGGATAATGCCATCGACCACCCGATCGAGCACATCTCGGTCATGGGAGATCAGCAGCAGTGTCCCCTCATACTGTTTAAGCCACGCCTCCAGCCAAAACACCGCATCCAGATCAAGGTGGTTGGTGGGCTCATCCAGCAGCAGCAGATCAGAGCGAGCCATCAACGCCTGTGCCAAATTCAGCCGCATACGCCAGCCGCCGGAGAAGGAGTCCACCCGCATCCCCTCCTGCGGCACAGAGAAACCCAGCCCCTGCATCAGGCGGGCAGCCCGATTGCGTGCATTGAAGCCATCAATGGCCTCCATCGCGGCATACAGCTCCCCTTGTCGCACACCATCTTCTGTCTGCTCGGCCTGCTCCAGCTGCTGTTGCAGACGGCGCAGTTCGCGGTCTCCATCCATCACCAGATCAATCGCTTCACAATCGAGCGATGGGGTCTCTTGTGCCACATGGGCAACCACCCAGCGCTCTGGAATGGTAAGCACCCCTTCATCGGCAGAGACCTCTCCCTGAATCAGCGCAAACAGGCTAGACTTGCCACAGCCATTGCCACCGGTGATACCCACCTTCTGTCCGGGGTGGATGGAGAGGCTACTGTTCTCAAACAGCAGGCGTGGGCCACGACGGATGGCCAGTGAATCAATACGGATCATAGTGTTCTATATTTGTTACAGGTGTAGGGTTTCAAAGGCGAAGGGGATTTCAACGGTCTCGCCATTCTGGGTCACCCTTACCTTTGCAATCCACGCCATCAGACGGCGGGTACAGATAGAGAGGCTCCCCTTCCCTTGATAGACACCCACCTCGGCCGTTGGTTTGAGACGATACTGAAGAAATCCCATATACATATCCCTGCCCTCAAACAGCACCTCAACACGTTCTGGAATACCCGCCGAGAAACTAGCTCTCATTTGAATCGGCTCTGTAGTCGGCAGCGGCTTCGGGGTCATTTCAAACTGCATTACAGTACCGTTGGGTAGGGTTGCACTACAGCCCTTCTGATCTAGTTGACACCCCTCTACCAACGGCAATTGGGTTATCGTCTCACTCCCTGCTCCATTCAGGAGGTAACCTGAAAGACCACCACCCAATAGCAGTAGTACAACCGCCATCATCACCCAACGCTGTTTACTCTTCTGTTCCATGGTCCCGTTATCTTTTATCCACTATCCGCTTATGAGGATTCAATGTATCCTTTTACTATGAACCATTCTACCTTACAGAAAGAGAGCTTGGTGCTCTACAAGAGCGGACCGGCACGAATCACTGCAGTTGAAGAGAAGATCGAGATCCAGCTACCCAACGGCAAGAGCAAACGGGTTCGAGAGAAGGATATTGTACTACTCCACCCTGGGCCACTTCGCTCACTCTCCACACTGGATGCCCCACTGGAGGGGGAGATTGAGGAGGCGTGGGAGTTACTGGGGGATGAGACTCTCGCACTGGAGGAGTTGAGTGAGCTAATCTTTGGTGAAAGCACCCCACACACCCACTGGTGCAGCTGGAAAATCATCCGCGAGGCGCTCTATTTTCATGGTACTCCAGATGCTATTCAAGGCCATCCACGAGCGCATATTGAGGAGGTACAGCAGGCGCGTAACGCCAAGCTTGAGGCGCAACAAAAGAAGGAGGCCTTCCTTGAACGACTGCGTAGTGGAGCATTGCTGCCCGAGGACCATACGGAATTAAGTGATGTCGAGATGCTGGCGCTGAAGCGCAGCGAAGTGAGCCGCATCTTGCGCGATCTGGGACGCGATCAACGCCCAGAAAATGCCCACCACCTGCTGCTGGATACCGCTTACTGGGAGCCCAACTACAACCCCTACCCCGCACGCATGGAGGTCGAGAGTGAGGCCGCCTGTGGTGAGGTGCCTGATCTGCCACAGCAGGAGCGGGTTGACCTTACTCACCTCACCGCTTGGGCCATTGATGATGAGGGCAATCAAGACCCAGACGATGCCATCTCCCTACAGGGAGAGCGTATCTGGGTTCATGTTGCAGATGTAGCCGCACTGATCACCCCAGACAGTGAACTGGATCTACAGGCCCGTGCACGGGGGGCCAACCTCTATCTACCAGAGGGAACACTGACTATGCTTCCCCCCAAGGCTACAGAGCTACTTGGGCTGGGGTTACAGCAACGCTCCCCAGCACTCTCTTTCAGCTTCACCCTCTCCGAGGAGGCCGAGATAGAGCAGATTGAGGTGGTCACCAGTTGGATTAAGGTGAATCGCACAACCTATGCCAGCGTCGATCAAGAGATCAACAACAGCGACTTTGCACCACTCTATGAGAAGGCCTTGCAGTATCAAGAAAAACGGTTGCAGCAGGGGGCGATTCGTCTAGAGCTGCCCGAGGTAAAGATCCGGGTGGTAGAGGATGAGGTGAAGATCACCCCGCTACCTAAACTACGCAGTCGTGACTTGGTCACCGAGTTTATGTTGATGGCCGGTGAAGCCGCCGCCCGCTTTGCACAGCAGCATGAGATTCCCTTCCCCTACTCCACACAGCCACCACCCGGACCCGATGAGCAGGGCAACCCCTATCCGCAACCAGAGACCCTTGCGGAGATGTACGCCTTCCGTCGCCGTTTCCGGCGCAGCCAGTTAAAGAGTCAGCCCGCACCACATGCTGGCTTGGGGATGAGCCAATACAGTCAGGTCACCAGTCCCCTACGACGTTACTTAGACTTGGTTGCACACCAGCAGCTACGTGCATGGATTGAGCAGCGCCCTCTACTCGATAGTGAAGCATTAACAGAACGGGTCGGTGCTGCCGAAGCGGTGATTGGAAATGTACGCCGAGCAGAACGCTTCTCTAACCGTCACTGGAGTATGGTGTGGCTACGCCAACAACAGAGCTGGCAAGGGGAGGGGATCTTGGTAGATATTATGAAACAGCGTGGTACCTTCCTGATTCCGCAACTGGGGCTGGAGTGCAAGGCACGATTAAAAGAGAAAGAGGCGCTCAACCACCCCTATCCGCTAACACTCTCTGAGGTGGATCTACCGGAGTTAACCGCCTATTTCCGAACCTGATAACAGTTCCGACTACACTCAAGAGGTAAGCGAATACGAATCTGAGTCCCTTGGTTGGGGCCGTCACTCATCACCTTTAGCTCACCACCCATTGCCACAGAGAAGTTGGCTGCGCTATGTAGCCCTAAACCGGCACTACTAAGCTTGGTACTGTAGCCCGAGAGCAGTACCGAGTCGAGATCAGCAGCAGCAATCCCTACGCCATTATCAATCACATCAAAATACCAGTAGCTATTTTTCTTGGATTCACCATCAACAGCGACTTCAGACATTAAACGGATCTGAATCTTCCCCTCATTTTCAGGTAGCTCATTCTGTTTAATCCGCTCTGAGATCGCCTCATAGCTATTCTTTACTAGATTAACCACCACCTGTCCCAACGGGCTACGTGGCAAGAACACCTCGGGAATCTCACCCTTACTCTCAATCAGCAATCTCACCTTGCGTTTATCTAGCTCATCATCCAGCAGGGTAGTCACATCAGCCATCATTGACTCAACCGCAAAATGAGAGGACATGAGCCCTTTTGTGGTCAAACTGCGCTGGGCATCAATGATCTCATTCACGTGATAAATCGAGGCTTTCAACTGCATGGCATCCTCTTTCAAAACGGATGCATACTCCTCTTTCAACAGTTTCGCCCCCAAATCCAGTATCTGTAGCACACGCGCTTGATCGCCCTCTTCATCCAGCAGAATATAGGCCTTATTCAACGCGGCACCGAGGTCACTCATCTTGGTTGCCATACCCTCAATCGGAGCGATGCGGCTATTTACACCGACCAGTGCATTACCAATATTATGCAGTACAGAGGCCCCCATCTCAGTCAGGCCATTCTGATAGGAGGTGATACGCTCCTTGCTTCTCATCTCCTCTTCACGCTGGTTGTAGAGGTAGAGCTGTAGGTGAGCCTCGACTCTGGCTAACAGTACCGCTGGCTCAAACGGCTTGGTGATGTAGTCGGCCCCTCCAACCTCGAACCCCTCAACCATATCCTTCGCTTCGCTCTTGGCGGTAAGAAAAATAATGGGAACTGCACTCAGTACAGGGGTTTTCTTAAGCTGCTCACACACCTCAAGCCCTCCCATGCCGGGCATCATCACATCTAACAGAATCAGATCGGGGCTCAGAGTATCCACCAACTTCAGGGCCTCTTCCCCACTCTGGGCAAAACTAACCCGGTATTTTTTACTCTCGCGCAGCACCCCCCCCACAACCTGCAAATTGGTGGGCTGGTCATCCACTACCAGTACTCGGGGTAACTCATTCATTACGGCGTTCTCATCTATGGTCTCTTCAGAAACCGTTCAAACTCTTCCTGTGAGCGGTTTATACCCGCCACATCCATACACGCAACCTGCTCAATCAACCGAACTGCCCACGCTTCAAGTTGGGCATAGTTTTCGACCTTGGCGATTCCTTTCACCTGTTCCGCAAGACTCTCAATGATATCAACATCCTGAGTTAACTTCACCTCATTAAACAGTTTTTCAACCGCATGCCACAAGCTTAGCCGTGCTTCAGAGGAGAGAACCATCTGCTCAAGCAGGGGATCATCCTGCTGCTGTTCTGGGCTGGGACCTGCTTGTAAAACAACACCAGCGCTCTCTTTCCCCTCATCCATAAATAGCCGTGTAAGCAACCGCTCCAGTAAATCAGGGTCGATCGGCTTGAGAATAACATCGACCATACCCGCTGCCTCTGCCTCTGCTCGATTCGCCCTACTCGATTCAGCGGTCAAGGCGACAATCGGAGTACGGGGAGATAGTCCCTGTTTATGAATCGCCTCTGTAGCCTCTATCCCACTCATTTCCGGCATTCTTAAGTCCATCAGGATCAGATCAAAACCAGACTGTTCCTGCAGCAGTGATAACGCACCAATACCACTCTCTACTTCAACCACTTCTGCACCCATCTCTTGCAACATCACCCCCACAATCATTCGATTAGCCGCCTGATCATCCACCACCAGCACTTTACGCTGTTGCAGTAGTGTGGAGAGGTCTAGTGGGGTGTCTAGCTCTTGGGGCGCATGCTCAAATCCCAGTTCAAAATAGAATTGACTCCCACTCCCTTCACTACTTTCCACTTGGATACCCGCCTGCCCCCCCATCAGCTGCACCAGTCGCTGACTGATCGCCAACCCCAACCCAGTCCCACCAAATTTACGTGTGGTTGAGCTATCTGCCTGCACAAATGCATCAAAAATCTGTTGCTGCTGCGCTACGCTCATCCCGATTCCGGTATCAACCACAGAGAAACGTAATCGACTTACACAATCCTTGGTTGATTCCAACAGAGAAACTTCCACCGTTACCCCCCCCTGCTCAGTGAATTTAATCGCATTACTACAGAGATTAATCAACACCTGTTGCAGGCGGTGAGAGTCGCCCATTAAATCCAACGGTACATCAGGCGCACATTGAATTTTGATACTTAACCCCTTACTCATTGCCAACCCATTATAAACCGTTGCATGGAGCGTATTCAGCACCTCTTCCAGGTTAAACGGGCGATGCTCTATATCCAGCTTACCTGCCTCAATCTTGGAGATATCGAGAATATCATTCAACAGCCGTAACAGTGTTTGCGCAGAGCTCTGTTGATTCTCTAGGTAGTGACGCTGCTTGCTATCCAACTCCGTCTGTAGCAGCAGCGTACTCAACCCAAGAACCGCATTCATCGGAGTACGAATCTCATGACTCATATTGGCGATAAATTCAGCCTTATAGCGGGCACTCCGCTCCAGCTTGATGGCCGTCTCTTTATGACGTTCTACCTCATCACTCAGATCAGCTGTACGCTGCTCTACCCGCTGCTCCAGCTCTTGCTGGGACTGTTTCAATGCTACAGATAATTCATTACGCTCCTTCGCCTGACGACGAAAGATTTCCAGTGCATTGGCCATATCCCCCAGCTCATCATAATGATCTCGATAAGGGATAGAGAGTTCCAAAAAACCGTTAGAGAGTTTACGTGTAGCCTCAATCATCCTCCGCAATCCTTGACCCACATGGCGATGCACATACCACCCCCCAAGCAGCGCCATCAATACGAAAAGCAATGAGAACAGTGCAATCCCATCACGCCCCATCAGTAACAGGTGGTTGGTATGGTCAGTACTCTCGATCATCTTTTTCTGCGCCAACTGAACCAGCTGATTGACCTTATCATTAGTCTGCTGCTCTAACTGCTTCAGTAGTTGCTCAAGAGAGTGCTCCTGCTTGTGCCACTGCAGATGTTGCTGCTGGAAGGCAAAAAGCTGCATAAGATGTTCAAACTGTTGCAGCAGTTGATCCAGCCCCTCTCGCTCTGTACGAATGCTCTGAACATTACGCTTGACCCTTCGCAACAGCCTTTGGCTGCTCTTCTCCATCGCCGCCAGCTGCTGCTCATCTCGCTGCGACAGCACCGAGTGGAGGTTCTGGCTCAGTTGTGTCCCTGCAGCCACAGCAGCATAGAGTCTGCGAAGGTGGTCCACCTGTATAGAACGCTCACGCACTCTCACTCCACCTTCAACTCTGGTATTGAGCAGATTCCAGCCCAGATTGATTTGCGGAGTCAGCTGCATCAGAAAATCTTGTTGTACTTTTTGCACTTGAGTCGACAGGCGCTGTTGCTGCTGCTCCAACTCAAACAATAGCTGAACATGCTCATCCACTTGGTAGATACTCAGCTTCAAGCCACGAAACAGCGTACTCAATGATTGATGTATATTCTCAAACTCAGCATGTTCATTATGCTCATTAGAAAAGAGCTGTTTGAACAGCGCTTCAAGCTGCTTCTCTTGTTGGTTGATTTGATAGAGACGCTCCCAGCGGTCTCCTTCTGAAGTGGCATGTCGTAGCCCCACCACAAGACGGATCAAGTGACGTACTGCCTCCGTCATGCGTTCAGCCTGAATGGTCATAGGAATGGCCCGCACCAAGGTCTGGTGGTGAGAGCTGGAGATACGGTCCGCAGCAATCCACCCCAGCCCTGCCGCAACCATAACCAGCAGGGCCAAACCTCCAAAGGTGGCAGAGAGGCGTTGTCGTATATTCAACATAAAAGTAGTTTTAGGGGACCTTTACTTTAGAGGTGCTCTTTAATGGAGCAGCAGTTGCGCCTTGTTCCAGATCTTTTCACTGTAGCCACCTGAGTCCTGATATTGTAAGACACCTCCCTCTAACAGCTGATCCACTGTTTTATGATATTGTGACTGTGTCAACTGACCAAGCTGTTCACGTTTGCTGTGCAGCAGCGTCATCACCACTTTTAACATCTTTCTCTGGTGATGCTCATCCAGTGCGCCAGTCGGATCATTGTCCAATACAATCTCTAGCGCCTCTTCAGGATGCTCCAGTGTGTAACGCCACCCTTGAATGGTCGCCGCCACAAAACGGACCAGTCGATCTTCCATCCCCTCTTGCTTCAGACTTTGCTCCGTCACATACAACCCATCTTCCTGCATCGCCATCCCCAGCGCATCAAAATCAAAGGTGATAATCTCCTCTTTCTGCATCCCTTTATCCAGTAGTTGCAGGTACTCGTTATAACGCATGGTGGAGATACAGTCTCCTTTGCCACTGACCAACTCATCAAGATTAAAGTTTTGGGGGTAGAACTCTACCTTGATATTTTTCTTACGCAGCAGAGCCCGCACTTTCTCCTCATCACCAACAAACCAAGAACCTACACGTTTTCCTTGCAGGTCTTCTAAGTTTTGGATGCCATGGTCTTTGCGACAACTGATAGTAAAACCAGACCGATCAAAGATCTGTGCAATATTGACCAAGTCACTCCCCTTCTCACGCTGAACCAGTGCATGAGGCAACCACTCAATACTGACATCAACCAACCCTTCTCGCAGGCTCTGGGCAGGCTTCAGGTTGGGGCCTCCCGGAAGGATGATTACATCCAGCCCATTTTTACGGTACATCCCTTTATCTAACGCCACATAATAGCCCGCAAACTGAGTCTGAGTAATCCAACGCAACTGCAACACCAGAGGGTCTAGCGGCTTCTCTACACTCTCTGCCCAAACCAGAGATTGCATACAGAGCAGCAGTGATAACAGTGTTATACCTGTTCTAAAAACCACTCTACTCTCCCACTTTCTGTGCACGCTGGATAAACGTATCGGGTAACACCAACTCTGTTTTTGAGAGCAGCCGTCGGTTAACAAAACTGTTCCAACGACGGTTACTGGCAATGGGAATCTCTGCAGGTGAGCTTCCTGCCAATATCATCTGTGCTACTTCTGCAGCCCACTCCCCCTGCTCTTCTGGCTCTTTTGCCATGGTCACCATATTGAACTCTCTCATCCAGTCATACATACCGATAGAGAGTGTTGTTCCATATTTGGCGACAAAGCGCTCTGCCTCAGCTTGCTCCCAACCAGAGATACCTGCGCTGTTCAGCACCATCACCAGATCCCCCTGCTGCGCCTCTAAGAAAGCGCTTTTCCACTGTTTGAAGGTCTCGACAAAATATGGGTGAAACTGCATACGGTCATTCTCAAAATGTTCACGAATACGGTCATACTCCTTGTGTGAACTAAGGCGGTCCGCATCGATAAAGTGAAGGTGGCGCAGGGTGTCATTTTGCATAGATGGCTCAGCACTTAAGGCTTGCTCGGCCAGAATAAACAGAGGCTCCAGCGGTGCCTTCTCGATCATACCCGTGACATTACTAAAGGGGTACCCATACGCCTCTGTGGTCCAGTTCACACCACAAAAAACCACCGGAGTTTTGTGATCTTTCAGGTAGGGAACCACCAAAAACTTGGAGGCATTATCATCCGCAGCAATCACTACATCAGGATTCCACTGCTCAATCAGAGCGTATGCATCTTTTGCCTTTTTCTCAATATACTTAGGCTCTGGATTACGTTTAGAGTCCATGTAGAAGCGGCGTATCTCACACTGCCCCTCTAGAACTTGAGTTGCCCCACGATCGATCCCATCATTCCATGCATAACCAATATGGTAGGAGTAGACCAATAAACAACGGGGTAACTCTGTCGCCCCAGATACCGCCGAGAAGAGTAGGCACCCCACAACCATCATTTTTCTAAACATCAGATCTTCCCCTACTGCTCATTTTCCAAAATAGAGGCAAACTGCGCCAATAGCGTTTTCATCCCCGTCACATCAAAGTGCTCTACTTGCTGCTCTAGTTCGGCCGCCCACTTCACTACAGTATCCAGCTGTAACTGCTCTGCGGCTTGTTTGATCTCCACTGCGAAAATTGAGATGGTATCCACATCTTGCAACATCACCACCTCATCCCAACGTTTACGCAACGCCCCCTGCAGTACCTTCTGCAGCATCATCAGGTCCAACGGGCTCTCCGTTGAGTGCGCTGCGCCCTCTTCAGGAAGCACTGTAGAGGGGACTGTAGAGGCTATTGTAGATCCCTCTACAGTAGCATCCTCTGCCACACCAACAACAGAGAGACGCCATAACTCTTGTAGCAGCTCCTCTAACACCAGTGGTTTTGCAACAAAGCCATCCATTCCGGCCTCAACCACCTCTTTGCGGTTCTCTTCCATTACATCTGCAGTCAGTGCCAAAATAGGAATCTGTCGCTCAGGATAGCGAGCACGAATCTCAGCACTCACCTCAAAGCCATTCATTTTAGGCATTCTGATATCCAACAGAATGGCATCTGCCCACTCTCCACTTTCATTCCAAGCTTCCAGAATATCCAGCGTCTGCTGCCCACTCTCTGCCTCAGTCACCTGACTTCCATAGCCCTCTAACATGGCCCGAGCAACCAACCGGTTGGTTGCCACATCATCAACCACCAGAAAATTTAACCCCTGCAGTAACGTTGGGCTCAATACTGGCACATCAAGAGAGGCATGTTCAAGCGTTTGCATCTCCACTACATCAAACGGTATGGAAAAGGAGAAGGTACTGCCTTGCCCCTGTTCACTCTCCACCGCAATCTGTGATCCCCCCATCAGGCTCACCAACTCTTTACTGATAGCCAACCCTAACCCTGTCCCCCCAAACTTTCGGGTGGTAGAGCTGTCTGCTTGAGAAAATGCCTCAAATATTTGCCTCTGCTGCTGGCGATTCATACCGATGCCGGTATCAATGACCGAGAAGTGAACCCACTGTTTCTCAGCTGAGCTTCTGGCTTCCACAGTTACCACAATCTCAACCCCTCCCTGTTCGGTAAATTTCACCGCATTACTACAGAGGTTGGTCAACACTTGAGATAGCCGATGCTCGTCACCTGATAACCGACTCGCAACCTGCTCATCCACCTGCGTCTTGAGGGTTAACCCTTTATTCATTGCCAAACCGGTATAGAGCGTTAATCGCAGCTTTTCCATTGACTCTTGAAGATCAAACTCATGCTGTTCAATCTCAATTTTTCCCGCCTCTACCTTGGAGAGATCGAGGATATCATTCAACAGTCGTAACAGAGAGTGAGCAGATTGGTGCATATTTTCCAGATAATTCTTTTGTAAAGAACTCAGCTCTGTCTTCAACACCAACCCCCCCAATCCGATAATTGCATTCATTGGGGTACGAATTTCATGACTCATATTGGCAAGAAATTCTGATTTAGAGCGGTTGGCCTCATCGGCCTGCTCTGCCGCCAAGCGCAGCTCAAAGGTACGCGCCTTAACGGTCTCTTCCAGCAGGGCGTTATGAGTCTCTAACTCACGATAGGCTCTGCGTACATCCTCCCCCATCTCCGCAAATGCAGTCGCCAACTCCGAAACCTCTCCCTCTTTTCCCAAGGCCAGCAAACTAAAAATATCATCTTCCCCTTTGGAAAAACGGTGCACTGCACGGGTCAATTGAGTCAAGGGTGTTGCCATCTTGCGGGCCAATAACAGGCTCAGCAGTAGCACCGCAAGGGCAACCCCGACTGACAGCATCAGCGCACGCATCCAGAGCGCATCAATACGCAGCTGCATCTCTTCTCTGGCTCCCTCAAGCTCAAGCAGCAGGGGTTGCTGGGTTATCCCGATCAGCAAGCTGCCCCACTGCACCTCCTGCAAGGCGCTCTCATCCAGATAGATCTCTTTGGAGAGCTGAAGCAGCAACTCCGAATCCAGTGAGTCGACACCTAATTTTTCCACTATCTGCTGAAGCAGCTGGTTTTGTTCTCCTGAGAACAGGGTCAATTCATTACTGGGGTAGGCTGTATTGACCACAACCGTCTCTGGCCCTAGCAGTAGCGCATAGACCAGCCCTGATTTTTGCTCTTCAACCGCTTGGTGAAGGCGGCTGGATAGGTTAGAAAAGTTGTACGATCTGATATCATCCTGAGACTCTTCAATCAATAGCTCCAACAGGTCAGAGGAGCGCTCAAGCAACGCATCCGACATCATCATTTCGCGCTGCTCTAACTCTTCAAACAGCATCTCCTGCTGCAACGAGATCTGAAACCAAGTGAGCGCTCCCAGAGCCAACAACAGCGTCAGCAACAACGAGAGAAAAATCTGCCGGAACAGGCTTCCTTTAACACCAAACATCAGCACTGTTCGATAACTCGGTTCATCATCCACATCGTACTCATACCCCCTCTCATCGCATCCGCTCCAGTGCTATCAGCTCCTCTCTGGAGGGGGGCTTCCACCCCTCTATTTCCAGGAATTGCAACAGTCTACGCCCCTCTGCACTCTCTTTCATCTCCATCAGTACACTCAACAACTCCTTGGAGAGTACCTTACGTTCCGGTACGGAGATCACAGTATTGAACTGATCAGCCCCCACTGCCAGTTGAGACAGTTGCCCAACTAACTGCCCGTTAATCTTTGCAACCTGCTCAAAGCTATGAAGATCTGTTAAGGCCAGTTCGGCCATACCAAAACCGACAGACATCAAGGCATCGACCCCTTTAGGCACGGTCAATATCTCTAATTTGCTTGCCTCTGTTTTGCCCAGCAGCTGTTCCAGTAGATCACGTCCCACCTCTTCTGAGAAAGGCATAACCACCGCCCCCTGCAGTGCATCCCGACTACTGCCCTGTCGTCCCACCAACAGGTGCTGTTTCAAGGCTACTCCATTGACAGTTCCCACAGCTACTGCCGTCAAACGGTATCGGTGAAAGACTTTTCGGTAGCTCTCAGCTGGCATAAACACAATGGCCTGAGGCCGATTTTCAATCAGCTCTTGTAGCTCTTTTTCTTGATTAAAGGGGTGGAACGAGTACTCCCCATGCTTGGAAAGGTATTTTTCAAAATCAAGCTTCAGTAATTGAAGGGTCTTGCTGCCTGATTCGGGGCTTAACAGATAGAGCTCTTCAGCCGCCCAGAGGGGGGCCGAGATAACAGTCATCGAGAATATCAATAGAGTAGAGCGGACCCATTTCATTTTATGGAGTCACTTGTAAGAGAAGGTCGAATAAACGGTTCCCCACCATCGTTCACCTGTTTCCACAATGTATTGCGGTTATCGGTCAGGATTCCCGGATCAGAAACCACCTCTACCGCAATTTTTTGCAACGTTATTTGATCTACAGTCATTATTCTATTCCCCCGTTTAGACAAGATATCCGATTTCAGTAATTTTACTTCGCCTCTATTCAGATAGTCACTGAAACGATTAGAACCTCCCACACGATCACTGAACTTTTAATCTAACGGCACCCCACCCCCATCCTAACCTTCCCCCTCAATGGGGAAGGAACTTTTATCCTCATGGACTTATTGAGAGGTTACGTACTCTATAACGAATAAGGTTAGATTGTGATTCTCGCGCCCAAACACAGGCACTCCCATCAAGCGGGGGGAGTAATCCAACAGTCTGTTGTGGTGTCAATCAATAGTAGCGAGAAGCCACAATCTGAACCGTTTGTTGTACAAGCCCGGTCAGAGCCCTATGCAGATAGCTTTTTGCCGTTCTCACCGGTCGGGCTGAATTTGGGATAAAAATCAAGAACCCTCCGCAGCCAGAGAGAGCCATGGTTGAGTGATCGACTGTTGTCGTCTGATCAGGGCCAGCCACGCCCCTCAGCCCCAATATGCTGCTTCCATTGCGCTCAATTTGGTTGGCCGTTACATAACCGATAGTTCTCTCCTCATCTCACCCAGGCATCAGTGATCGCAAGTCACCAAGAGTGATTCTGGTCTGCACAATCACCATCGCACTACCACAACTCTTACAGGCCATTGCAGGGCGTGGCTTGAGTTTGGCAACCCACCGGCTCGGATCCGTCACCTTGAATAGGTAGCGCAACCAAGGCGTGATCAGCTTACTATTGGGGTGGAGAAAGCCGAAACTTCGGGCTCTCCGAAAGCGTTTCGGTAAAACATGCTGCAAGATCAGCCAGAGAAAATGGGCACCCGATACCGTTCGGGTCTCCCGCCTCTTTGTATCACTATCGAGATAACGAAAAGTAACCTTGCCATCCTTTACAGAGAGAATATCCTTCTCCGCGATCACCCCACGATAGAGGTATCTCCCCAGATAGGTGATAGCCTTCTCACCACTGCCCACATGCTTACAGTCTACTATCCATTTGCCAGGATACCGCTGTGGAAGCTCCAGCCCCACACCGTTAATCCCCGCCAGCATCTTGGCTCGAAACACCTTCGCCAGCGCCTTATGGTTAAAGAGATATCTCCCGCTTTTCACTTTCCATAGCCCATTTATTGAGTCCACCACCGCAGCTGGAATCACCAGATGGATATGAGGATGGTAGTTCAATCGGCGTGAGTGAGTATGCAGAACCGCAGTGGCACCAGCACAGCCACCAAGCTGTGGGTCATTATTGCAAAACTCCAAAACCGTCTCCCACGCCATCTTGTATAGCAGCGAGAGCATGGTCCGTTGATTACCGTACACCAGATCACGAAACTGCGAAGGGAGGGTAAAGGTGATCATGAAATAGTTAGCATCCACACGCTTCTGACACTCCCGCTCAATCCACTCCCACGACTCATGGTTCTGACAGTGCGGACAATTGCGATGCCCACAAGAGTGCGGAGTAAACAGCACCTCATCACAGGCAGAGCAACAGAGCTTCATCAGAGTACTCCCAGCGGTGCGGCAGCGCTTCAATGCACCCAGTGCCTTGCGCTGACCAGGGAGCATGCTATTCCTATAGCGCTTGAGGAAATCATCCTCAAATTGAGCAATAACCGAAGAGAGCGTAATCACCTTACACCTCCCCACTGAATATCAAAGCGATCCATCAACTGATTGATCTGAGTGAAGCTATTGTGCTCAGTGACCGCCGTCAGATGCGTATAGCGAGCGGTTGTCAAAATGCTCACATGGCCGAGGATCCTCTGCAGCTCCAGTAGATCCACCCCCGCCTCCAACAGGTGAGTTGCATAGCTGTGGCGCAGCGAATGACAAGAGATCCGTTTCTTGAGATTTAGCTCCCTTACTACCGCTGTTATTGCAGCCTGTGCACCCCCACGATCCATTGGAGAGAGGGCCTCGGCAGCATACCTTAATCCACGCTTGCGGCTGGGAAAGAGAAACTGCTGGTGACGATGAACACACCAAAATGCGCGTAAAACCCGCAGCGCATTTTCAGGCAACGGCACAAAGCGATCCTTGTTCCTCTTACCCTTACGAATATGAACCCGCATACGGGTTGCATCGATATCCCCTAACCTCAAATTCAACCCCTCGCTTATACGTAACCCCATACTGTATAGAGTGAAGAAGAGCACTCGGTAGCTGAGCTCGCGTAACGGTTCACTTCCCCCACCACTTCTCCAGTTAACCACAGTCTAAAAATCACATGGAGTACAATCTATTCCATGCAAAAAGCACTTTCCTCTCCTCGCCCCATTACAGTGTCTGGCCGCACTTTTTCGAAAGAAGAGATAATCTCCATTGGCAAGGTAGTAACCTCTTGCAATGGCCTTAGCCGTAATGAGCTGGGGCTCACGGTTTGTGAGTTGCTGGAGTGGGAGCGAGACAATGGGAAACTCAAGTCACGAGATTGCTGGGACCTCCTAAATCAGCTCAATGATCGTGGTGATATTGCCTTGCCAGCACTGCGGGCAGGGAGGCCCAAGGGGAAAAAGACCACTGTATCTCATACGGAATCTGGGGAAGAGAGGGACCTCATCACCGGCACGCTCTCTGATATTGCACCAATCAGGCTCAAGCTTGCTACCAGCAAAGATGATCTTGCGCTCTGGCGTGAACTATTAGATCGTTATCACTACCTCGGGTTCTCCACTCCATTTGGTGCGCAGTTAACGTATTTGGCCTATGCAGAAGGACTGCCTGGAGTTCGTTGCGGCGAGGTGGTGGCTGGCCTGCAGTTTACCTCTCCGGCATGGAGCATGAAGAGCCGGGATCAATGGATTGGTTGGGATGGTAAGGCAAGGAAGAGAAACCTACAGTTGATCGTCAATCAGGGGCGCTTTCTGATCTTGCCTTGGATTAAGGTAAAAAACCTCGCCAGCCATCTACTCTCTTTGGCAAGCCAACAGATCAGCAACGACTGGAAAGAGCACTACGGTAGGAGACCGCTACTGCTGGAGACATTGGTCAAGAGCGGTCGATACAAAGGTACCTGTTACCGCGCTGCCAACTGGACCCATGTAGGGGAGACCCGAGGAGAGGGGCGTAGTCGAGAGCATATAGAGGGAGCAAAACAGGGGGGTAAAAAGTTGGAGACAGCGGCGTCCGGGGTGAAGCAGATTTTTCTCTATCCACTTGCTTCTGCTACACGATCTCGTACCTCAGTTGAGCTGATACGCAAACAGCTTGCCTGCACTTAGATTGCAGGCACAGCCGCATGTTAAGCTGCTTGAGCCAAATCTGTCCCCTCATCAAAATCTACACACTGCACGGCATGTTCTACCAATGAAGCCGGCAGGTGATTTTTCAAGCTCAGTGGAGCCAGGCGCTCCCTGATCGAGTCTGGAATCGGGGGTAGTGGTGGTGCGGTGCCACCCTCACGGCGCAGTCGAATCACATCTTGAATATAGTGCAGTGGTGAGGCCAGTCGTAGTCGGCAGGTGGTGATCACACTTGCCAGTAGACCAAGAGCACGACTCCCTTGTGCGGATCGCGTACCCTGCGAGATTCGACGCAGCAATACCCAGTGGCGCAATCTCTGCTCTGCTTCGTTATTGGTAAGGGGAAGCATCGGCAGCTCCAGTACACGGAAGATGGCATCCCAGTCATTCAGAAACTCCTTGCCAAGCTCACTGGTTTTTTTGAGCTTGGATTTTGCCATCTTCTCGCAAAGTGCCTTGAGGATATCGAGACTCTCTCGATGCTCCTCAATAATAGAGCGGTGTGCTGAGGCAAGACCGCCTTCACGTACCCGGTAGACAGCTTGCATCAGCTCATCCTCCATAATGGCAAGGATCTGTACCCCATAACGCCGCTCGGTTGGTGATAGGCTATCTCTCAATCCGCGCGCTTTACGAATTAGATGTGCCCAGCAACGCAACCGTTTTTTGAAGTGGCGATAAACTTTATAGCCATCACTCATCAGCCAACCATCATAACCGTCCTCAGTCAGAATCTGGAAAATCTCAGAGGTACGGTGACCGACATAAAAGAGCGCAGTGGCCGAAGTGATAAAACACCAAAGCCATAAGTTTTTCCCATGCTCTGGATGTGGGGTCTCATCGGCGTACATCAGAGTCTCCTTGAGGAGATTATCCACCATCTCCTTCTCAAGTGGAGCGACTGCAGCAGCAGACTCAATGATCGTGTTTTGGATCGTTCCAACAGCAATTTTCAGAGCAAATAGATCCAAAAAGAAGAGTTGTACCCTGCGCCTGGAGATCCTCATCTCCATAGAGAGGTAAATAATCAGCGAGGCAAGCGCAGGACCAACCAATCGCCACTCAGTGAGCGTGACCCCAGACCAGTCTCCAGCTTGGGCTATACGAGAAGGGGTCTCACGATTGTGGTGTCCACATCCACAGGTTGCCTCATAAAAGATGTGTTTGG
>Ga0233435_1001200_pt1 | contig 26008 bp, 21 predicted proteins | sample SI_122_August201_3_FD_182735 | JGI IMG/M metagenome (GOLD analysis project Ga0233435, IMG submission 182735) | Seawater microbial communities from Saanich Inlet, British Columbia, Canada - SI_122_August2016_135_MG | ecosystem: Environmental > Aquatic > Marine > Inlet | place: Canada: British...
TCAACCTTTGGTAAAATACCGGACCGATGAAGATGCTCGTCTCTAATTGTTCACCAGTCAATCCGTTATACAAGATTTCATTGCCATAACTTTCATATCCGAGTTTTTGGAGTTCGGTCGCAATGGTTTTCACATCTAAATTTCCAAAACTGGTTCCGTCTCCAAACATACCCAATTCCAACAATACCTTTCCAAGTAGGGTTTCTTTGAGTTGTCCAATCGTCATTCGAGAAGGAATCGCATGAGGGTTGATGATAATATCTGGTCGGTGTCCGTCTTTAGTGAAAGGCATATCGGCTTCAGGTATGATATTTCCAACAGTACCTTTTTGTCCATGTCTAGAACTGAATTTATCACCATAAGTAGGTTTTCTCGTAGCACGAATGCGGACCTTGGCGAAATTATATCCATCGCCATTACGACTGGTGTAGTTCTTGTCAATGTAGGATTCTTCATTTGTTCTGAATGTTTTGCTCTGGTCTTCATATTTGATTACTTTGGTCAAATCGTTTTTGTTTTCTTTGATAGGAACCGTTTTCGCAATAATAATATCGCGATTTTCGACCAATTCATTTTCATTGATGAACCCTTGGTTGTTCAACTTATCGTAGTTCCCATACTTGATGCTACGGGTCTTACTCGGGTCAGGCTTACAACGAATAATTTCGTCACGGATGATGTTTTTGTCTTCGTCTTTCTCTGTATGATAAATAGTGGCCATAAATAATCCTCTATCAATGGATGCTTGGTTAATCAATACACTATCTTCTTGATTGTAACCAGTATGGGTCATAATCGCAACGTGAATTTGCGTACCCGATGGGATGTTGTTCAAATGAAGCATATTCATTAAACGAGTATCAACTAATGGGCGAGATGGATAATTCAACACGTACGCGGTCTTGTCCATACGATTATCGTAATTCGTTGCATACACACCCATTGCTTGTTTACCCATCGCACATTGATATGTATTTCTGGGTGCTTGATTATGATCGGGGAATGGGATACACGACGCAAGTACGCCAAATATAGTACTTGGGTGAATTTCACAATGCGTATACTTGAAATACCCTTCGTGTTGGGTTTTCTTCAAGAACTGGTCTTTACATTTCATTGCAATCATACTGTAACCTTGTTCCTCTGGGTCAATATACTCTATTACCGACTCGTCCAATGTACAACTTGTAATCAAATCATTCCATACCAATTCTTTATTAGCCAACTTATCAATAATCTCCTTCGTAATGATTGCCTTGTTGTCTCTCACTTTCAGAACCGGTCTGGTTAGACGCCCACCATCATTACATATACGTATCTCAAGTCGCTTGTAATTAAATATGATAGACGTATAAATATTGATAATGCCCTTGTACTTTTTATCCTTCATATCATTATATAGCGTCAACGGGTCTTCTGTAATACCAATCCAAGCACCATTAATAAAGACTTTTACTGCGTGTTGTATATCAGATAACGTATCGAACGCCTCATCTTCAAATGCGATTAAATGTTTTTTAATATATTCGTACAATGAACTACTATTTGTAGGTATTGTGAGGTGTCCCATATAACTAATGTTTTTCACTATACCGATGGATTGACCTTCTGGAGTCTCTGCCGGACATAGAAATCCCCACGTTGTATTATGGAGTTTTCTTGGTGCAATCAATTCACCACTTTTTTCCAGAGGAGTATTAATACGACGGGAATGACTTAAACTAGATACATATGTCAATCTATTTAACACTTGGGCAACACCTACCTTGGAACTATTTGATTGTTTAATACTGAAATCACCAGTTGATAATGCTCGGTTTATACCGTTTTCAATAGTAGTCGATTTCATGATTTTGTAAATATTTGTGGAATTAATAATGTTTTCATAATCTTCAGATGACTTCCAAGAACCGTTGTTTATTTCGCGTACAATATGTTTTTGCATTTCCTTGACTAATTTATTGAAATAATTTCGGAATAAGTTATTCAATAGTGAACCAGTTAATTCAATGCGTTTATTGACATAAGAATCTCTATCATCAGTCGGGAGTAATCCTTGTGATGTCCGGATAAGTTTGTTAGCCATATATCCGAGTAAATAGAGTTTTTGCTTAAGCGTTTTGCAATGTGGAAATAGGTCATTATTCAATACATCCAGAGTAAATTCGTATTTTTTCTTAATACCTATATCTTTGTCTATATTCATAGGTGTATATGCAACATAACTATTGATATGTGAGATTGAGTCTTCTTTGGACATGTAGTTTTTGGCATCAATGACTGATGCTTGTAAGAATTGTAATATATTTTTATTTTCGGAATTGTTAATATCTAATGCTATGTATTTACAAATATCTTTGTCGCTTAATACGCCGAGTGCTCTGAAAACTACGCATAACTCGATCGGTTGTCTAACGCGAGGAATATTGACATAAATTCCATGACCAAACCCATTGTTTTTACTTGCGATCATCATTTCGATTTGTTTGGGAGAAATACATTTATTATCAGGAACCGATTTGATTTCTGCGTACCAACTCCATTTTGTGGTATTTTTTCCATCGAAACAATATATACGATTTTCTGCGGCTCTTTCTTGTCCGAGTACAGTCTTTTCTGAACCTTTGATAATGAAGTATCCACCACCGTCCATATGACATTCGCCGGTTAATCTAGGGTCGATATGAGGATTCTGTGTAAGTGTACAAATAGAAGATTTCAACATGATCGGCATCTTTCCAATGTTAATTTTTGGGATTTTTTTCTCGATTATTTTTTCGGTTTCCATATTTTCATTATTACGAACAATATACTTTATATTAATATCAATCGTCATTGTCGACGCATAAGTGAAGTTGCGCAATTTGGCTTCTTGTGGCAACATCGTTTTTGTGGCACCATTATTTTCGTGAATTTGGGGTGGATACAATTTGAAATTCTCGAATGACACTTCTACATCAAGTAGATAACAATCCTTCTCTGGAATATAGTCATTTTCTGAATGTATTTTTACAGGATTGAACATTTGAATTGTGCGCTGTATCTGATAATTGATAAAGTGGTTGTACGACTCTATCTGATGACGCACTAAGCATTCCAAATGCTTTCCTGCAAAATACGATTCAATGATATTGAAGGGTTCTTCTATATAATCTCCGACATGAGATAATATACGGTTTTCTACGTCGTCTTCTATATCAAACTTGGTAGAACTGATCTTATCATAATCTATCAATGATTCCTTATTTAATGTTGGTTGAGTGAATGAACTATTGTCTGAGGTAGATTGGTTGTATTGAACATTTGTTGAGTAACTTCCACTTTGTGCGGACTCCATCTTGTATTCCATGATTATTACATATAAATATTTTCGTTCTTTTATAATCAATTTTTCAGAATGAGGTTAAAAAAATCATTATAATCATATGTAAAATGAATACGTATTTTGTAGATTATTTGGATAATTTTCATGATACAGATGAAACTGATAAAAATATAACAGACTATTATTTATTGAATAACTACATATTGACAAACTATTATTATAATAATTTTTATCAGGACCATTTTCAGAATATGCAATCTAATACGAAAAATGAGGTGTCTTCTCCGAGTAACTTGTACTATGATTGTTACTCACAATCAAATTGGAATATCGATATCAATTCCCAAGATAACCAAAGTAATTATGATATTTGGAAAACAAATAACGAATTCAAGTTTGACTTTTCGAACAATGAATTACAAGTGGTAATTCCTCCACTGAAACCACCTGTTAATAAGAGAAAAGTTATGATTGATGCAAATATTAATAGTATTAGTGATTTATTGAATATTATTGATAGCAATAAGATAGATGAACAATGCGAATATAATATTGATTTACAATCTCTGCATAATATCCGCGACGAGTTGCATAAATTGAATAATATGATTGGAATGGTAGACCTGAAGAAAACGATATTGTACCAGTTATTGTATTTTATACAAAAATTACACGAGGGTAAGACTACCTCAGATTTCAAACATACTGTTATTTATGGTCCTCCTGGAACAGGCAAAACGGAAATAGCAGAAATTATTGGTACTTTATATTCCAAACTTGGTATATTGAAAAACAATGTTTTCAAAAAGGTCACCCGGTCTGACCTGGTCGCAGGATATTTAGGCCAGACCGCAATCAAAACAGCGAGTGTCATAGAAGAAAGTTTAGGTGGGGTGTTGTTTATCGATGAAGCATATTCGTTGGCGTCCGATTCAACAGATAATAACGATAGTTATTCGAAAGAGTGTCTTGATACATTGTGCGAAGCATTGAGTAATCATAAACAAAACTTAATGGTCATTATTGCAGGATATGAAGAAGAATTAAATAACACATTTTTTAGAGTAAATAAAGGGCTCGATTCTCGTTTTATATGGAGGTTTTATACCAATTCTTATACACATGACGAGTTAAATTTAATCTTCAATAAAAAGGTGATAGAACAAGAATGGAATATACATATTGAAAAAGATGTATTGGATGATTGGTTTGAAAAACAACTAGAACATTACCCTCATTTTGGTCGTGATATGGAATTGTTATTGATGTATACTAAAATCGCACACAGTCGTAGAATATATGGAAAACCTGAAAATGAGATTCGTAATCTTACCATAGATGATTTGAACGAAGGTCAAGAATTATTTTTATCGAATAAGAAAAAACAAAAAAATAAGGTAAATCCAGCGTCATTGTATGCTATGTATGTCTAAAGTCGTTATTTAGAAATATATATGGCGTAAGAATATACAAAGACATTATACTTTTACAGTATAGAGATAAACATGGAAGAAAAAAAAATATTGAGCATCAATCCGTCTGATTTTTCTTTTTCAAACAATAAGACAAAGAAGAAAAAGGCTGAAAAAAAACCCGAAGGAAATATTCGCGTGCGAAATACAAACCCTAAACAACATAGCAATACATTGAGAAAGAAATCTTTATTAAACCTTATACGCCAACATCAGCAGAAGCAATATGATATTGAAACGAAATTAACCAAACCCTCGTCTACACATGAACAGCAAATAACATCGTTCAATAAAGAATTCGAAGAGGCTAAAAATTATTTAAACACTGTTGCTGAAAAACGTAATTCGAGTGTTCCCTCTCATAATGCTACTATGAAACACTATTCGTCCCCAGGACCAACGACCATCCCATTTGAATCAGATAGTGCGGATTCCACCAACCCACCGAGTAATTTCTCAACGCAGCCAAAATATGGTTGTTTGAAAAATGGTAATTTACCGACCTATCGTAATTACATAAATAAAACTGTATCTAATAGGGAACCGCTGAAAATCGGCAACGATGTTGACCGCGGTTCTCTGTATAATGTTTCCAACGACAAGTCAACTGTGCCCAATCCACCTATTTCACAACAAACTACTCTTTCCAATCGCTATCCAGCGTTGTATAATAAAACTGAACCAGAATTATCAATATTTTCCAATAAAAATAAACCATCTCGCAAAATAAAACAACGTAAAACAATTCGCAGGAAACATAAAGTCGGTCGTTCCAAATATTATTCAAAAATTGGGGTATTAGTATCTAACAGAACTATACGTACTACAATTAGTAATCAAATGCAGCAATTGAAAATGATACCCATTCACGAAGTTCGTAGTTATTTGATCAAGAAAGGATTTATAAAAGTGGGTTCCAATACACCCAATAATGTATTGCGTAAAATGTATGAATCTGCGTTGTTAATATGCGGTGAAGTAAAAAATCACAATCCAGACAATTTACTTTACAATTTTTTAAACGACGACAATAAAGAAGAGTAATACAACTATTCAAAGAACAATATGTAAATCGACATAAACATAACAAGAATTACAAACGCAGAGACTATTCCATATAGAATTCCATCTATTGAATATGATGTTTGTGGACTAATATCAATCACATTTATATATTTTGGTATATATTCGTCTTCTATATGAATTTTGTTCGGGTTAGATAACTTATTTTTTACCGGACTAGCGGGCGGATCATCAATATAGTATATAGGCTTTCCGTTTCTTGAATAACACATAATTTCATTGTGATCATTCAACATAACAAATTGTCCGTAGTTATCTCTTATAAATTCGCTATTCGGCGGTGTTGTGTTGTATTCCATGTTGAGTATCTATTGGTATCTATATACATGTATAGATAAATTCAATTTTGTATAGAATAATCACAATTTGTGTAGTATTGTTACAATTTATTATTCGTACCGCCTGACGTATGCCGTTGTACTTATACAAAAATATTTTAGTTATACCTATTATAGTCCAAATAGATATGTCTGTTTATCAACATAAATTCAATGATGAAGAAAAACAGGAGATTGTTTCACATGTGAATCGTTATCGTCGGTTGCACGGCTCTCCCGATATGACTTGGGACGATACTATTTCAGTGTTTTCGAATAGTTGGGCTACATATTTGGCAACGAATAGTTTATTTGAACACAGTACAAATAAAACTTATGGTGAAAATTTGGCGTATTTTCAAGGATACGATAGCGATGTTATGGCATTAACAAAAAAAAGTATTGATTTGTGGTACGACGAAATCAACTTATATGATTTCAATAATCCTGGATATTCTTCAGCAACCGGTCATTTCACAGCGCTAATTTGGAAAGCAAGTAAAGAAATGGGGTTTGGGTACGCATATAATGAAACCACAAAAGTAGTCGATGTGGCTCAAAATATATTACCACCAGGTAACATATCAGGTCAATATGAGGAAAATGTTCCTCGATTAGTTGCTCCTGCTCCTGCTCCTGAGCCTGCTCCTGCTCCTGCTCCTGCTCCTGCTCCTGCTCCTGCTCCTGCTCCTGAGCCTGCCCCTGAGCCTGCCCCTGAGCCTGCTCCTGCTCCTGCTCCTGAGCCTACTCCTGCTCCTGAACCTGTTCCCGTTCCTGAACCGGAAGAGGAAGAGGAAGCGTTGAAAGATGTCTTAATGAAGACACATAATCTTTTAAAGAATGTGTTACAGTTAATTAGTATGCGATATAACAATCGCGTATTAAACAATGGAATCGATGTCATTATCAATGAATTATATATGATTAAGGATGACGAGTTCAATAAAAAATTCCATCTCATCAATAAACTGTATTACATAAAATATTTGATACAGGTTCGCAGACCAAGATATTACGTATATATGGCTGTTGCACGTATGGTACAAGAAGTTGAGCGGATTATAAGCCAAATGTAATTTTGTAACTAATATAGAGATTATTTACAAAATATATTACAAGCAATGCCCAAAAAGGAGAACTTTTCAATTTATTCTCATTATTTTTCAGTAACACGCGAAAATGTAAAAAAATATGGAGAAGAAACAATTGTCTATATGCAAGTAGGTAGTTTTTATGAATTGTATGGGTGTAAACAAAACGACATGATGATAGGTAGTAAAATAGAAGATGTTGCGAATATATGCGACCTTCAATGTAAAGAAAAAAAACTATTGTTTGAAGGAGATAGTGTATATATGGCGGGTATACCATTGAATTCACTTGATAAATACATTGAAAAAACAGTGCAAGGGGGATATACCGCAGTTGTGTATATTCAAAGTGAGGACAAAGACGAGAAGGAGCGAGTATTAGATAGTGTTTATTCGCCAGGCACATTGATATCTAATAGTGGACAAACATCTTCATCTAATAACATTATGTGTATTTGGATAGATTATCATAAGACGATGTTGCGTAAAGCAAACGCACAAGATAGTCTGGTGGTTGGAATTTCTGTTGTAGATATTATTACAGGAATGACATCGTTTTATCAATATGAAACAGAATATAAGATAGTTGCTTCTAATTTCGATGAATTGCAGCGTTACGTTTCGGTGTATGACCCAACCGAGGTAATTGTAGCTTGCTGTCTTGACGAAAACAATGATGTTGAAAAAATAATGGATTATTCAGGTATTCGCAGTTCAAAAATCCATTATGTAGATATGAAGAGCGCGTATGCTAAAAATGTAGTAAAACAGACATATCAAAATCATATTATTAGTGAAGTGTTTCAAAGTGATACGTTTGACATTTGTTTAGAGTTCCGTGAAAAGGATACTGCCACCAAATCATATTGCTATTTGTTGGATTTTGTAAAAGAACGTAATCCACACTTAGTAAACAATCTGAGTCTTCCGATATTTGATAACATTTCTACTCGTGTAACACTCGCAAATCATACATTGATGCAACTGAATATTATTGACGATAATACGAATGAATCAAAAAGATACGGTAAGAAATCGTCGGTCATGTCTTTCTTGAACCAATGTTCGACGATTATTGGTAAACGTAAATTTAAACATTTGATGACGAATCCAACTACAGACGAAGAATGGTTGAATAAAGAATATAAGATGATTGATTATTTGTTACAAGAGGATAATTATAATGTAGTGGACTATTTGCGACATTCTCTTATCAAAATCCGAGACATTGAAAAGATTTCAAGACAAATTGTGATAAAGAAGTTGTTTCCTGTTTCAATTTCTCATTTGTATAATTCTGTTTTTGAAATGACAAAAGTAACTGATTTTATCAAAGATAACGAGAAACTAAATCATTATTTGATGGAATCTTATTCTGATACTTGTCCAATTCAGACAAAATACGATAAGGTGATTCAATTGTTAGATAAATATTTTATTATATCTGAATGTGAGAGCATTTCCAGTAATTCAATGTATTCTGGAAATATCATTATTCAACCAGGATTATTTGATGAATATGATGAAATTGTGAATAAGTACAGAGAGAGCCTCAACAAGTTCAACAACATTCATACCTTTTTGAATGATATAACAAATCATAAGAGGAAAGTCGGCGCAGATATGACCGAAGAAGACCGGATTACTTATGTCAAGATTCATAGAACCGAGAAAACTGGGTCTTATTTGGAATCTACGTTGTCGCGAAGCAAAGAAGTAAAGGCGGCACTGAAAAAATATGAATCGAATCCAGACAATCAATCGGTAGAGGGAATCAAACTTGCGGATATTAAATTTGTTTCAGGCACATCTGGAAACAAAAAAATAGAATGTGACATCATCAGCGCGATTAGTTGGGATATTGTGAAATATGAAGAAAAATTGACAAAAATAACAATCAAGTTATTTGGCGATATACTGAATATAATTCAGACCGAAGCATATGACGATTTACGCGATGTTGCGAATTATGTTGGTAAATTGGATTTGATTCAATGTAAAGCGTATAATGCAAAAAATCGTAACTATTGTTGTCCAGAGATTCAAGACCATAGCGTATCATTTGTTGATGCGAAGAGTTTACGTCATTGTTTGATAGAGTATCTACAACAAAACGAGTTATATGTACCGAATGACATACAATTAGGTAAGGAACCTTCTGGTATATTACTATATGGAACAAACGCCGTCGGGAAAACAAGTTTAATTCGTGCGTTAGGAATCGCAGTGATTATGGCTCAATGTGGTATGTATGTACCGTGTAGTCAGTTTGTATTCAAACCGTATAGTTCAGTTTTTTCGCGTATTCTTGGGAATGATAATCTTTTCCGTGGATTGTCTACGTTTGCCGTAGAAATGTCGGAATTGCGGGTTATTCTGAAGAATGCTGATAAATACAGTCTTATTTTGGGAGATGAGTTGTGCTCTGGCACTGAGTTACAGTCAGCATTGAGTATTTTTGTATCTGGGTTACAGAGATTACATACTCGTCGTAGTAGTTTTATCTTTGCCACTCATTTTCACGATGTCATATATTATGATGAAGTAAAAGAATTGGACAGCATCGCTATAAAACATATGGAGGTGACATACAATCCTGAATTGGACGCATTAGTGTATGACCGTATATTGAAAGATGGACCGGGCAATAACACATATGGATTGGAAGTTTGTAAATCATTACACCTAGATACAGAATTTTTAGATTGCGCTTACAAAATACGCAATAAATATTTTAAAGAGTCTTCTGGGGCATTGGATTATAACGCATCACGATACAACGCTTTGAAATTAGTAGGTAAGTGCGAGATGTGTGGAGTAGCAATGGGTACAGAAACACATCACTTAGCAGAACAACAAACAGCAAATAAAGATGGGTTTATTAATTCGTTTCATAAGAATCATAAAGCGAATCTGGTTTCTATTTGCGAATCGTGTCATAATAAAGAACATCATGAACCCGACCAAGAAAAAATAAAACGAAAAAAAAAGACAACGAACGGAAAACATATCATAACATAAATCGATTATTTAATTTTAGAAAAATCAACGTTTTTCTTGCGTAAACTTGCTAATATCACCGTATCAGTGTAACTAGGTACATACGGGGTAATACCATATTTGTAATTTACCGGGTCTTTGTATAGTATTTTACTCTGCACCCGCAAGCGTTTTACTTGGTCGTTTTGTTTATTATTTGATACTTTGATGTAATCATAGTTAAAGTTCGCCTTGTTTTTTTCTTCAATCAGTTCGACCGGTTCATGGTATTGAATATCGTATTTACCAGCGCCGTATCCATCTTCGGCGAGTTTCAAATATTTTTCTTCTCTTTTTGGACCTTCCTCTTCCTCTTCTTCTTTATTCGTGTTGTCTTGTGATGTGTATCTCCAATCAATAGGCGTAGGTGTAAAATGTTCTGAAAAATTGTAACACATATGAACAGAGAATAAAATGATTATTACTAATTTAATAACCGTTTTCCATCCCATATGTCAAATCGGTTGTATATATAATAATCATATATAAAATTGAAAATCAATATAGAATTATATAATCTACAACTACTATAAGAAAATGATTATTCCAGTTAAATGTTTTACTTGCGGAACCGTTTTAGCGGATAAATACAGATATTATCAAAATGAAGTAAGGAAACGTAAGATACAACAAGGAACGTCCGTAGATAAAGTCGTGTATCTAACGAACAATAATGTAGATAAGACACCTGAAGGGGAAATCTTAGACCAACTAGGATTGAATAATGTATGTTGTCGTCGTCATATGCTAACACACGTAGATATCGAATAAATGTCTAACTAAATAAAAAATATACAACTTATTCGTATATTTTTTATGATGCATAATATATATATTATGTTTGGATTAACCAAATTATGTTCTCCTGCGGAGTTCTACTTGATTTTATCCTTTATTGCGCTTGGTATAATGGGTATGCAAAATATCGGAAACAAAGAAGTTTATTGTTTAGGTGATTATTCCTGTATGGTACCAAACACTTCTGTTATTTTTATGGTGAAGGTCATGTATGTTGCGTTTTGGACATGGATATTAAATATTATTTGTAAAGGTGGAGCCGAATGGTTTTCTTGGTTGATAGTATTATTGCCTATTTTGTTATCGTTCGTATTGGTTTCTTTCATTTTCTTATCGAATAGAACAAGGAGAGCAGATGAATAATCTAGGATGTGTATATTATAATATTGGTCTAATATACACTATGGAGCAAGACATTAAATATCATTTATTTTCCAAACTTTCAGAAACTGTTTTGTATGAACATATATATCCTTATATTTATCAATTTCAGCCCAATAATTTATTAAATGAAATCCGATTATATCCTTGTCAAAAAATAGAATTATACCGCGTATATGATATACCAATAGAGCGAAATGTATTGTATTATGACTTGTTGAATTATATGAACCGCCGTACAGTCTCAATAATACAAATTGATAAGGGACGTGAAAACATATTGCGCCGGCATCATATGTTAAAAGATTATAGTGTGAACAAAATACTCGAATTCTACACGCGATACTTTTCTGTGAATAAAATGAATAATATAGAAACTAAATGTGGTGTATTGTGGGGATTGTTCACACATAATGAGCGCATTCACTTTATAAATCGCAGATTGTCTTTTTTGGAAAGTCATTTATAAAATTGTATTTTATTGTAAAGAATAAAATTGAATTAGATACTATTAATATAGTCATATTAGTTATAGACATATATACATCATGAATCCATCATTAACCAATATTTCCAACGAAGACAACAACATTCTCAAATTTACATTGAGTGGTGTAAATGTAAGTTTAGCTAATGCATTGAGACGGACCATATTATCCGATATTCCGATTGTTGCTGTTTATACGCAGACTTATCAAGATAATAAATGTAATATTCATGTAAATACGAGCAGACTGCATAATGAAATTCTAAAGCAACGATTAAGTTGTATTCCTGTACATACCAAAGAGTTCGATGTACTTCCAAATAACTATTTATTGGAGGTGGATGTAAAAAATGACAGTGATACTCTGATGTATTTGACGAGTGAACATTTCAAAATTAAAAACAAAGAAAATGACAATTATCTCACATCTGAAGAAACAAGAAAAATCTTCCCTATGAATCCCAAGACAAATATGTATATCGACTTTGCTAGATTGAGACCTGGTATTGGTGACCAAATCAAAGGGGAACATATTAAATTGAATGCCGAGTTTTCAGTACATACTGCGAATGAAGATGGTATGTTTAATGTAGCGTCCAAGTGCTCTTATGGAAACACGCCCGACCTTGTAAAGGCAAATGAAATTTGGCAGAAAAAAGAGGATAGTATGAGAAGCGAGAATGCTACAAATGATGAAATTATGTTTGAGAAAAAGAACTTTTATTTATTGGACGCACAGAGAAGCTTTGTAGATGATAGTTTTGATTTTGTTATTCAAAGTGTGGGTATTTACGATAATAAGGAGTTGATATTGAAGGGATGTAGAGTGTTGGAGAACAAATTTAATGATATGATTCAAAATTTGGATTCTGATTTGGTTCCCATCTTGCGTAGTGAAACCACTATGGACAATTGCTACGATATTGTCCTTGAAAATGAAGATTATACCATTGGAAAGTCACTTGAGTATTTCTTGTATGAAGACTATTACCAAACTGGGAAATTATCGTTTTGTGGATTCAAGAAATTCCACCCTCACGATGACAATAGTAAGATTCGTCTAGCATCTGATGGAGAATTCGATAAACAAGTGGCCAGTCAGTATGTCCGCGAGGCATGCGTGAAGGCAATTCAAGTGTTTCGTGGAATTTATAACATGATGAAATAAACGGATTCATTTACCAAATAATATCACAAACATATATAAGATGAACTTGTATTGCTTGTATTGCTTGTATTTTTATTTATATTTTTTATGCACCGAAACTATTTGCAAACCCCGAGTATTTCGTCCACCAAAGTATCTACAAAATATATCTTATCAAGATTGTAACAGATTTATTCCGGATATTCAATATGCAAAAGTAGTGAAAGTATACGATGGTGACACTATCACTGTTGCATGTAAATATCCCAAACGAAGTAATAATCTGTATCGATTTTCAGTTCGATTAGCAGGCATTGATGCTCCTGAAATGAACGCCCATGATAGTATTGAAAGGATTGAAGCTAATAATTCAAAGCAAGGATTGTATAATTTGGTGTTTAATGAAACAGTCAGATTAGATAATATACGTATTGAAAAATATGGACGTTTATTAGCAGATGTTTATTTACATGATTTACATCTAAACTCGTGGCTGTTAGACAATCATTATGCGGTCCCTTATAATGGAGGACCCAAAAATAGAAAATTGATTATAGACAAATCATGAATAATATCAATAACTAATATTGAAATTATTATGGAGCGCAGATTAAATAAGAAGTTTGAAACGTATATTACGGAATTCAAGCACTCGATTCTTGAAAAGAGTCGAAATCTTGAGTTTTCAGACCAAGAAAAGGTGAGTGATTTGTTACGCCATATTTATGATTATGACCGTTTACAATTTGATAAAGAAGATTTAAACAAGAGAAAGCGTGTGAAAAATACTGTGCCCGTCACCAACCGTTGTAATGCAAAGAGAGCAAGTGGAGAACAATGTACCAGAAGAAGAAAAAATGATAGCGAATATTGCGGTACTCATGTGAAAGGCACTCCTCATGGTCTGGTTACAGATATGTTGACGGATTCGAATGATTTAGCAGTTAAGTATGAAGTATATGCGAAAGAAATAAGTGGAATTGTCTATTACATCGATGATATTGGAAATGTCTACAACACCGAGGATGTCTTGATGAACATCGAAAACCCAGGCATCGTTGCAAAATACGTAAAACAAAATAATTTGTACACGATTCCCGAATTCAATTTGACTTAGATGAGTTTCATATACATTATTGTTTTGTTATTTTACGCACAATTGTTTCTTTAGTTGTCTCTTCTCGATTATTAATAATAAACTCCTTTACGATGTTTGCTTCGTGAATATCTCCATCATAATATTTAGTTAATACTTCAAATAGTGTTTTTTTTGTAATAGGTTTCCTGACCGTTTTCTTGTCGTAACATATTTGTCCGTCTTTTAAATCGAAACAATCTATTTCATTCTCTTTCATAATAGACATAAGCGATTTGGAAATTTCTTCTTTCTCTTTCTTTTTGTCTTTTTGTATTTTTTGAATATTACGGATCTCATTGTCTAATTTGACCCATTCCTTTACAGATTCGATTAGTTGTCCTTTTGTTTCCATTGATATATTACTATATTTTATTTGCTTATATTTGTTTTATTTGTTTTATTTGTTGCATTAATTTTATTACTCTATTATAGTATGCTAATGAGATTTCATAATTCTAGAGCTATTGTAAAACAAAATCCGAATCCAACAGTATCTATTGCAAATAAGCCCGTATTACCACTTACAATGACCCGCGTATTACCTGCTAAAATACAAAATACAAACAATAAAATTAACAATGAAATCCGCGATGTTCAAAAACCAGACGGACCGAAAATGAAATGGGGCGAACCAATTTGGTTCTTGTTTCATACTCTAGCCGAAAAAATAAAAGAAGAACATTTTCAATCCAAAAAATACGAGTTAATCGAATTAGTCAAAAATATTTGTGCAAATCTACCATGCCCTAAATGCTGTGACCACGCAACAGCATATATGAAAAAATTAAACTTAGAGTCCATTAAAACCAAGCGCGATTGGAAAGATTTTTTGTATAAATTCCATAATGAAGTTAACACGCGTAAAAACTTTCCCGATTTCCCTCACGTGGAATTAGACGCAAAATATAAAAGCGCAAACACACTGAAAGTCATTAATTATTTTATTTCTATTTATAGAGAAAAATCGGGCAGTCTACAAATGATCGCAATCGAAATGACTCGTATGAGAATATTGCGCATTACCCAACAATGGTTAACTGCTAATTTGAGTATTTTTGATACGTAATACAATAGTTATAGTCTATTACGTATTTATCGTGTATTTAGTTGTCTAATTCGACATCTTGGTCGCAATCTTTTTACCGTTCTTGTATACTTCGCACTTGAACGTTTGTTTGGAGGGCCGAGAACATACATCATGTTTGCTTAATGCTGAAAAATAGAGGAGATGCTTGGCATTGGACCCGTTCAAAATACCACCCCAAATAGAACCGGCAGCTATACCTAAGATACCAGAAAATATCAGTTGTCCAGCACTGTAACAACTATTGGCATAATTCCATATGGTATCTAATCCAAGCAAGATAAAGAAGAACATGTACGAGAATACATTTTCATTTACTACATCGTTCACTTGCATACCATATGCCAAATAAGCGAATGTAAAGGTTAACATATTTGTTCCAAGTGGTAGATTGAAACCATCACCCGATGCATCTAACATCAAAAAGTTACATACTTCCGGATAATTGTCAGGACGTTGGAATCCGAATGCTTTGGATACCGTCATCGCAAAAAATGTCGACAATAAGACACCTGCTAAATAAACAATGCCTTTGAAATCTTGATTGAAGATAGAACTAAGTGTAAAGAAACATACCAAAATAAAAGGAGCAAGACGCAGAAATAGATATCCGAATGCTAATAAATTCAATTCCATATTATTTATATTACCATTAGAAATTGTTATTTACTCTACAAATACATATTTGAATACTTCTTTGATATTATTCACACTTACGAATTTGATGTCATCCACTTCTTTTTTATTGTTTGCTTTCCATTCTTCAAAATCGCGTTGATTCCCATTTGGATACAAAAATGTCTTCACTCCTGCTTTTATCCCTCCAATGATTTTTACGTCTAAACCTCCAATCGGCGTTACTTGACCTTGTAAGTTGATTTCTCCCGTAATCGCAATATCATTTCTGATTTGTTTATTATTGAAAATACTGTAAATTGCCACCGTAATTGCTGTACCCGCCGATGGTCCATCTTTTGATATTGCTCCCTCGGGACAATGAATGTGTAATCCTTGTTTTTTCGTTTCTCCAAATTGCTTGAGTAATGTCTTGATACGCTTTTCTGGCGTCAAATCCCAAGCAAGAGTTTTTGCTACATTCATACTTTCTTTCATTACGTCTCCCTGTAACCCAGTTAATCGCAATTCTAAGAAATTCGATGATGGAAACAACATACACTGAATCGGAATAATCCCACCATGTCCTAATGCATTCGCCCATAGACCATTTATAATTCCTTTTTCAGGAGAACTATGAATTAATTTTTCATTTACCTTCTTGTAATTCTTCAAATATTTTTTATCAATATCGTTTTCGTTCAATTTCAATGGTATTTCTATGTTATGAAACGTATCCACTTTCAATATTTCTAAATTGATCTCTCCATACATGTCAAATAAAATCTCTTTTAATTTGCGAACACCGGGTTCTAATGTGTAGTTTTCAATGATGTATTGTATCAAATTGTCATCTAAATTTACCACGTTATCAAAACCCATCTTGTCGTTTATTTCAGGTAATATGTAATCCTTTACAATAACCATTTTGTCTTCTAATGTTAGATTATCGAATTTTATTCTGTGTATTCGGTCCAATAATATACGGTCTATTTGCTCGGGATCGTTATACGAAAATATAAACAACGCTTTCGATAAATCTATGTCTATTCCGCTAAAATATTTGTCTTGGAATGAATCGTTTTGTGTACTATCTATCAAGTGCGTTAATATACCTATAATCTCTTTGCCATGTTCCGTTTTACTTACCTTGTCTAGTTCGTCTATGTAAATAATCGGGTTCATGCATTTTGAATCCATCAAAATTTCTACTATTTTCCCCCATGTAGAGTTCATATAAGTATAACTATGTCCTTCAATCGTCGACCCATTCGCTGAACCACCTAGGGCAATAAACGAAAAAGGTCGCGTTTCATCGTTCTCGTCTATTAGACATTTGGATATTCCTTTCTTTGCCAATGACGTATTGTGCGTAACTGTGAAATCACCCAGTAAAAAACGTGAATTTCCATCTATTTGAAAACCATAGTAAGTATCTTCTTCTAAGGGCGTTACTGTTATTCCTGTATGTAAACAACCCTTCTTTTGTTCATGTTTTCTTGCTTTTTTTCTTGGACATTTTACAGGTATATCTTCTAATCCTTCACCGGTAATAATGATTCTTTGATATATTCCACTTTTCTTTTCCCCTTTGTACATGCATGATTTTTCACATTCTTTTATTGTACCTCGCATACCAAGAGAACGTACCAAAAATAATATATCTTTCGCAAGTGGTTTTACTTTTTGAGTTATCTCTAGAGCGTTATTCTGTTTGTTGTAATATCCGTCACTATCTATCAAACCAGCAAGTAGTTTTAATCTATTTTGCCTTGAGTTGATTTTGTATTGTTCTGGAATATGTTTGTTGCGTATTAGATTATATTTTTTTAATGAATTTAAAAACGGATTTCTGTTGTAATTAGAACCACCGACCATACCTGTTGTTATATGATATGTTATTTCGTTTTTGGTTCCTTCTTTTCCTCGCGTTAATTGTAATCCATTTTCTTTTGCATATTTATTAAAATATTCAATCACTTCTTTTTCAATGGTTGTAATGCGAAATGTGGTTTTGTCTCCATCGCCTAACCAATATCCCAATGCATATGGATCCAGACTTACTTCTTTTTCTTCAAACTCTAAACCGACCTTGTAACCTTTCAAGCATTCTTTCAAGTATTTTGGAAGTGTCAGGTAATCACGAATACAAATATCTACTATGTCATTTTTATAATAACGTTTACCCATAATCGTTTGATGTTTATCTCCTTTTTGGTGTGATTTCGTCATTTTTAAACTTAGTATGTGACTTTCATTTACTATATAATCGTCGCCTTTTACTTGTTCTATATGATACATCTTTTCGCGACCACTGCCTAACCCGAGAACATTTCGTGGTTTACTGTCATCTCCCATCAACTTGTCATTTGTTGTTATATCTTGTACCATTTTGATTTGACCATTTGATAACATAATCGGTGTATCTTTTTTGAAACACTTACCTATGCCTGGAGAACCTTCAAACCCAAAACAATAACCACTTAGCTTACCATTCATCCACTGACCAATGATTTTCATTATTTGACTCTTTGCTCTTGAATGTCCATATATTGACTTTTCCATGATGTTCATCACGCCGTTCATCTCAGATTCGACTTCTTGTACATTTGTTTCTAATTGAACAATCTCATTATGGGTTTCATACAATGAGAACTTGTCGTTCGTTTTTTCATGCGCCTTGTCGTATATTTTATATACATCGGCTTCTTGAGAACTCTGTAACATTTTTTCTATATTATTCACTTGAATTTGCTTTGGTTGACCTGCAGGTAAACGCTTATTTCCATTGGATTTCATAATATTGTTGATGTATTGAGCGAGTTGAGATACATTCTTATTTGTACCACGGTTTAACATGTTGACAATGGATGTGATGGTTCTCGGTATGATGTTTTTACGAACCTGTTTGATGTTTTGATAAATTTCTAATATCGTATGTTGGGTTTTTTCTTTCAAGTTCAGTTCTGAAAAGTATGTGTTGAGAACATTGACTATCTGATTATTCGTTTTATTAAATTCTTTTACCCTTTTTAGTATCGGTTCCTGTCTATATATCCCGAAAGGGAGCTTCAATAGTCCCTCTATATATTGCTTCGCTTTTAGAGAACCTTCGTCCGGTCTACCTTTGATTTCCTTAAGTTTTATCATTGCCTTCTCTTTCACATTCTCCGGTGCTTTCATTAAATAAATCTGTTGTTCAATCGACACTTGGTTCATTTCATACTTTTTTGTAATATCTTCCGACTTCTTTGCAGATATTTTAATCATCTCATCCAATTTTGTTTTGAATTTCCAAGGCAGAATATCATACATTATAGTCGCAACCGACAAATCTTCCTGATCTAATGCAAGTAATTCGTACAATAAATAACAAATGTAGTTAATTTCATGGTCTTTCGAGAGCAATAAATTCATTATCATTTTACATTTCATGTATACATCCATTTCCATAAAGCGCTTGAAAGACGCCTCCAATTTACTTTGTTTTAATGTATTTACCTCGCTCACAATCGAGAACATTTGTTTTAATATATCATTTTTCCCGTGAATTAACACATCTTTCAATGTAAGGGTTGTCATGATTTCTTCTAATATATCGCATTCGTGCTTCTGTCTTGTGCCACATAAACTAGATATCTCATCAACGCGACGTTGTATGTATTTATTTGTGAAACAATGCACATGAATATTATCCACTATTCCATTAATGATCAAGGTCTTTTTTGCCTTTTCGTTTTGTATAGTGATTCGTATACCATTCATTTTCTTATATAAGTTGTCGTTTTCCCCTTCTAAGTCATAACATTCTATGTTGTTTGATTGTTCTATCTCAAGAATACTCTCAATTATCTTGTCTTCACAATATACATTCCTGGATTGCTTGGTCCTCTTCTTTTTATTCCAGTGAATCACTTTGTATCCATATGGCGTAATATGCTCTTTGATCAATTCAAACTTGGATTGCAAAATATCGTCTTGAAAAGTTAAGTCTTTGAATTCAGAACCGAATATGATAAACAACAAGTCATCGATATTGCGTGTACCAAACCCACAAATAACCATCGACAAGTTATTCACTATTCTTTGCAACTTATCCAGCAAGGCGTCTAACTGTTTTTGCGTTTGCTTTGGTAAATCATGTAATATGCTTTCACTGTCAGTGTACAATTTATTTAATATAGGTATTGCCAATTTTGTATCGCTATTACTAAATAATTTTTCGGTATTATGACGGACAATTGTGATAAGTGTATTGCGTATAATTTGTTGAGTATATATTGTTTTATTTTTAATAAAGAGTGATATATCACTATTTCCAGTGTCCATTTTAATATATAGTATTATAGTATTATAAATATTCTCTTAGAAATTAGTAAAATTGATATAAATATAACGTATATATAATGCTATACTACTGAATTACAAAGATGGGTATTCCTAGCTATTTTTCGTATATTATTAAAAATTATACCAATATTATACGAAGTCTTCAATCGTTTCAACCAGGATCATTTGACCATCTCTATATGGACTGTAACTCTATTATTTATGATTCATATTACAACATTCTCAAGTCAGATAAAGTAAATGTACATGACCACATCGAATTGGAAAATGCGATTATTCAACAAGTTATTCAAAAAATAGAACATTACATACAATATTTAAAACCAAAACAAACAGTTTTCATCGCGTTTGATGGCGTCGCACCCTTCGCAAAAATGGAACAACAGCGAACACGTAGAAACAAAGGCCACTTCATTTCAAAAATACCATTGTTTTCCAAGGAGTCTACATGGGAACTCTCCTCTATTACCCCCGGAACGAATTTTATGAACAATTTGTCACAAATAATCAATCAACATTTCAAACATAGTGAAACTAACTACAATGTAAAAAATATCATTATCTCTTGTTCCGACCAACGCGGAGAAGGTGAACACAAACTATTTTCCCATCTTAGGGCAAATTCTTTTGAAAATGACAATGTCGCAGTATACGGTTTGGATTCGGATTTGATTATGTTGTCTGTTTTCCACTTAAAATATTGTAAAAATATCTATATCTTCCGAGAGGCACCTGAGTTCTTGAAAAACTCCATTCCGGTTGATTGTCAGGGCGAAGAACCCCATTTTATAGACATTCAACATCTCGGTCAAGGTATTCTTTCTCATATGGGTTGTACCCATTCAAGTATTCGTCGACTGTATGATTATGTATTTATCTGTTTCTTTCTCGGGAATGACTTCTTGCCACACTTTCCAGCAATGAATATACGCACTCATGGCATCGACGTCTTGTTGGAAATATATAATAAATACGTTGGGTCTTATGCAGATGCCTATTTCATTTCTGAAAATGGTAATATACAATGGAAATATGTCAGTAAATTTGTAAATGAGATTGCGAAACGGGAACACGAATATTTGGTACAAGAATATTTTGTGAGAGATAAATACGAAAAATTCCGTTTCCCAGAAAATAATGACGAAGAAAAGAAAAAGGCGTTCGAGAATACTCCCATTGTGTATCGTGCCGAAGAAAAATACATCTGTCCCAGTGAACAATATTGGGACAAGCGATATTACCAAGCCCTTTTCAAAACAGAGAAGAATACATCTTTCATGAAAACTTTGTGTAATAACTATTTGGAAGGATTAGAATGGGTATGTGCGTATTACAGTGGCGATTGTCCCGACTGGAAATGGAAATACAATTACCATTATCCTCCTTTGTTTTCCGATTTGTGTAAATACATCCCCCATTTTGAAACGAAATTTATCGAACAACAACTGACTTCGCGGTCAACACAATCGTTTTCGCCCTATACACAACTTGCATATGTGTTACCCAAACAGCAACTTTACTTGTTGCCTGAAAAAATACAGAAGTTCTTGTTAGACCATTATTCCGAATTGTATTGCGACGAATATGAATTCCAGTGGGCGTTTTGTCGTTATTTCTGGGAGAGTCACCCTGTCTTGCCCAAAATAGAATTGGATATGTTGGAAAAATGGGACTGGCAGTTTCGTATGCATACTGAATAGTTATTTGAAATAATATATCATTGGTTCGTTTATCATAGATTATTTTTTATTTTTTACCGGGTTTAGACTTCTTTGACTTGCGTTTCTTCTGGGTCTTTGCCTTCTTTTTTTTTGATTGTTTCTTGGATTTCTTTGTTTTCGTAGACTTCTTGGTTTTTCCACCAAACAACGAACCATCATCTCCAAAATTGAGAGCACCCATACTGGTAGGTTTGAATTCTCTTCTTGCTTTCTTTCGCGGTCCAACTCTATCGCGTTCTGTTCTTCTCATACGTAATTCATCTAGTTTGGATTGAATTTTATTTTCGTGAGTTCTACGTTGTATACGTTCCACATGTTCTTCGGCATTACATATGATTATTTCTGCGTTTAAATCATCATCAAAACCTGTACTTTCCATAGTATTCGCAGCGTATCCTTGGTATCCTTGTTTACATATATATTGACTAACTTTGTAATCCTTTTCTTCTACAGAATCGCGTTTATGACTACTATATCCATAATTATCTTCTAATATGTCTTGAATCTCTTCCGGAGCACCTGTGAAAAACTGTTCGCTAATATCATCCATAGCGACGAGCTGTAATTCGTTTTTCGTTGTAAATTCAAAAACTATACCATATTTATCTGCGTATTCAGCGTCAGGAGTGAAGAATTTGTAATCCCCCTTCAGCAATTCAGGATGGGTAATATCCGTAAAGTTACTATCCCCGCGATATAATGTTGTCCCGACAGGAATAATATACATATTTATTCCGCCTACTTCCCTTTTTTCAAAAAAGTCATTTGAAAATGCCGCCATTGCTTAAATAATCTATATACTCACCATATAAATTATTCTGTTTCTATCAATATCTTTCAAAAATCGGTTTGATATATTGATACATATTATCCGCACAATACCAGGAAAAATTGTATGCATAATAAGATGACACTGATATTGCTAACAAATATACACAACCGATTATTATTCCGACCACCATATAATGTAGACATTGATTATAACAAACACCGCATTTTTAATCCCGCTTTCGTGTGATATTCATATTGTTTCTCCCTCCAACATATTATCAATCAGTGCCATACGAATATAGATTCCGTTTTGTAGTTGTTGAAAATATTGATTTCGTTTGTCCTCATCCAGTTCCGTTGATAATTCTCTATTACGAGGAAAGGGATGCATGATAATCGCATCATCTTTAGCATGTTTTATTAATTCCTTGTCTATTATAAACTCGGGCATCTGTGCGTGTGCATTCGGGTAAGATTGCATGCGTGCGCAGTATATTACATCATAATCCCCGTAATATACATTTTCTTTCTCGACAATGATGTCTTCTATCATTTGCTCGTTCGCATCAGATACGTGCATTAACACCGAGTAATGTGGCTCTTTTCCTTCATATGGTAAACAGTTGATTTGGATACGAATAAAATTCTTTAACAAATGCAACAACGAATGAATGGACTGCGATTGCTTAACGTCACCAACGAACAATATTTTTACATGATTTGTATTCATTTCGAACCTGGACCATATGGTATATAAGTCAGTGAGACCTTGTATTGTATTGTATTGTCGCCATTCCCATCGCCCGAATTGATAATAGGAATATTTGTATTCTGGTTTGCATACCAAAGTATATCTCTGTCTTGATGATGTAGCGTCATGATATCGCCATAATTAGAGAGCATTTTGATTGTATCTTGGACCGACCCGTTTTTATTCGTACCCGTTACATCGCTATTGTATTTTATTACGCGTCCACCTAGACGACACATTGCGCTTTCGAAAGACAAAGACTCGTTTACATCCTTATCAAAACACGCATTTATCATCACTTTATTTGTCCATTTATTAACATAAGATATTTGCTTGAACGTATCGGCTTTTTTGAATAGATTTTCGATATATCTCGATGTTACGTTTTTAGAAGAAATCATTCTTCGCATTTTCATATAATTCTATATATTTTTTTTATATTTTTATTATAAGTAATGTTTTATAAACCATTAGTGCAAGATTTTGTTACTAAATACAAATATACGTTTATTGGTTATGTTTTACTCATTGTACTTTTTTTTCCAATTGAAGGCATTGTTTTACCTAAGGTATATGGAAAAGTATTTGAAAAACTAAAAGTAGCAAACACTTTCCCCGATTTTTGGAATTTTGGTAAAAATATAAGTGAACAAAATTTACCTGGTATTCTAAGCATATTAGTTCTAGTCTGGCTGTTAATTATAGGTTCTGGGGGCATGAAGCATCATTTAGAATCGCTTCTTGTTCCTGAATTTTTTGCCCATATTCGCGAAATCATATACGAAAAAACGATATATTCCCAGTTGAACAATTTCAAAGATATCAAAACGGGCGATTATTTGTCCCGTGTCATGGAATTAACGCGTAATATTAAAGACATGTTCCAATATATTATTACCCGTCTGTTCCCTGAATTTATCGTATCCATCTTCATCGTTGCTTATTTATTAATGAAAAATCCCTTGTTTGGAATGGTGAGTTTGGTTGGTTTTGTATTGTGTATGATTGTGCAACTCGTCGGTGGAAATTATGTGATTAATAAAGTGGCGGAGAAAGAACAATTTTTCAATGAAAACTTGAGTGAAAATTTACAAGACAGTTTGGATAATTTGATGAATGTGTATATTAATAATGAACTTGACAGTGAGATTAAAAAAAATAGTAAGATGGAAAGAGTGAATACAAAAATGAACAAGGATATCATGCTTGCAGAAAATATAATCATTTTCTTAACACACATCATTACAATTGGTCTTTACGCTATATCTATTTATTTGCTCTACACGATGTTTGTTGATAAGAAGATTACTACTGGCGAGGGTATCGTTGTATTACTTATTATTGGACAATTGGTAAGTTATATGTTGAATGTAAACGCGGGACTGGTTCATCAAGTTATATTTAAATTGGGTATAGTTCACGGTTCCAAAGATTTCTTGAATGATATTTTTACTAGTCAACATCACGGTAGTCAAAAAGATACTATTCAAAAAGGCGATATTGAATTCAAAAATGTCAAATATCGTTATGATAAATCAAACGACGAGTTTTTATTTGATGGATTTGACCTTAAAATCGCAGGAGGCACCAAAGTCGGCGTTGTTGGTAGGTCTGGTTCAGGTAAAAGTACGTTAATGAAAATGCTTATCAATTTATACAAACCCGAAAGTGGGGAAATAATGATTGATGGAGTAAACATTAATGATATGGATTTCCATTATTTACGCGATAATGTCAATTATATCAATCAAAAAACCAATCTGTTTGATGAAACCATCTTATATAATATGTTATATGGTAACGACCACGTTAGCGAAGAAGAACTGATAGAAAAACTCAATACATATAAGTTAATTGACGTATTTTCAGATTTACCTAATGGAGTCAATGCGAGCGCAGGTATTCACGGCGGAAATTTGTCCGGTGGTATGCAGAAAGTGACCCTACTGATGCGTGGTATTCTGAAACCTGGAAAAATCATGATATTAGATGAACCATTGGCTGGATTGGATAGCGGAACTCGTATGAAAGTAATGGATATGATTTTGACCGAAACAAAGGGTAAAACATTAATCGTCATCACTCATGACAAAGAAATATTACCCTCTATGGATAGGGTGATAGATATTAACAAATTATAACAATTGTGTTGTAAACTATTTAAAAACCATCCCATATATTATGTTGTGTGTATAGTGTGTCGTAGTGTGTTTAATAACATTGCTCTCTTAGCTCAGTTGGTTAGAGCATACGCTTAGTAAGCGTAAGGTCGGGCGTTCGAATCGCCCAGAGAGCTTCAGGCTGTTTGACTGAGTGGTTAAGGTGGTGGACTAGAAATCCACTGGGATATTCCCGCATAGGTTCGAATCCTATAGCAGTCGTCATAATGCTCTTTTAGCTTAGTGGTAGAGCATTACACTTGTAATGTAAAGGTCGCG
>Ga0233435_1001221_pt1 | contig 25786 bp, 19 predicted proteins | sample SI_122_August201_3_FD_182735 | JGI IMG/M metagenome (GOLD analysis project Ga0233435, IMG submission 182735) | Seawater microbial communities from Saanich Inlet, British Columbia, Canada - SI_122_August2016_135_MG | ecosystem: Environmental > Aquatic > Marine > Inlet | place: Canada: British...
CAGCCGCAGCAGTAATTTCTCCCAGACAGGCTATTTTAGGTGCTGTTGTTAAACTCTGCCAAAATCCTGCAACTAAAATTTGCTGAAAGTTTTGCACTGCAGACGGACTTGCAAACAGGATCCAGTCTAATTGATGTTGTTCCAGTTTTTTCAGCAGGAAAGTAAAGTCACTTTCAACAGGAACATTCCTGTAAACAGGAGTTGAGACAATTTCAGCATGTTGTTTTAGCAATGCATTTGCCAGGATTTCCCGTGGAGATTCAGCCTGAATCAGCCAACACTTTTTACGTTTTAAATCGTATTGCTGAAAAGCCGAAAGCAGTCCTTCACTTTGATAATGTTCCGGAACAAGCTCCGGAACAATCCCGTTTTCTGTGAGAGTAGCTGCGGTTGCCTTTCCTACACATGCAATTTTGAGTGTCGAAAATATCTTTTTTGGAGAATGCCCCAATTCTGTCAGACGTGACAAGCAGTGTCTGACACCGTTACTGCTGGTAAAAACAGCCCACTCAAATTTTGCTGCCTGCTCTACAGTTTTATCAAATAACTTCCAGGATGCAGGCGGTATAATCATCGTCATTGGCACTGTGATTACAGCTGCTCCCTGAGTTTTAAGCATTGCTGAAAGGGAGGATTCCGGAGTGTCTTGGCGAGTTACCAAAATGCGGAGTCCGGCCAATGGAATTATTACTGATGGCAGGTCGGAGACTGAGGTCATAGTAACGATGAATGCTAGTAACGGCTTTTACTCAAAGCCCTTCAACAGCCTGCCGATATGCTTTCCGGAATCCACGAGTCTGTAATTCTTCGGCAGTTAAATTGTAATAGGCTGACATTTCAGCCAGCAGAGGGTAATAATCCATGCTCCCAGGAACAGCAAGCTGTTGATTCATCTCATGCAATTTCAACAGTAAATGATCAAAATGCAATTTGGTCTTCTTCTGCGGATGGCTCATTTTTTTTCAATCTGCCTGCAGAAAAATATAACGTGAACCATTTGCTGTTGTGATCAGCAGCAAGATCCCTTTTTCTGGATCCATTTGACTGACAAGCTCTTTAAAGATGCTGAGATTAACAATTGCCTGTCGTTCAACTTCCTGGACAATCATTCCCGGAAGCAAACCTGTTTTCTCTGCAGCACTTCCTGGTGTGACTGCTACAATCACAATTCCGGCACCAGACTCTATCCCGAGCTGTTTTGCAGTTTCTTCGGTAAGTTCTTCCACAATCATTCCCAGCATCTCCACCTGTTCAATCTCAGGTATTGGCTCAGGCACCACTTTAACTTGAGATAGTTTCCTTGGACGTTCATCCAGCTTCAGATTTATGAGGATGTTTTTTCCATCTCTGATAAGTTCCATTTCAATTTCAGCAAACGCACCTGCATTTGCAATTTCGTTACGGAGATGGTTACTGTCACGGATGGCTTTGTCGTTGATACGAATCACCACATCACCTTTGAGCATGCCTGCTTTTTCCGCAGGCGTACCCTGCATAACACCGGTTATTAAACTGCCTTTGGTGTTTTCAAGTTGAAATGCTTTGGCCAGATCCTGACTCACATCCTGTATACCTACTCCCAGCCAACCTCTTGAAACTGTACCTTTATCGATCAAATCCCGCATGATTTTACGAGCCATGTTAATAGGTACAGCAAAGCCAATTCCCTGATAACCACCGCTTCTGGTATAAATCGCGCTGTTCACACCAATAATTTCTCCACGCAGACTGACCAAAGGACCTCCGCTGTTGCCAGGATTAATCGCTGCATCAGTTTGAATAAAATTCTCATATTCGTTTATACCGACATTTGAACGACCCTTTGCGCTGACAATTCCGTAGGTCACGGTTTGAATCAGTCCAAATGGATTACCTACTGCAATCACATCTTCTCCAACCAGAATTTCGTCTGAATTACCCATCGGTAAAACCGGCAGGTCGTTTCCTGCTATTTTAACCACTGCAATATCAGTCTCCGGATCAGTTCCTACAAGTTTTGCTTCTTTTTCTGTACCGTCATAAAGTATAACTAAAATCCTGTCTGCTTCTCCTACTACATGATGGTTCGTTAAAATGTAACCATTACTGTCGATAATAGAACCGGAACCCATGCCTTCCTGTCGGAATTCCCGCTTTGGCTGTTGACGTTTTTTAGGCTGTTGGTTTTTAGGCGTTCGTAGTTCAGGGAAAAACCTGCGGAAGAACTCATCATTATAAAGATCTTTTGGATTATTGAGTGCTTGTCCATCGGGGTTACGCATAATTTTTTCGACTTTGATATGGACAACTGCTTTCTGGACATTCTGCACGAGGATCGCACGTGTTTTTGAAGCACGCAGCATTTGTTCCAAATCATCAGAATTTTGCGCGGTCGCAGGTGTAGTCCAAAACAAAACAGTGAAAAATAACAGCGCAATTATTCTAAATCTTAATAGCATTTTTGTGTTCCTTGTTGATGTAAAATTTTTTAACGTCTTTTCATTGCTTTTATCATATCCTGCTTTATATGTATCTTCCATTGATTTTTTTCTTTAAAATAACAGTTAAAATAAATAATATGTTTTTTTTTGCTGGACTTATATCTATCAATGGCTAAATTAGTAATATCTTATTGGAAAGCATGAAATTATTCAGGCGTATCACGAAGCACTCCGGGACAAGCTTCATTAATCATTTAAAAGAGGAATTATGAGCACAATACCTAAAGACAATCTATACACTAGAGACCACGAGTGGGTCAGAATTGAAGGTAACAAAGCAGAAGTCGGAATCACTGATCATGCTCAAAAAGCGCTGGGTGACATCGTTTTTGTTGAATTGCCTGACATTGAAGACGAAATTGATGCCGGAGATGAGTTTGGTTCAATAGAATCGGTGAAAGCAGTTACCTCGCTTTTTATGCCGCTGAGCGGACGTATCATTGCAGTCAACACTGAGTTGAAGGATGGTCCTGAAATTATTAATGAGGAATGTTATGACGAAGGTTGGGTGATTCGCATGGAAGTGACAAATCAGGATGAGTCATCAGAACTTTTATCCGCTGACGATTATAAAGAATTCCTGCTGGACGAAGAAGCCTAAACTCTGCTGCATTTTAATTTCAGACAATTGATGGAAAAAAAACGTAAAAACGTCTTATTCATTACTGCAGATCAATGGCGTGGTGATACTCTGGGATGTGTTGAGCACCCCGTGGTACAGACACCTCATCTGGATCAACTTGCAGGCGAGGGAGTACTGTTCCGCAAACACTACACTCAGACTGTCCCCTGTGGCCCTTCGCGTGCTTCGTTATACACAGGACTGTACGCAATGAATCACCGTTCAGTCAATAACGGCACCCCTTTGAATGAGCGCTTCACAAATATTGCCTTAGAAGCACGAAAAGCCGGTTACGATCCAACCCTGTTCGGTTACACAGACACTTCCGCAGACCCTCGTGAATTACACCAGCAAGATCCGTTACTTGGCTCATATGAGGGGCTGATACCGGGAATGAGCAGCGGAGTTACTTTAACCGACAATCAGCGGCCGTGGATTGCGGAGTTGATAGCAAGAGGTTATGATCACGCATTGAATAAGTATACTGTTTACGATCCTGTGCAAAACTATCCCGGAGCAGAAAAACGCGGTGTAACTTTTCCACCACCTATATATTCTGCTGAAGACAGCAGTGCCGCTTTTTTGACAGATGAACTTCTCAAGTGGTTAAGTGTACGTGAAGATGAAAACTGGTTTGCGCATTTGTCTTATTTACGTCCGCATCCTCCCTGGATTGCACCGGAACCTTATAACTCAATGTATGATCCTGCGGATGTCTCAAAACCGGTCAGGATGGAAAGTCTGGAGCAGGAAGGTGAACAGCATCCTCTGCTTAAAATGCTGCTTGCAAAAATTCCGGGTAAAAAATTTTTTCCGGACTCATATGAAGGACTTGCTGCAGAAACAAGTGAAAAAGATATCTTACAGGCACGTGCCACCTATTATGGATTGATGACCGAAATTGATCACCATTTAGGTAGAGTTATTTCGTATTTAAAAAAATCCGGACAATATGAATCCACGCTGATTGTTTTCACGAGTGATCATGGAGAACAACTTGGCGATCACTATTTATTTGGCAAAGCCGGATATTTTGATGCATCTTATGCAATTCCGCTGATCATCCATAATCCAGAAATTACCGACTCTACATCCGGTAAATCCACTGCTGCTGGAAATCAGGTAGAAGTATTCACTGAAGCAATTGATGTGATGCCTACTATTCTGGATTGGTTGGATTTAGAAATTCCGCAAGAACTGGACGGCCGTTCACTGCTGCCTTTGCTGAAGGGTAATGTTCCGGATAACTGGAGAAAGGAGGCACATTGGGAATTTGATTTTCGGGAAATCGGCACGTATCAACCGATGATTGAACAACAATTCGGCCTGTCTCCTGATCAATGTTCATTAACTGTTATACGTGATGAGCGCTATAAATATGTCCACATGACAGCGCTCCCGCCGCTTTTGTTTGATTTACAGGAAGATCCTGAAGAATTTATAAATCGCGCCGAAGATCCGGATTACAGGCATCTTGTGCTGGAATACTCCCAAAAAATGCTCTCCTGGTCAATGCTTCACCGGGACCGTACACTGGTTAATATTAATCTGGAATCCGGGAAGTTGATTCACTGGAAAGGTCAAAGGATATTAACTAAACCTGAAGCATGACGTGATTGAAGGTCACAGCTAAAACGGCTTGCAGCTAAAAATCTTTCCCTCAATCCACCAAAATTACTGTATAGTTTAAGTACTAAAAATAAAGTATCAAATAAATGTCGAGGATTTTAAGGCAGAAAATCCTGACATGAACTCACCCTGGAGATCTATGCCCTGTTCTATCGTCCGCGAAGTAATAGATATTGAAGCTCTGCGACTTCGTGCACAACATTCTCAGGCAGGAGCAGTCTTAATTTTTTGTGGAGATATCCGCAATCACAGTCAGCAGCAGCAGGTTTCATTTCTCGAATATGAAGCTCATGAAAGCATGGCACTGAAACAGATTTCTCAGGTTGTTGAAGAAGTTCAAAAAAAATGGCAACTTCATACAGTTGAAGTTATTCACCGTCTCGGAAAACTTGCAGTAAAAGATTGCTCTATTGCTATTGCTGTTTCAACTTCACATCGCGGCGATGCCTATGAAGCAAGTCGTTACATCATTGACACCATTAAACATGCTGTTCCTATTTGGAAAAAAGAACATTTTGTAGATGCTCCTGCCATGTGGAGTAAAGGCTGTGAGGCGTCAAGTGTAGTCGAAGAAAGTGCTGAAACTCCTGCAGTTGTGGAAAAGGAGCTTATCGAATGCCATTAGAAATTATCCGTCAAGACAATTCAAAACACCCCTTTATGAGGGGCATGCTGGCCCACAAGTTGATACAGAGAGGTTTGTCTTTTGATCAGGCTTATCAAATATCAAAAGATGCGAGGTCTTTTTTCCAAGAGCAAGCAGAAGTCAGTTCCGATTCTTTAATGCAGGCAGTTGACGAACTGATAGTTAACCGTTACGGTAAAGAACTGTTGAAAGGGTTGACGCAGGAGTTGTTTCCAACAGGCAAACAAATCTGTGTTTTTCGAAGAAACGCCACCGCGCCGTTTTCAAAAGGATTATTAACACAATCGATTACTGCTTCAGGCTTAAAACCGGAAGAAGCCTTCCAAATTGCTTTTGATTTGGAAGCAAAATTGATGAAAAAAGATATCCTCCGTATCAGCAAAAAGAAATTGTTTGATGAGGTCTTTGCGACTATTAAGAAAAAACATGATCCACATATTGCCGACTTGTATAAATTAGCCAGCCGACTTGATGAACTGGATCGGCCGGTGATAATTTACCTTGGTGGTGCTTCCGGTACAGGAAAGTCAGTCATGTCCACTTTTTTAGCAGGTAGACTTGGTATCAACAAAATTACTGGTACAGACACTATCCGGGAGATAATGCGCTTGGTTTTTAAACGTGACCTTCTACCATCCCTGCACAACTCCTCCAGTAAAGCCGGAACTGGTATGCCAAAAAATCTAGGACAAAATGACCGCTTAATCAGTGGATTTTGTCTGCAGGCTCAGCAGGTAAGTGTTGGAGTGAAGGCTGTTGTTGATCGTGCCGTCAAAGAAAGAACAAGCATGATTATCGAAGGGATACACTTGCTGCCGAATATGGAACAGGCGATTAAAGAAGGTTGCAAACGGGCCTACCATATTCCCATTACACTTTCGTTGATGAACGAAAAACATCACAAAGACAGATTTTTAGAACGTGGAAAAGGAAACGAATTAAGGAAAAAAGAAGTCTATTTGCGTAGCTTTGAAAATATTAGAGCTATTCATGAGTTTTTTAATTTGGAGAGTGAAGATAATGAGATTGAAGTTGTTGACAATGAAGATTTTGATGAAACAACTAATACTCTGATGCAATTAATTATTAACACTCTGCAGGAACAGGTTAAATCAACTAAATCATCTAAATCCTGATTTTTTCGTGCAAAGAATTCCTCGACTGCTGATTATTATAGACGGCATGGGAGATCGTCCAATTGTTGAGTTGGGCGATAAAACTCCATTGCAGGCAGCAAATGTTCCTGTGCTGGACAGCTTGGCCAGAGAAGGTCAATGCGGTGTTGCGGATCCAGTCAAGCGTGGGATTGTAGCGACAACGGTTTTAGGCACATTGGCAATCCTCGGTTTTGATCCGCTCAAACATTCAATTGCACGTGGGGTGATTGAGGCACACGGAAGCGGGATGAAAATTATGCCTGGTGATATAGCGTTTCGCGGAAATTGGGCGACACTCGATGATGCGGGAAAGATCGTTGATCGTCGTGCGGGACGTATTCGTGAGGGCACAAAAGAACTAGCTTCCAGTCTCAGTGGGATTAAGATTGAGGATGCCTCTGTGGAAGTTGGTGCCGGAACTGAACATAGAGTTGCAGTAGTTATCCGTGGTGCTGGATTAGAAGATTCTCTCATCGGCAGCGATCCCGGCGATCATTTCCATTCCGGAATTAAACCTCGTCTACCGGTCGCACTGAAACAAACTGATAAAAAAAGTGTCCGTACTGCAAAAATTTTAAAGCTCTTTGAACAGGAAGCCAGCAAGATTTTAACACTGCATCCAGTGAATCTTGAGCGAGTCTCAAAAGGACTTTTTGCAGCAAATGCGATTTTAACCAGAGAACCGGGGCAGGTACATGCGTTTCCAAAAATAAAACGTCCCTCAGGATTGGGTTTGACTGGAGTTTGTATCAGCGGAGACGATACTCTTTCCGGAATTTCACGTGTAACAGGCTTGGATGTTTGTAAAACTCCGGCCATGACCGCAAATCTGGATACAGATTTAACAGAGAAATTTCTGCTTGCAGGAAAAATGCTGTCAAAATACGGAGTCGTTGTCCTCCACATAAAAGGCTGCGACATTGCGGCACACAACAGGGAAGCAGTAGAGAAGAAGGAATTTCTCGAAAAAATTGATGCTGAACTGGGACGTTTTTTAAAAATGTGGAAAGCTAAATTGCGGATTGCCGTCACTGCAGACCATGCGACCTGGAGTAAAGAAGGAGTACACGTTGATGATCCTGTACCGGTCCTGCTGCATGGACAGGGGATTTCAGCAGATTCAGTAAAGGGTTTTGATGAATTTCAAGCTTCTGCAGGAGAATTGGGATTATTCCGGCTGCATAAATTATGGGGAAAGTTTTTTGCCTGATAGCTCCTCAAACCGTATGAACTATAAAATATAAGCGTGATGGCTTCGTAAAAACGCCTAAACTGATTATTTGTCATCTCGAACAGAGAGAGGTCTTAATAATATCAGTGTTTAACATAAAATAGCTTTCTCGCTTCCTAAGCAATGAAACGTTCTAGTGACTTTTTAGGAATGGCTCATTACGTGTTAATAAAAAGTTTCAGAGCAACCATCTAACTACAATTATTCATGAGTTCAATCACCTTTGATCCTGACAGTTCGTGGCAAGCTAATTTCAGCTTTGAGCATGTCAAGTGCCTCATAGTCTGCAGGGGGCCGATCCGGCTGGAAACCATGACTGTCTTTGAAGAACTGGGAGCAAACTTCGGTATGCTGCTTTCTGAAAAAGACAGCATAATATATCCGCAAACATTAGCGCCGGAATTACGCGCACTCAGCAACCGCAGTGAACAGGTGCATCATGTTAGGGATTATATGGGTGCAACCAAAGAGGAGCGTGGACAGCGTATCGAACAGATAATCAATATTTGTCATGAACATGCTTACACGCATTTATTTGCCGGATATGGTTTTATGGCGGAAGATGCTGAATTTGCCTCACGTATTGAAAATGCGGATATCAGTTTCGTTGGCCCGAACTCAAAGGTAATTCAACAGGCAGGTTCAAAAGACGAAGCAAAGGAGCTTGCACGTTCCCTCAAGGTCTCGGTTACACCGGGAGAAGACCGCATTGCGGCAATTACCTTATTATCAAAAGCCGGTGACTCTCCTGCTGAATATTTCCAAAAACTAGTTAAAAAGCATAATTTAAGTCTCCCTCAAAACTGGCAATCCGGTGCTCCGCTTGATCAGGCAATTTCGCTTTTACAGGCTTCCTTGGAGAAGCAGGTTGATTTGTTTACGATTGCAGAATTACAGCAGGAAACTGTCCGGCAGGTTGAAACACTGTGGCGGGAAAGTCCGGGCAAGCGGATTCGGCTAAAACATGTCGGCGGCGGCGGCGGAAAAGGACAAAGGGTAATTACTGCTGTTGATGAAGTAGAGGAAGCTGTTATGTCCGTTTTGATTGAATCGAAAGCAACCGGAGTAGGCGACAATAAGAATTTTCTCATTGAACTGAATATTGAAGATACCCGGCACAATGAAATTCAACTGCTCGGTAACGGTGAATGGTGTATTGAACTTGGTGGGCGTGATTGCTCTTTGCAAATGCACGAACAAAAATTGCTGGAAGTTTCTCTGACTGAAGAAATGCTGGCAGCAGCAGCAGTTGAATACGAAGCCTCAGGCAAAAAAACACAGGCAGAAGTTCTGCGTACTGATGCAAAAATATTAAAATCAATGTGTAAACAAGCGGAGGAATTCGGCAAAGCACTTCAGCTGGATTCTGTTTCAACTTTTGAATGTATAGTTGAGCAGGACGCACATTATTTTATGGAAGTTAATACAAGGATCCAGGTTGAACATCGTGTCACCGAAATGGCGTATCGGCTGAGGTTTAGGAATCCTGACGATCCTGAAGACACATTCACGGTGGATTCGCTGGTGGCGGCCATGCTGCTGATAAACTGTTACGGAAAACAATTGCCACGTCCGGAACGTTTGCCGCGTTACCTTGCCGGAATTGAAGCCCGTTTGAATGCCACAAACCCAGCCTTAAAACCGCATGCCGGTGGAATTATACGCGCCTGGTCTGCACCTGGTGAACATGAAATACGTGATGACCAGGGAATTGGAATCAGTAATCCGGACACAGGACTTTTGCAACTCTACAACCTTGCCGGAGCTTATGATTCCAACGTTGCACTTTCCATCACACATGGAGTTTCACGCAGGGAAAGTTTTGAAAAGCTGGCAGAAATTCTACGTAGTATGGAGGTGCGCGGGAATGATTTACATTTAAACGTGGACTTTCATTACGGCTTACTGCATTGGTTGTTGGGCAACGATCCCATGCTGAAACCCAACACGCGTTTTGTTTCTGCATATCTGGCACTGGCGGGAAAAATAAAACGTATCTGCGATCAGGTAAATCTGGAAGTCGCCTGGAAAATCCAACTTGGAAACGTTCAAAAAAAATATGGTAAAGCAGGGCTCATAATAAGTGAACAAAAATTAACCCTGCTTTTAAGACCATTGAAAAAATTATTCAGTAGAACTCATTTGCTGATGGGTTGGTTGGCTTTTCAAAATTCAAATAATGAAGGTAATAATCCTTCTGCAAAACAGAATCCTGTGTTGATTTTGAGAGATCTCTATCATTTTTTAAGACTGGATCAGCATCCCGGAATTCCACCAAGTGAACAGATTTGGGTCAACGATCAGCAAATTTTGGAAACCGCAGCTGATTTTTACAGTGATTTAGCGCACAATTTTGGACAAGCTGAGATGTCATGGTCCGAATTAACAGCAATGTTGAATGCTAAAAAAGCGCCCGCCGCTTTTCTGCAGGATGAAAAGCCTCAATTCTGGGAGAGAATTCTCGTGGCACACAAAGGTCATCAACTTGCTTTGGAGTTATTACGTCTTCCTGAGATCATCGCGGAAAAAGCTGGATTTTATGAATTCCGCGGAAATGATAAACTGGAAGTAGAAATTCCGCCAGAATTTAGTGCTCCGGAGTTGGCAGAGGAATTGACAGCAGAGCTTGCTCCACAACCTCCGGCAAGCGGTAATGAAATATTAGCCTGGACTGGCGGCACCTTTTATTCACGTGAAACTCCGGAGGCAGAAGAATATGTCAGTGAAGGCCAGCACATTGAAGAAGGCGATGTTTTAGGTTTATTGGAAGTGATGAAAATGTTCAATCAGATTAGAGCGGAATTTCCAGGAACTATCCGTAAAATTTGTGTAGAAGCTGGTTCCGGAATTATAGTTTCCAGGGGGCAGTCACTTTTTCTAATAGATCCGGATGTTCCACCGGTTACGGTAACCGAAGAGGAAATCTTTAAAAAGCAGCAGGAGCAGACGACAGCCATCATGCAAAATATTTATCCCGCCAACTAACTTAGTGCATGATTCAATTTGAAGTAGAAGCAAACTGCGGAAATTCACGGGCCGGAACTCTAGAAACTCCGCACGGTAAAATACACACTCCCATTTTTATGCCCGTCGGCACGCTTGGTACAGTCAAAGGTATGACACCTGAGGAGGTACATGAAATCGGTGCTGAAATTATTTTAGGAAACACCTATCACCTGCATTTACGTCCCGGTGATGAACTGGTTAAAAAAATGGGTGGTTTGCATAAGTTTATGAATTGGCCCGGACCGATTTTGACAGACAGTGGTGGATTTCAGGTATTTTCACTGGCTAAGCTGCTCAAGCTAAATGAAGAAGGCGTTGAGATACGCAGCCATCTTGACGGTACAAAAATCAAATTAACGCCTGAAATATCAATTGCAATTCAGCAAAACCTTGGTTCAACAATTATGATGTGCTTTGACGAATGCTTGGAACTGCCTGCAACACGTCTGGAAGTTGAACGTTCAATTGCACTGACTGCACGCTGGGCAAAACGCTGCAAAGAAGCACGGACAAAGGCCAGCGGAGTTTTTGGTGAACAGGCTTTGTTTGGAATATTCCAGGGTGGAGGTGAACTTGATTTGCGTGAGCAAAGTTTGGAACAGATTGTTGAGATTGGCTTTGACGGTTATGCGATCGGCGGTTTGAGTGTTGGTGAATCAAAAGAAGAAATGTACCGCGTGGCGCATCACATTGCAGCAAAAATGCCTGCAGACAAACCAAGGTACTTGATGGGTGTCGGTGATCCAGAGGATTTGCTGGAAGGCATTGAAGCAGGAATTGATATGTTTGACTGCGTCATGCCAACCCGTAATGCCCGTAACGGTTCCCTGTTTACTTCACACGGAAAAATCAGTATCAAGCAAAGTCGATTCCAGGAGGATCCAGAACCGCTTGATCCAGATTGTGCCTGCTCCACTTGTCAGCATTATTCACGGGCTTATTTACGTCACTTATATAAATCCAACGAGGTATTAGGTATACGTCTCAACACTTACCATAATCTTTTCTTTTACCTTTCACTTGTAAAAGGTGCACGAGCTGCCATCAAGGAACAGCGTTTTCCGGAATTCAAAAAAGATTTCCTGGATAAATACCGCAGCGGAATTGACGGAGCTTAGGCATGTGCGGTCGATTTGCCCAAATAGACAGCGAAGACAAAGTGATGAATTCATTCGACATTTTGCAGTCAGAAATGATGCTGGAACCACGTTACAACATTTGTCCTTCTCAGCGAATACCAGTCATAATCCAGCAGGATGGTTTACGCACCCTTGAAACGCGGGAATGGGGTTTAATTCCTTTTTGGGCGAAAGAGCCGAATCCGCTGATCAACGCACGTTCGGAAACTGTTGTCGAAAAACCTTCATTTCGACATGCCTTCCGTAAGAGACGTTGCTTGATTCCGGCATCCGGATATTATGAATGGGCGAAAGAAGAAGGTAAAAAACAACCTTATTTTATCCGTTTAAAAAACGAAAAACCCATGGCTTTTGCGGGTTTATGGGAGGAGTGGACTTCATCTAAAGGAGAGACTCGGCGAACCTGTGCTATTCTGACAATAACCGCAAATTATTTGATGCAGGAAATTCATCATCGTATGCCGGTTATTTTAACGCCGTTAAGCGGAGCAATGTGGCTGGATCATTCCGGAGGGCGAAATTCACCGGAAAAACTCATGCTGCCTTTTCCTGCAGACAAAATGGAAGCATGGAGAGTTTCACCTAAAGTCAGCGTGCCCGCTTTCGATAATCCGGCATGTTTTAGAAAACTGGAAAAAGCGGAAGCCGCAGAAAAGAAACCTGAACCTCCTGAAGCACAGGCTTCGCTGTTTACTTAAAGTTCCTCGATAATTTTAACAGCATCTGCATGTGCGATACGCTGCAAACCGTTTGCTCCTGCACCTTGTGGTTCTGCCTCAAATTGATAAACCATCTTTTGCCGCAAAGGCCGGAAGCTGACAGTCAGCGATGAAAAATTATCAAACTTTTTGCTGTCTGCAGAAGTTGATGTTTTTACAAAAATAAAGTTAGGTGTGTTCAACTTTACAGTTGCCTCTATTTCCTGCTGCTTATTATTTCCGGAAATATTACCCATAATTTTCAGCAAGGTACCTACTGCAACCTGACGGCTGGTGCTGATAATTAGTTTGGGATTTTCTGAATTGAATTTCAGCTTTTCACGTAAACTAATTAATGCCTCCAGACGTACCTCGTCAATATTCTTTAATTCACCCAGAATTAACTCAAAATTTACTGCATTGTTACTGATTTGCTCAACTTCCTTTATTTTCGTCATCCGTGACATCTCCCAGAGCAATTCCATTTCTGCAGGTGTCAGTTTATACTTCACTGTCGTTGTTTTCTTCAACTGTGTCTGAGCTAATTCGTAAAGTCGCTGCTTAAAACTATCTATTTGATCCTGATCGGAAGTGTAGTAGATGTTGAGATTTCCTCTATCTGTATCTTCCCAAAAAGTAGGACCGGAAAAAAGCAGCCGGTTTGAAGTCATTTCTATAACTTGTGAAAAAGTTGCTTCACCCAATACTTCAAGATCATCAAGTACATCCTTTGCAATTCGATCAACAAAATCATTCATGCCTTCACGCTGATAGAATAAGGCGAGTCCAAACTGCAGGACACGCACACCGTTGTTGATCAGCACACCGCGGGCCATATCTTCTTTATTAAAATCCGGAGGACTGTCCACCTGCAGCATTTCACCTAGCATTCCATTCTGAATTTCAACGTCCCAGCCGTCGTGATAAATCTGTTCCAGAACCTTTTTCATTTCAGTCGCAATCACATCCACAATGAAATACATGGCGGGACTGTTGCTACCATGTTTAAAAATTTCTACACCATAAATACGCAGATACATGAAACAGCGTTTTACGTGGTCTATCTTTTTGTGCTCCACCAAATATTTGATAAAGTTTCCATAATAAAATCCGAGGTTATAGAGATTCCGCGGTTCATTATTACGCACCCCATGTTTTATCGCAAAACGCAGTAAAGTATTGAAACGGATAATAATAATATCAACTAATTCAGTATTATCCTCTTCTATCGCAGTCAAGCCAAGTGTTGCCATTTCGCCTGCAACCATCGAAGACAAATCAAATTCACCATGTTCCAGCAAGCGGATATAAACGTTACCAAGCAGGCGGAAACATTTTTGTTCATAGAAACTTTGGTTGCGTTCCATTTCTCCAAATTGACCCACCATGGTTTTAAATGAAATATCGGTGCGTACTTTTGGTGATACATTGAAAAATCCTGGTGCAATATCTTTCTTGAGACGGATATAATTTTGTAAGGTCAAACTCATATCATGAACAATGTCTGCCTTCAATTCCTTGAAAGAGGAAAATTCTAGAATATCATCAAGTTGATTAAGTGCTTCAAATATTGTGTACTGCTGATGTTCAACTACCGCTGGAATGTGGGCCAAAGCACGGTTCCTCTTTGAGGTGAGGGCGGTGATCTGATCCATATTTGTGTTATAAATACGGCTAATAATATTGGTAGGTTTGGTTTGGCGCAGGATATAAAAAACATAAGGGAAGGCAATTATTGAACAAATCGTCAACAGGAAATGAGTATTGAAAATCCTGCTGGGTTCACGTATCAGTCCAATTTCACCATAAATTTTGATAATCAGTGCATGTCCACCGGAAATGATTAAAAACCAGATGTAGAGCAAACTCGGAACATTCTTCATGTAGATATCGATCAGCTTTGGGATACTTTGTGACGCAATCGAAATCACCAGAATAAGTGTGCCCAGAATCATGCCCAGCAGTGCCTGCCAGACTTCTGGTGCAAAACCTACATCGAGTTCCTCGAATCCTCCCGGATTTACACCGGAAATGGATTCTACAAGTTCTGTATAAGGTACAAAGAGGTATATATTGAAAATGATGTCACTGACAACAACAACAAAGAGGATAAATAGAAATGAGGAAATGGAACGTCTGGCATCTGCATAGGCAATCAACCGATACAGGAAAAAACTGAAAGACACATTTGCACTTTTATGCTGTGTAATTTCTGTTGAATTTTCTTCAGAATTATCCGTAGAATCGTTTTCTGCTTCGAGTACCGCGTTCATATAATTATTGAATTTGCTGCTGAGTAAATTAAGCCTGTTGTATTATTTGGATTGCTGAATTGCGCTAACTCCTGGAAGTTCCCTGCCTTCCAAAAATTCAAGCGAGGCACCACCTCCGGTGGAAACATGGCTAATGCGTTCACTGAGTCCGGACTGCTTAATTGCAGCCGCGGAATCACCGCCTCCGATAATTGTGACAGCACCTTTGTCAGTTGCTTCTGCAAGACTTTGCGCGATCGCGAATGTACCTTTTGCAAAAGCTTCCATCTCAAAAACACCCATTGGACCATTCCAAAGCACAGTTCCGGAACGAAGTACTGCTTCACAAAAAATTTCAGTACTTTGCGGGCCAATGTCCAGAATCAGCCAGCCTTCAGGTGCACCTTCTTCTGCAGTAACTACACGCGTTTCTGCATTTTTATCGAAACGGTCAGCGATCACTGCATCAATCGGTAGCAGGAGTTCAACACCTTTTTCCTGGGCTTTGTTTATCAGTTCTTTCGCATAATCCAGTGAGTCTTCTTCCAGTAGAGAAGCACCTATTTTGTGTCCTTGCGCTTTCATAAAAGTACAGGCCATTCCTCCACCGATGATCAAAGTTTGAACTTTGTCGAGCAGTTTTTCAATAACCTTAATTTTATCCGAAACTTTTGCACCACCCAAAATTGCGGCAAAAGGTCTTTTTGGTTCAGAAACAGCAGCTCCTAAAAACTGCAGTTCCTTACGTATCAAATATCCAACCGCGGATTCCCTAATAAATTCTGCAACTCCGGCAGTTGACGCATGCGCTCGATGTGCTGTTCCGAAGGCATCATTGACATATACATCACCGAGTTTTCCCAACTCTTGGCAAAAATCAGTTTCATTCTTAGTTTCTGCTTGGTGAAAACGTAAATTTTCCAGTAAAACCACCTCACAGTTTTGCATGCTGTTGACCAGTAATTCGACTTCTTCACCGACACAATCCGGAGCTAATGTAACCGTTTGTCCGAGAAGTTCTGACAATTCTTCTGCGGCAGGTTTTAAACTCAGCTTTTCAACCATCTCACCTCCAGGTCGACCCAAATGTGACATCAGGACTGCTTTTCCACCTTGTGCAATAATATGCTTGATAGTCGGTAACGCACCGGTGATTCGTCCGTTATCCGTAATTTTAAGCTCATCATTCAGCGGTACATTAAAGTCTACACGAGTCAAAACACGCCGGCCTTCAAGTTTTAAATCTTCAATGAATTGTTTGTTGATCATGCTCATTTTATTTCTTTCACAAATTGAAAGGATGATTCTAAATTTCTGAAACTTGCAACAATGATGATTTTAAGAGTAATATTTTAAAAAGTTTAATACATAAGATTACAATTGTTTGGCCTGCTCTCGCAAGACAGATTTACGAATTTTTCCAGTGGAAGTTTTAGGCAGTTCACTAAAGACAACATTTTTTGGTATTTTAAATCCAGGAAGCTTTGTTCGGCAAAACTGTATCACCTCATTTTCATTGAGTACAGCAGCAGATTTTGGCACCACAAATGCGCAGGGAGTTTCACCCCATTTTTCATCAGGTCGTGCCACCACAGCAGCTTCGAGAATATCTGGATGCTGGTATAGCACGTTTTCAATTTCGACACTGCTGATATTTTCACCACCGGAAATAATGATGTCTTTGCTGCGGTCTTTCAACTCAATGTAACCATCCGGATGCAGCACACCAAGATCTCCGGTATGAAACCAACCGCCTGCAAATGCTTGCTCTGTCTCTACAGGATTATTGAGGTAGCCTTTCATCACGATGTTGCCCTGCATCAGGATTTCACCCATTGTTTCACCGTCAGCCGGAACAGGCTTCATAGTTTCCGGATCTGCGACTGTTAAGCCTTCCAGCACGTGATAGCGTACACCTTGCCGGCCTTTTAATTGTGCCTGTGTTGATTTGTCCTGCTGTGCCCAATCCTCCTGCCATTCACAAACCACAGATGGTCCGTAAACTTCTGTCAATCCGTAAACATGCGTCACATTAAATCCAGCCTCTTCCATACGGGCAATCACTGTTGGCGGCGGCGGCGCGGCGGCTGTTAGCATTTCAACCCTGTGCGGCAGTTCACGCTGTTCTTCCTGCGGAGCAGAACAGATCATATTCATCACAATCGGCGCACCGCAAAGATGAGTCACGCGGTGTTCTGCAATTGAATCGTAAATATTTTTCGCTGTTACTTTACGCAAGCAGACATGAGTTCCGGCGAGCAGCGTGATTGTCCAGGGGAAACACCAACCGTTGCAGTGAAACATCGGCAGAGTCCAGAGATAAACCGGACGGTGTGGCATTTCCCAGGCTAAAACATTTCCGGTTGACAGCAGATATGCTCCGCGGCTGTGATAAACCACGCCCTTTGGAATTCCGGTTGTTCCTGAAGTGTAATTCAGTGAAACCGACTGCCAATCATCTTCAGGCAGAACTGCTTCAAAATCCACACTGCCTTCTGCCAAAAAGTCTTCATATTCTATTTCACCTAAAAATTCTCCTGACTCTATTTCCGGATCATCAATGTCAATCAGCAGAATTTTTCTATTAACTTTTGCTAAAGCTTCCTTGATCAGTGGAGAAAATTCACGGTCAGCCAGCAAAACTTTAGTTTCTGCATGTTCAAAAATATTGGCTAGTGTTTCTGCTTCGAGTCTGATATTCAGTGTGTTCAAAACTGCACCTGTCATCAGCACCCCAAAATGCGCTTCAAAAATAGCCGGAATATTCGGTGCCAGAATCGAGACAGTATCGCCCTTGCCAATACCTCTTTTTGACAAAGCAGAAGCAAGTTTGCAGCAACGCTGGTAAGTTTCCGCCCACGTCCAGCGACGCTTTCCATGAATTACCGAAGTGCGTTGCGGGTGGACAAAAGCCGTTCTGGTTAGAAAAGTAATCGGTGAAAGCGCTGCGTAATTTGCTGGATTTTGCGGGAGATCTGTTTCAAAATGATTGGACATGATTCTTCTTTCTGCAAACTGTGTTTTGTGGAATTTAAAACATAGTATTAGATTACACTATAAAAAAATGTAAGAGGATTGTCAAAGAGGACTTCACTCTTAAAAAATAAAATTAAAAATAAATTGTACAATAATTTGTAAATACTATAATTGCGGTGCCTCAAACAAAAGCGGCTGCCTTTGATTATTGATTTTACAACTGAAGAACTTAGGTGTAAGAACAGGCAATTTACTCATCATCTACAGCAGGAAAAAACATGGGACTATTGACTACTACCATCGGTGCATATCCAAAACCGGAATATGTGAAACTGCCGGACTGGTTCGGCAATCTCGACACAGCTGAGCCGACACGCGGTTGGGCTGCAGCCAAGGAAGCAATGGGTGACGATGCGGAAGCCATCCTCAAACGCGGAACTCACGAAGCAGTAACAGATCAGGTAAACGCAGGAATTGATATTCCGACTGATGGTGAAATTGCCCGTGAAAATTATATCCACTATCACTGCCGTCATCTTGAAGGAATGGATTTTGAGAATCTCAGCGAAAAAACTTTGCGTACCGGAAATTATTCATCTTTCCTGCCGACCGTGCGTGGACCAGTCAAACCGCGGGCATTGTTTTTAGTTGAAGATTGGAAGCGCGCGCAGTCTGCCACAGACAAGCCGGTAAAAATAACAATGCCTGGACCATTAACAGTCGCGGATACTGTTGTTGATGAGTATTACGGTAATCAAAAAGATTTTGGTAAAGCAATTGCGGAAGCACTCAATCAGGAAGTTCTGAGTCTCGCAAATGCCGGTTGTAAACATATTCAAATCGATGAACCGCTCTTTGCCCGTTATCCGGAGCGTGCTCTTGAATTTGGAGTTGAAAATCTGGACCGCGCTTTTCAGAACTGTCCGGAAGGAGTTACCAGAACTGCACACATGTGCTGCGGATATCCGGATAAAATAGACGCAGTTGATTATCCAAAAGCACCTCGTGAATCTTATTTCCAAATTGCGGACGCGATGGAAGCTTCATCGGTGATGGCTCTCTCTCTGGAAGATGCCCATCGTTACAATGATTTGAGTTTGCTCGAACATTTCAAAACCACGACCATTATCTTTGGAGTGGTTGCAATTGCAAAAAGTAATGTGGAAGCAGTTGAAGAAATCCGCAAACGTTTGCTGGACGCACTTGAACACATTGATGCGAAACGTCTAATTGCCGGACCTGATTGCGGATTGGGAATTCTGGGACGTGAGCTGGCAATTCAAAAAATGCGTAACCTGAGTGAAGCCGCACACTCGCTTGAAACTTGAGTCAGCAGATGACAACACAAAAAACAATCTCTGTCGGTGAATTGAAACTGGGCAACGAAAAACCTTTCGTGCTCGTCGGCGGAATCAATGTGATTGAATCCGAAAGCATGGCTTTGAAAGTTGCGGAGACTTTCTGCTCCATTACGGAACGCCTCGGAATTCCTTATATTTTCAAAGCTTCTTTCGACAAGGCAAACCGTTCCTCAATCGCTTCATTCCGTGGTCCGGGATTGGAAAAAGGTTTGCGGATCCTGGAAAAAATAAAATCCGAATTTAACGTTCCGATTCTGACTGATGTTCATGAAGCGCAACAGGCTGCACCTGCGGCAGAAGTCGCGGACATTCTACAGCTGCCCGCATTTCTCTCGCGTCAAACGGATTTGGTTGTAGCACTCGCTAAAACAAACGCGGTTATCAACATCAAAAAAGCACAGTTTCTGGCGCCGCAGGAAATGGGAAATATTATCAAAAAATGTGAAAATTCCGGTAATGCTCAGCTCATTCTTTGTGAACGTGGATCAAGTTTCGGTTACAATAATTTAGTAGTTGATATGCTCGGATTTTCGGTGCTGAAAAATTTTGCGTATCCAGTATTATTTGACGTAACTCATGCTCTTCAGCAACCTGGCGGTTTGGGTGACGCTGCGGCTGGGCGGCGGGAATCTGTGCGTGAACTGGCACTGGCAGGATTGTCACAAAAAATCGCGGGACTCTTTTTGGAAGCACATCCGGAACCGGAAAAAGCACTTTGTGACGGACCATGCGCACTTCGGTTGAATCAACTTGAAGCATTTCTAAAGCAAATGAAAGCAATCGATGATTTGGTCAAAACTTTTGAACCACTCGATACTGCCTAACAACTTAACCTTTAATTTGAAACTACTTTATGAGTCAGGATTTTCAGGGTAAATGTCACTGCGGAGCAGTCCGTTTTTCTTATCAAGGTGAGGAAATCAGCAAAGGAATCCGCTGCAATTGTTCGATCTGTGTGCGAAAAGGTGCATTGATGACAACTGAAGCAATTGCGCCGGAAGATTTTATAATTGACATAGAGGAAGGTGCTTTAGCTCTTTATGAATTCGGCACAAAAACAGCGAAACATTATTTTTGCAAAAAATGCGGAATTTATACTTTTCATCAAACTCTACGGCAACCCGGTTTTTACAAAGCAAATATCGGTTGTCTTGAAGGAGTTGATTCGTCGGCTCTCGAAGTGATTAACTTTGATGGTAAAAACCTACTTTGAGCGCATCAAGTTTAAGTTGCCCTGCGTACCAAATCAAAAGCCATGCGTTCTGCCTCCTGCATGGTTTCCTGTAGATCGATTGTTTTAAGCTGATAATTTTCCAGCAAAACCTGACCGTTGACCAACACAGTGCTCACATCAGCGGCCTGTGCGGAATAGGCAATTGAAGAAACAGGATTATGCCGCGGAAAATAATGCGGCTTGTTCGCATCCAGCAAAATCAAATCCGCACGTTTACCGACCTCAAGTGAGCCAATTTCATTTTCCAGTCCGAGAGCTTTTGCGCCATTAATTGTCGCCATCCGTAAAACTTGCTGTGCCGGAACTGATTCTGCGTCTTCGTTGACGGCTTTATTAATCAGTGCGGCGAGGTGCATTTCCTCAAACATATTTACATTGTTGTTGCTGGCGGAACCGTCTGTGCCGAGTGCCACATTCACTCCTTTTTTCAAGAGTGCGTCAATTGGCGCAAAGCCGTTAGCGAGTTTCATATTACTGGTCGGATTATTAAGTACACTGACTTTGTGCTGCTTTAAAAGTTTAATATCATCTGCCGAAACGTGAACACAATGCGCGGCTGCGGTTCTGCAGGCAAACATTCCCAATTCCGCCAAATGCTGAACTGGTGATTTTCCATACTTTTCTAAACAATCCGCAACTTCCTGTCGACTTTCCGCAAGGTGAATGTGGATTACAGATTTACGTTTCAGCGCTTCTTCAGTAGTTTCACGTAAATATTCCGGACCACATAAGTACATTGAATGCGGACCGAAAAAAGCATTGATCCGCCCATCTGCTTTGCCGTGCCATGAGTCGTGAAAGTCAACAGCGGCTTTCATGAAAGTTGGCCCTAAATCGCCAACCTCCAACAATACTCCGCTCAAACAGGCACGAATTCCGGATTCTTTTACCACAGTTGCAACCTCGTTCATGTAAAAATACATATCCGAAAAACAGGTAACGCCAGATTGTATCAGTTCCAGAACACCAAGTTTTGCTCCCCAATAAACATGTTCAGCACTGAGATGATCTTCCGCGGGTTTGATCTTTTCCAGCAGCCACGGCCAGAACGGTAAATCATCTGCATAATTCCGGAAAAGGGACATTGGAATATGCGTGTGTGCGTTGACCAGTCCGGGTAACGCAATTTGATCGCTGGCGTCAATCACTTTGTCTGCTTGAAAATTTTCTGGAACCTTGCCTACTGCCAGCAGGCGTCCATCTTCAACTGCAATATCCGCGTTTTCCAGCACTTCATTTGTTGGATTAACCGTCAGAATGAGCGCGTTTTTGATTAGTAATTTCATTATGCTTTAAAAGGTGTTATGTGTATTGTGTCTCATTAATTGTTTGCAACTTCTCTCCATGATAACACAGAATATCCACTTCTTTGATAACTATCATCGCCACCATAAACTAGCCAGCTTTGGCTGATTCCAATCAAAGTCGGCAGGTATTTAAGAGCAGAAAAAGTTTTTGACATAATAGTTTTACCCATCTTTATTTCAAGCTGTGAGAGTTCAGCATCCTCTTCAAAAACCACATCAACCTCCCGACCTCGGCTATCTCGAAAATAGTACAGTTCACCTTGTTGAATCTTATTGTATCTGTGTTTCCATAGTTCACTAAGAACGTACGATTCAAAAATTGCTCCTGCGAGAGGATGCTGGTTTAATTGTTCTGCCGAGCGAATCCCGAGCAAATAGCAAACAAGTCCGCTATCGTAGAAATAGAGCTTAGGAGCTTTGATTACTCTTTTATTGAGGTTCTTGTAGTATGGAGCTAAACGCTTGATGACATAAGATGCTTCCAGAATTGAGAGCCATTGTTTGGCAGTTTTTTGGTCAATTCCGCAATCACTTGCAAGCGAGCTATAATTGAGTACCTGACCATTTCTTCCAGCACAGAGTTTTAAAAAGTTCTCGAACAATACCAAATCCTTAACCTGGAAAATAGAGCGAATATCGCGTTCCAGATAAGTATTGGTGTAGAACGAATACATCTCAGTTGGATTCAATTTTTCTTTGAATATTCTGGGATAAAATCCGTAATAGAGCACCGATTCAAGAGTAGGTAAAGTTTCCTGGTGACGGTAGATTTCATGATAAGAAAGAGGAAGCAATTTGACGATTGCGGTGCGACCAGCCAATGATTGATTTACCCTGTCCATCAGTTCCAGTTGTTGACTGCCAGTCAAGATAAATAAACCATTTTGATCTTTTGCATCAACCACTCCCTGGATATAAGAAAGCAAGGATGGTACTCGCTGAATCTCATCAAGAATCACACCTGAATTGTAACGAGCCAAAAAACCTTGCGGATCTTCTGTGGCAAAAGCACGGTTGGAGAGATCCTCAAGAGTAACATATTCCAAATCAGCAAACAGCTTTTTACAAAGTGTTGTCTTCCCTGACTGACGCGGCCCAGTAATTGTGACCACCGGATACTGTGCGGCAAGCCGCTGAATGTGTGACGAGATAATTCTTGGATAATACATTTTTTAAGTTTATATGGTGTAATACGGAATTGCAATCCGTAATTAACCAGTTTAATGCAAGCAGCATAACTTCTGACAAAGATGCACCAAATATATCAGTAAATCCTGACAGACAAGAACGGCTTAAGCAAGGCGTAGATTTGGATCTCTGCTAAACTGCCGCAATTTTTGCGCTAGACTTAATTTTAAAGCTGGATCCCGGATCGAGTCCGGGATGAGAAAATACTAGCTTAGCTAATTTTGAGTCGGCTTATGCATGGATTTTAGTCGGATTTTGTTTTTCTGTAGACAATTGAAAATGAACGGTAGCCCCGCTCTCCATAGCGGGGGGTGGAAATTAATAACAGAGGGGCGATATATCTTTTGAATTGGCAAACATCTTAAACTCTGTTTTAGTTCCCACACTCTCTCCATCCGCAGACTTGAGTACCTTGTTGGCGGTAGTTTTCTTCTCCCCCATAAATTAAAGTTGGATTATCACCGCGATCTTTGGCTAATAACATCCATTTGTTTAAACCTGAAAAAGAATCAGAACTGAGTGTCTTTCCGGATTTAATTTCGATCGGTCTCAGTTTTGTTCCCATTTCCACAATTACATCAACTTCATTTCCGCTTTGATCACGCCAATAAAAAAGATTTGATCGCTCACCCTGATTCATGCAGGATTTTAGCAGTTCTGAAACTACCATATTCTCAAAAATATGACCTCTTAGCGGATGGGTCAACAGTTGTTCTTCTGTCCTGATTCCCAAAAGCCAACAGAGCAGGCCCGTATCATAAAAATAAAGTTTAGGCATTTTAACTAGTCGTTTCTTAAAATTAGCATGATGTGGCCGTAACAGAAAAACCAGATAACTACTACTCAGTACTGAAATCCAAGCTTTGGCAGTGTTATGTGTGATACCGCACTCTGTTCCAAGAGAAGAGTAATTTAGCTGGCAAGCTGCTCTTCCGGCACAGAGACGCAAGAAGATTTGAAAAGTTTCCAGCTCCTGAACTTTAAGAATTTGTCGCACATCTCTTTCAACATAAGTCATCACATACGACTGATACCAGGTATTTACCGTCAAATTTCTGTCATAAACAGGCGGATAACTGCCTTTGAGCATCAAATGATCTGCATCACCCGGTAATTCTCCTGCATTTGTTAACTCCTGTATGGAAAATGGTAACAGTTCTAAGAATGCCGTCCTGCCTGCTAATGACTGAGAAACTTGAGACATCAGGCCGAATTGCTGAGAACCCGTCAACAAAAAAAGTCCCGTTTCTCCGGAGGCATCAACTCGTGTTTGAAGATAAGACAATAACTCCGGACAACGCTGGATCTCATCTAAAATTCCTCCCTGCGGAAAACGCTCCAAAAAGGATCGTGGATCATCTTTTGCGGAAAATCGAACATCCGGATCTTCCAGAGAAACATAAGGCTTGTCTGGAAAAATTGCCTTTGCTAAAGTAGTCTTTCCAGACTGCCTCGGTCCAGTAATGGTGACAACAGGAAAACCACTCAGTAAAGTTTTAATTGTCTTTTCTGCATCCCTCGCAATCATAATTCTTCTCCGACAATACTTGTTGATCAACAATAGTTCTTAGCATATTTTACGAAGTTTTGACAAATTGTCAAAGCCTTTTACAATTTGACACAAGTCTTGCCGGAAAGTTTCATCACGACCAAAATGTCCGATTTTCCGGGTTACGGCATTTGCCTAACCCGGCCTACACAATTTGAGAGATATATTTTGGCTTTCTGAGGACAATTGAAAATGAACGGTAGCCCCGCTCTCCGTAGCGGGGAGACACCAAGCAGAGAATACAAATCCGGTGAATCTGTTTGCACGGTAGCAACAAACGCTTTTGTACGACGTGCCGGGTTACGGCATTTGCCTAACCCGGCCTACACAATTTGAGATATATTTTGGCTTTCTGAGGACAATTGAAAATGAACGGTAGCCCCGCTCTCCGTAGCGGGGAAGCACCAAGGAGAGAATACAAATCCGGTGAATCTGTTTGCACGGTAGCCCCAAACGCTTTTGTGCGAATTTCCGGGTTACACCTTTTGCTAACCCGGCCTACATGAAGGGACTGTGAATAATAAATTGAATTTCCGGGTTACGCCTTTTGCTAAACCGGCCTACACAATTTGAGATATATTTTTTGGGATTAGAATGTTATTTTTGAGACCAGCCCCCGAATTTATTCGGGGGAAAATGAGGCATCTTTAAAACATAAAACCGTTTCAACGGTTTTTAGGCAAAATAAATTGAATTTCCGGGTTACGCCTTTTGCTAACCCTGCCTAGATAATTAAGAAACGAGTTTAATGCAATGCTCCACTGTAAAATTTAAAATCATCTATGAGACCATTATAATAATATGTACCAGTGGAGAAACCATTGGTTGCCTGCCCAGCTTTCCCTACTCCAATTTGATTTTTAGTCATGTTTTCATGATCAACTGTAAGTGAAGTAGATCCAAGCTGCGTTCCATCCAGATAAAGTGCTATTGAACTGGTTTTGGCAGAAAAATAAACTGTATGCCATTGGTTGTCACTAACATTATCAGTAGAGATCACGTCAAAATGTGAACTGGTAGAGGACCAAAGATCACCGATCAATTTACCTGAATCAGGAGAAATCGACAAAATATGGACAAGTTCGGTTGGATTATTTTCTGCCAACTTATTTTGATAACCCAGCATAATTCCACTACTGCTTGTTTTAAAACGAAACATGACGGTGAAATCTGTTTGAGCTTTTATTAAACTATCGGGCATTCTTATTTCGCTGCTGCTTCCATCGAATGAAGCCGCATAACCAGAGCCTTCTGAGACAAAAGTCATATTGTAAAGCGTACCGTCGTTGCTGTTACTGGTGTTGTCGCTCG
>Ga0233435_1001225_pt1 | contig 25678 bp, 25 predicted proteins | sample SI_122_August201_3_FD_182735 | JGI IMG/M metagenome (GOLD analysis project Ga0233435, IMG submission 182735) | Seawater microbial communities from Saanich Inlet, British Columbia, Canada - SI_122_August2016_135_MG | ecosystem: Environmental > Aquatic > Marine > Inlet | place: Canada: British...
ACCCTGCAATGGCTCTTAATAATGTTGTTTTACCACAGCCAGAAGCACCAAATAAGGCGGTAATGCCACGGCTTGGGATCACAAAATCCACCGCCAATGAAAAATCGCGCCGCTTCAACCCAAACTGAATCTGAATACTCATGGTTTCACCAAGCTAAAACGCCGGTTCATTGCATAGACACAAATCAACATCACAAAAGACAACAGCAATAGCCCACCTGAAAGCCAGTGCGCGTGAGTATATTCCAAACTTTCTACATGGTCATAAATAGCAATGGACACAACTTGAGTTTCACCAGGAATATTGCCACCCACCATCAACACCACACCAAATTCACCAATGGTATGTGCGAAGCCTAATACCGCTGCGGTTAGAAAACCAGGTCTTGCTAGAGGCACTACGACCGTAAAAAACCGGTCTAACGGGGAAGCCCTAAGCGTTGCCGCAACCTCTAGTGGCCTGCGGCCAATGGCAACAAAAGCTGACTGCAATGGCTGCACCACAAAAGGCATTGAATAAATCACAGAACCGATCACCAATCCGGTAAAGGTAAATGCCAACGGCTCAGGTAATGGCCCATTAGCCCCTAACAATATCAACAAATAAAAGCCTAACACCGTCGGTGGTAAAACCAATGGCAAAGCCACAATCGCTTCTAATAAAAATTTAAAACGCCACTCAGTTCGGGCTAACCACCAGGCTAGTGGCGTGCCTAACAGCAGCAAAATCAATGTGGTTAAACCTGCCAACTTAAAGGTAATCAGCAGTGCAACCAAATCATTATCGTTAAGCATCATGGCAAGCCATATCCATTTTGTAAGATGATATTACGCGCAGCTTCACTTTGCATAAACGTCATAAATTCACGGTTTGCTACGGAATCTTTGAGTAGCACAGCGTGTTGTTGTATCGGCTCATATAACCCAGGCGGAACCAGCCAAAAAGAACCTAAAACCGGATTATTTGGCTGTTTTATTTGAGATAATGCAACAAATCCAAGTTCGGCACTGCCACTGCTGACAAACTGAAGTGTTTGCCCAATATTCTCACCTCTGACACGATTTTTACTCGTTGTTTGCCACAACCCTTTAGCTTGCAAAACATGCTTTGCAGCTAACCCATAAGGGGCTAGTTTAGGGTTAGCAATCGCTAAATGACGGAAAGAGGCTCGTTTTAGCACCTTCCCCTCTTTATCGACATAATTGGGTTTTGCACTCCACAGCACCAATTTCCCCACAGCATACACAAACCCACTGCCAGCTACCGCTTTATTTTCCTTCAGTAGTTTTTCTGGCCGAACAACGTCTGCAGCAAAAAAAATATCATACGGTGCGCCATGGGTAATTTGAGCAAAGTGCTTACCCGTTGAACCCACAATCATGACCACATGGTGCTCAGAAGTGGCCTCAAATTGCTGTACGAGCACCCTCATCGTTCGGGCAAAATTACTGGCTACGGCCACTTTTATATCCGCAGCGTGCACTAGCCCATAACTCAAATAGATAAGTACCATCCATCCAACACGGATTACTTTCATAGTGGCTTTATATTCATTTGGCTAATTTGATGATCTTCACCCAAGGACAACAATACATCTGCAGCCTCAGGTAGCACACTTAAAGTATGCCTTGAAATGCGCTCAAAATATTGTACAAATTGTTCTAACTGCTTTTCCGTCATAATATCACTCGCGACAGCCCCTTTTAAAGTCAACGCATTTTGTAATTTTTGCTCTTGCTCCAAACGCCATTTTAACACCGAATTAAAGTGCGGAATCTTGAGCATAATCAACGAATCCATTAAATGAAATAACGTTTGGTAAGGGCCTGCTAATTGCTCATTCACATAATGCCGCCATACCCCTTTAGTATCGCACGTTACTTCTAAAGAATTGATGGGATTAATTAGCTGTGATGCTGTTTGAGGGGCGCTACCAACACACCAGCCTTCAAACACAATAATATCAGGGTTCGGCTCTGACATCCTATCGGCTGATTTATCATCAATGGATTTATCAAATACAGGCAGTAATACTGGTTCAGAGGGGTTTTGTATCATTGAGGTTACAACCCTTATCGCCAACCCAACATCATGCGTACCCGGTACACCTCGAGTTGACAATAGCGGATGCACTTTTGCAGCAAGCTGTCGCCTTTCCTGTTGACTAAGATAAAAATCATCTAAGGATAAAACCAATACACGCCTGTTGAAATGAGACTCCAGCAACCGCTTTAAAAGCAAAGCCAATGTAGATTTACCAGAACCTTGAGCACCATTAAGACCTACTACGACAGGCCGTTTCGTTGCCTGCGAAGCCAACCACTGTGCTAACGGCTCATAGTATTGCCCCAGCAAATCATCACTGCGCTCATTTGGCGTGATCTTCTCTTGCAATAAAAATTCAATATAGCTTTTTTTAAGTACTTCCACAGCAGGTTTCATGCGACAATAACCCAAATTTATCCCATTTTAACTTAATCAACTAAGACAGGTATTATGAAAAAACTTTACACTCTACTTTTTATTTTATTCTCAAGCACAATCGTTCAAGCCAACACCAGTCCAGCCCCTAAGGAGCCACAACTTATGACTCAAGATGAAATGGAACGCCTAGTCATTAACCACGTTGATGTCATAGAACAAACCCAAGGGTATGTTGTATTCACCTATAAGCAGGTTAAAATCGCTCTAATATCCGATGTAAAACATGATCGCATGAGAATGATCAGCCCCATCACTGAATATGCGAAAGTGACCACCAAACAAAAAGACCTTATCATGGAAGCCAATTTTCACAGTGCTTTAGATGCCCGCTACGCCAGCAGTAACGACACACTGTATTCGGCATTTATTCACCCGATGTCCTCTTTAAATAAAGCCGACATTTTAAGTGCTATCGAACAAGTCGCCACATTGGCGCTCACCTTTGACAGCAGCTACAGCAGCGGCACATTAAGTTTTGGTGGCCAATAATTTACGCTTGAGCAACCATCTCCTGACATTTTTTACGAGAGCGCCGGTTTAACACAATCCCGCCAATAAACATCAACACAGCAAAACCGGCCATACTTACCTCATTGGATTTAGCACCACTGATAACCTCTTCAGGGGATCCGTAGTAAAACCTCACAGGCTCGCCTGACATTTTATATAAAGCCCCATCTTTCATTTGCGCGATAATCACCACCTGCACATCATTTGGGATGATTTTTCGCATTAACTCCGATGAGGTTGGGTTACTAATGTCGTATGTGGCTAAGTCATACAATTCACCGCCATACTGTAAGTGCGTCTTCACTGCGACCCGAGCTTCACCTTCATACTTAAAGCTAGGCCGTCCAACGGCTTTCGTTGCATTTTTCCACTTTAATTGATCCATTGGAATGGCAATTGGGATTGAGCGTTCCCCATCCGTAATCACGATGTCATCCGCTTGTGCTTGCCAATCAATCACTGAAATCTTTTTAACCTTACCTTTAACCCTGCTTTTAAGCTCAAGCAACAACCGACCGGCAACCACCTCATCTTTGGTGTCCGTCATCAAGACGGGGCTATCCGCATGTAGCCGACCAGACACTTTGACCACGACCCCAGGCTGATTCTTTAATTCAGACAAGGGCGTTTCAGCCAATGACGCAAGCTGTTCACTCGCAGAGCCGGTAAAAAGGGTCACCCCCAACAACACAACTGCAAAAAAAGAAATACCGACGCCCAGAAACTGCATACTCTGCGTCGTTTCCCAAGCCTTTCGATTGACACCCTCTGGCACTTTAGCCACAACACTCTCCTATTATTTCTTTAATATACCGCACCCACTAGATCAAACATGAAATGAAAATACCACCTCTAGCGTGAAAGTAACCCCTGAAACCAACGCACTCCCAATCGTTACAACCCTCTCTGAGCTTTAAGATCCATGCCGCATTTTTCATAACAAAATCATCAAGAAACGTTATTTCAACTATGATTACCTACTGAAACCGTGTAGAATTCGTGACCCTTCGCATGGTATTTCATTTTATCTGCACTTGCTTACATTTATTTTAGCCTATTGATTTAACAGGATTTTTATGATTAATCTTTGTGCAAAAAACCAACCATGCGACCCGAAACTCGAAGTACTCTCAGGGCTTACTGTAGCGCTTGCCCTCGTCCCTGAAGCCATTGCCTTTGCATTTGTTGCCGGTGTTGATCCGCTGGTTGGTCTATACGCCGCATTCATTGTCGGCCTGATTACCGCAGTTTTTGGTGGCCGCCCCGGTATGATTTCTGGTGCGACAGGGGCTTTAGCCGTCATCATGACAGGACTTGTTGCAGCACACGGGCTGGAATACTTGCTGGCTGCTGTTTTATTAATGGGTTTAATTCAAATACTGGCAGGTGTGCTGAGGCTCGGAAAGTTCGTTAGGCTTGTCCCACACCCGGTAATGCTCGGTTTCGTCAATGGTCTAGCGATTGTGATTTTACTGGCACAAGTTGGCCAATTTAAAATCAAAGATGAAGCCACAGGCGCTATGGTCTGGCTCGACAATACCTCGCTCTGGACAATGGGCGGCCTCATCTTACTAACCATGTTGATCATTCACTATTTACCCAAGCTAACCAAGGCAGTACCTGCACCGCTGGCTGCCATTGTCATCGTTTCAACCATTGTAATCACCTTCGACCAACTCCCCGCTCGAACCGTTGGCGACTTAACCTCAATTGCAGGTGGCTTTCCCCAGTTTCATATCCCCAACATTGCTGTTGGATCCTTTGGTGAGTTGGTTGACCTGTTAATCATCATCTTCCCATTTTCACTCGCTTTTGCAGCCATTGGTTTAACCGAGTCACTATTAACCTTAAGCCTGATTGATGAAATGACCGAAACACGCGGACAAGGCAACAAAGAATGCATCGGTCAAGGCCTTGCGAATGTCACTTGTGGCTTCTTTGGCGCCATGGGTGGCTGCGCGATGATTGGCCAATCAATGATTAACGTCAACTCCGGTGGCCGGGCACGGCTTTCTGGCATTGCCGCGGCTATTTTCTTACTGATTTTCATCATGTTCACTTCATCACTGATTGAGCAAATCCCAATTGCCGCACTCGTAGGCGTTATGTTTATGGTGGTCATTGGTACTTTTGAGTGGTCCAGTTTTAGGATCATAAAACGAATTCCCAGATCAGACGCTCTGATTTTAGTCGCTGTTTCAGCCATTACTGTGATCACAGACAATTTGGCCATTGCCGTTGTCATTGGTGTGATTATTGCCGCATTGGTCTTTGCTTGGAACCACGCAAAGCACATCACGGTTGTTGTTACTCGTGACGCTGAAAACTCCAAAGTATATGAGTTACACGGCCCGCTCTTTTTTGGCTCAGTCCACAACTTTCAAGAGCTGTTTGACCCTAAAAATGACCCAGATGACGTGGTTGTAGAATTTAAATATTCACGCGTATCTGATCACTCTGGCATTGAAGCTATCGATACCTTGGCAGAGCGCTACCTGAAATCCAATAAACGTTTGCACCTTAGACACTTAAGCCCTGAATGCACTTTATTAATGAGCAAAGCGGGTAATTTATGTGAAGTCAACGTCATTGAAGATCCGACCTATCACGTTGCAGACGACAAATTGGCATAATACATGAAATTTACTGACTTAAATCTATCCCCAGCCATCTTACAAGCCATTGAAGAGCAAGGGTACACCGACCCTACGCCCATTCAGGCACAAGCTATCCCTGCTGTTTTAGAGGGTAAAGATGTGATGGCTGCAGCACAAACCGGCACAGGTAAAACCGCAGGTTTTACCCTACCCATTTTAGAGAAGCTCAGCCAATCTGGTGAGCGAGCTAAATCTAATCAAGTGAGGGCATTAGTACTAACGCCAACACGCGAGCTTGCAGCACAAGTTGAAGCCAGCATTGATACCTATGGTAAGCACTTACCACTACGCTCAACCGTGGTATTTGGCGGTGTTAAAATAAACCCCCAAATGATGCGCCTTAGAAACGGTGTGGATATTTTGGTTGCCACACCTGGGCGGCTAATGGATTTGTACCAGCAAAATGCGGTTAAATTTAAACAATTAGAAGTGTTGGTCTTAGATGAAGCCGATAGAATGCTCGACATGGGCTTCATTCGCGACATTAAAAAAATCATCGCCTTACTGCCGAAAGACAGACAAAATTTACTCTTTTCTGCGACCTTCTCAGACGACATTCGCCACCTTGCTAAAGGCTTAGTGAGAAACCCCGTAGAAATTTCTGTCACCCCCAGAAATGCAGCTGCGCCTTCTGTTAAACAATGGATTTGCCCCGTTGATAAAAATCAAAAATCGCCACTGCTCATCCGGTTGATTTTAGACAACCAGTGGCACCAAGTATTGGTTTTTTCTCGCACCAAACACGGCGCCAACAGATTGGTAAAACAGCTCGAATCAGCAGGCATTCGCTCAGCAGCCATACATGGCAATAAAAGCCAAGCGGCCAGAACCAAAGCTTTGGCCGAATTCAAAGATAATAAGGTTCAAGTGTTAGTTGCCACCGACATTGCCGCCCGTGGTATTGACATCGACCAGCTACCACAAGTCGTCAACTTTGATTTACCCAATGTACCAGAAGACTATGTACACCGAATTGGCCGAACAGGACGTGCAGGCTCCAATGGGCAAGCCGTCTCCTTAGTGTGTGCCGATGAGTTCAAGTTGCTAGCCGATATTGAAAGACTCATTAAAAAAGTACTGCCTCGTGACATTATTGACGGGTTTGACCCTGTTCACAACTTGCCTGAGTCTCGCCTTGATAAACGTCCAATTAAGGCCAAGAAACCTAAAAAACCAAGAGCAGACCACCAAGATGGTCAACGTTCTACCGGTAGTGCTAAAAAGCAACAAGGCAACAACCAAGGTAACCGCCGTAGCAAGCCTCAAAATAGACGTAGCAGGTAAATTTGGTGCTTCACAACACTTAACAAATTCTGGGTAACGGGTCGTCCTCAAGCTCCTCTAAAAACCGCTCGCCACCCAGCTCCGTCCTCAGTGAGACGGCGCCATCTCCCTCGCGAACCTCTCCAATAATACTCGCATCGCTACCATCAGGGAGCGCTTGCCATTGCTGTAAAAAGGCATCAGCAGAATCTGCTGCAACAATTGCAACAACACGCCCTTCACAGGCTAAATACAAAGGGTCGTAGCCGAGCATCTCACACACAGAGCCCACTTCATCTTTAATAGGAATATCTAGCTCTGAAAGCTCAATATCCAACCCCGTTGCCCGAGCCATTTCATGACACACCGAGACGAGGCCGCCCCGAGTTGGGTCACGCATAAATTTCAAACCCGGCTGTAAATAGGCACAAGACGTTAATGGTGTCACACTGGCAGAGTCAGAAAACAATTCGCCACTTAAGCCAAACTGCTCTCTGGCCAACATCACACAAATTCCGTGATCACCGAATGAGCCACTGGCAATAATTTTGTCACCCGATTGTATTTGGTGTAGCCCAATATTGAGAGAAGGATTTTTCACACCAACACCCGATGTGGCAAAATACACCCCACCGCCTTCTCCTCTAGGTAATACCTTGGTATCACCTGCCACAATTTTCACCCCAATATTGGCTGCTGCCTCAGCCATGCTTTTAACGATTTTGTCTAGCTGAGCAATTTCAAAACCTTCTTCAATAAAAGAACACAACGTCAGATACAGGGGTACGGCACCAGACACAGCCAAGTCATTGGTTGTACCATGCACCGCAAGTGAGCCAATGTCGCCACCAGGGAAAAACAGTGGTTTGACAATAAAACCATCTGTACTCACCATCAACTCCCCCTCTGGCGGCATAATGGTCGCTGCATCCACCTGCACATTAAGGTCATTCTCACCAAAGTATTTTGCAAAAACGGACTCAATAAGCTCCCGCATATATCGACCACCGTTACCATGCGCTAAAGAGATATATCGATCATTCATATTGTCGCCCTCTCCATTCCATTAACTGACCAAATGCAATACCAGAATCATTACAAGGCACTTGCTTTGGCAACAACACCCTAAAGCCCTTATCTTTTAACAACTCAGTACACAGCTCAACAAGTCGGCGATTTTGAAACACCCCTCTTGTTAACCCCACCACGCTAACACCTGAAACATTCCTCTGTAAGCAAGCCATATTAAGCACGCAGTACGCAAGACTATTGTGAAAAATGGCCGCTCTATCTTCTACCGAATACGATTCATCCAGCATAAGCATCATCAATGGCTGCCAATCAAAGGTATTAACACCTTGCTGATCGACAATAGGCAACTCAAGATAATACGACTCATCAGAACAGCATGCCTCTAATTGTGCAGGCCCTTGCCCTTCAAAACTGGCGACCTGACAAACCCCTAGAATGGCAGCAGCCGCATCAAATAAGCGACCAATTGCCGTCGTCTCAGGGCTGTTGAGTTGCTTTTCCCACGCTTGCTTTAATAGACCATTCGCATCATAACTCGGCATTAAATCCAGGTTCATTTCCCAACCAATAGAGGCCGCACTACGCCAAGGTTGCCTCGCAACCTTATCATTACCAGGTAAGCGAAAAGACCGCATACTCCCAACCCGCCGCCACTGCCCGGGTTTACCGAGCATCAACTCACCTCCCCACAACAATCCATCTTGCCCTAAGCCAACGCCGTCCCAGGTAAACATCATGACCAGAGAAACCCGTTGGTGCTCAGCATAAAGTGCCGATGCATGCGCCTGATGATGGTAAATGGTTGTTACAGGAAGCGGCTGTTTGTTTGCCCACAGGCTATTACTGTAGCCTGTGTGAGCGTCACATAAAATTCTCGTTACCGTCACTTGATACAATGCTTGTAAATCCTCAATCATCTGAGCAAACACTTGCATGCTCTTACGTGAAGACAAATCACCAATATGGGGAGACAAGACTACTCGGCCTTCCCAACCAATCGCAATGGTATTTTTTGTAAATGCACCAACAGCCAAAACCGCTTCAGGGAAAGATTCACCCACAGATAATTCCAGCGGTGATACACCTCTTCCCATACGAATAGGATAGGGTTGTTGATTAACAAGGCGATATACAGGGTCATCTGCAGGTCGTTCAATCTGACGATTATGGTGTAAAAAACCATCGGCAATACTCGATAAACGCAGCGTCACTTCGTCGTTCAATGTCATGACAGGCTCACCTAACAAATTAGCAGAAGTCGCCACCATTGGTTTTTTAAATTGATCTAACACACAATAATGGAGCGGACTGTAAGGCAACATGGCACCCACCCCTTGGTTCAGCAGCGTCACACTTTTAGCAAGCCCTTGAACCGGTTGGTCAATCACAACAATTGGACGGACAGCACTCAACAACAGCACCTTCTGCCCTGAAGATAAGCTAACATGATCTTCTATTGTTGATAGTTCATCCTCGCCGGTGGCCGGAAACATCACCGCCAAAGGTTTATCAGGGCGGTGCTTACGTGCTCTTAATTTTTGTACGGCAGCCTCATTTGTTGCATCACAACAAAGGTGATAACCACCAATACCTTTCATCGCAACAATTAACCCTTGGTTTAACGCATCAACTGCCCCTTGTATTGCATCACGCTCAATACGAGGCTCCTCACTATTTTTCAGGTAAAAATATAAAATAGGGCCACAGTCAGGGCAAGCGATTGGCTGGGCATCAAACCGACGATTCAATGGGTCATGATACTCCTGCTCACACACAACACACATTGGAAAATCCGACATCGTGGTCACAGGGCGATCATAAGGTAATTGCTTGATAATGGTGTAACGTGGGCCACACTGAGTACAATTAATAAATGGATATTGATAACGATGGTTTTCAGGGTCACGCAACTCTTTAATACAGTCTTTACACACACTGTAATCTGGTGGCAATGCAATATGGGGGTGCGCGCTCTGGCAACTTTTAGCAATGACAAACTGGCCACCCGTAATTGCATCATACTCAGCAAAACCAACAATATGCGGCTGTGCAATCGCCGGTGCCCGCATCACAATGTCACTGACAAACCGCTCGGCTTGGCGTAACTCTGCTGAAAACACCACCTCAACAGTCCCCGTTAAATTTTTTACCCATCCAGAGAATTGGTACGAATGTGCCAACCTATAAATAAAAGGGCGAAAACCAACTCCTTGGACATGCCCATCAATAACCACTCGGTAAGTCTTCATCGCTTGGTATGTGCCCACCAAATACGGCAAGCCCCTTCATCTGACACCATACAAGGACCAATCGGGTGTCTTGGCACACATGCCTTGCCATACAATCGACACTCATTGGGATAAATTTCCCCCATCACCACCTTGGCGCAATCACACCCAGGCGGCATTTCACCCGCGCGTTTACGCGCATCATCGTGATAACCTGGAAAATGTTCATTCACATCCAAATAACGATACGGCTCACTGAGCGCAAAACCTGACTTAGGAATGGTACCGACACCTCGCCAAGTCGCATCGACAACAGTCATTACCTCAGAGAGCATTTTCTGAGCGCCAACATTGCCTGTAGGTTTAACCACCTCGGGATAACAATTATCTAAAAATGGCTTACCCGATTCAAACTGCCTAATAACAGAATAGGTTGCGGCTAACAATGATTCGGGTGAAAACCCTGCAACCGCGGCAGGGAGGTTAAAATCCTCCACTACAAAAGCCCATTCTTGCGGCCCCATAATCGTCGCTACATGACCTGGGGCGACTAAAGCATTAAAACCGGGAGAGTCTGAGCTTAATAACACGTGAATCGCAGGCCAAGTTAACCGGCCAGAGAGCAATATTTTTAAATTATCCGGCACACCTTGTGCAATCATAGCCGCAGTGGGTGCTGTGGTCGTCTCAAAGCCTGCTGCAAAAAACACCACCGTATCATCAGGGTTTTGCTCGGCTATTTGAATCACGTCCATTGGGGATGCAATGGGCTTGATTCGAGCGCCAGCCGCTTTTGCCTGCTCTAATGTTCTGGCTTCTGATTTTTTAACATTAACAGGTACCCTAAGCATATCGCCATACGCAACAAGAATAATATCTTCATGCAAAGACAGCTGTATTGCCTGGTAAATATCTTCCTCTGGGCAAATACAAACAGGGCAACCAGGCCCAGGAATTAACTCAATGTTTTTTGGTAATGCACCGCGTATACCTGACATGGTGATAGAACGCTCATGCCCACCACACACATTCATGATTTTAATGGGCTGAGAAATTGGCATTTCGTGAATTAACGTTAGCCATTGTTTAGCACTGATCCCCATCGCAATAGACCTCAAGATATTCGTTAAATTTAGCGCTAATAGAGGATATTTTTAAAAACACCTCACGCGATTAACCTATAAAATACCAATTAATAACAGACAACTAACCGTGCTCATGCAAAAGCACACCATCAGACTGAGTTTTTGTTTTGATATCGACCCCATCAAGCAACCTCTGCTTCTGCATCGCAACTTCACTGATAACCCAATCAATCCATGCCTCCACTGACTCAGCATTCTTCACAGAGACTTGCAGCACAGGCGCATCATTCGCTAACTCACGAATGTGTAAGATCGCTTTATCAGGTGAAAAATCCTCTAAATAAGGCAATAAATCTGTTTTACTGATCACCACTTGGTCAGCGGCTCTAAACATAACGGGGTATTTTTCAGGTTTATCATCCCCTTCGGTAACAGACAATAAAGCCACATTAATGTGGTGGCCTAAATCAAAACTCGCGGGGCAAACAAGGTTGCCAACATTTTCGATAAATACAACATCAATATCTTTCAAGTCCATCTTATGCAGTTCCGTGTGCACCATGTGGGCATCTAAATGACAAGCCGTTCCGGTGACAATTTGAATCGCCTGAACCCCTTGCTGGCGAATTCTTTGGGCATCATTTTCAGTTTCTAAATCCCCTTCAATGACTGCAATTTTCAAGCGCCCTTTTAACTGTTGTGCCATCACTTCTAATAATGCCGTTTTACCTGAGCCTGGGGATGACATTAAATTCATCACTAAAACCCCCTGAGCATCAAAGTGCTGGCGATTATGTGCTGCAATTTTATCGTTTTCACTCAAGAGATTCGTCAAAACTTCAATCGCAACAGAGCCATCACTCGTATGTGACAAAGCGCCACCGGGTTGAACTAAATGTTGATTTCCGGACGTTACGTTACAACCACAAGTATCACACATGCGCTACTCCTTGATTTTCAGCTTCTTCAATTCCCACCAAACCGACCCGCTTCAATAGCAACTCATCACCACTGATCAACTGCGTTTTATAGTCACCACAATGCCCACACACCAAACGATTAATGACGGCATCTGAATCTTTGCCACAGCTCATACAATGCACCTTTATTGAAAGAAGCTCTATTTCCAATACCGATTTTTCTGCCAGCGTCCCAGCCACAGCCAAAGGGAATGCATGCTTTAATAATGATGCCTCAACGCCAGATAAAGGGCCAATTTGCAACACAACTAAATCCACCGAGGTGGCATGATGAGATTGAGCCACTTTTTCAACTTGGTCAATCAGTGCTAAGCAGACTGATAACTCATGCATCCGTCTCACCTGCCGATAATGTGGCTAACATTTCGTCATATAACTCCCAAGATGAGCGCGCATCTTGTTCCGTCATTTTTTCTATGGCATAACCCACATGCACCATCACAAAGTCACCCACTTCAACAGACTCCCCTTGAAGCATAAATAAATTGACCTCTCGACTCACACCCTTAGCTTCACATTGCGCGACAAATTGGTCTATTGATTTGACCTGCATGGGAATACCTAAGCACATAATTTTAACCTCAAATAATCCTTGACAAAACCACAAAAAATCACATTAATAACATTATGACGCAACATACTGTACTCATTCTTGGCATCGGTAATAACTTATTAACCGATGAAGGTATTGGCATACACGCCATTACCGCACTCATTCCTGATCTCGGTCAAGCGGAACACATCCGGTTGCTTGATGGCGGCACTCTCAGCTTTACTTTAGCCGCTGAAATTGAATCTGTTAACCACCTTATTGTCATTGATGCAGCACAACTGAATAGCCCCCCTGGTACGGTTAAAATATTTAACAATGACGCTATGGATCATTTTTTAGGTCATAGCAAACGCAGTGTACATGAGGTAGGTCTGCTCGACTTAATGGACATTGCACGTCTCACAGACCACTTACCTGAGCAACGCACACTCATTGCTGTACAGCCGGAAATATTAACCTGGGGAGAGCAATTAACCCCAGCTGCAGCAAGTGCGTTACCCACCATCATTTCAGCGGTAAAAAAACAACTTCAACAATGGTCAATTCCACTATAAGGCTGATGCCGGCTCGAAAAATTGACCTCTATCAAATACTTTCCAATGAAATATAAGCGCAATATTATTTGACCTAGATCAAAACATCCAAATTTTCTCATGATAATCTGATACTAAGCTAAGTAATAAATGGCTGTGTTACTCATAAAGGGAGATTTGAGCATGAACAGCGCTGTCAAGGTCTGCACACACCAAAATGCCATACCCATTTTGCACGAAATAAAACATGCACTCCTCAAGCTGGCCGAGAACAATCAAGCCACAACCATTGATCTCTCTTCACTCCCTATGACATCTCAAGATACAGAGCAATTACTCAGCACCCTAGGCAAAGGAGAAGTCAATGTCACACTCACCAGCGCAGGGGAATCAACCTTTTGGGAAACACAATTTCCTGGCGTTTGGGTAACACAGCATCAGCCTCACTTTTCTAGCAAGCAACTCACTTACATAGAAATATGTTTATTCCCTTCGTTGTTAATGGCCCAGCAAGCGGATATTACCGACGGGCTAAACCGGTTACAGGAGATCATGTCATGAGCAAGCAATACACATTGATGGATCATTTACAGGGACAAGGGATTACTCGCCGAGGTTTTTTGAAGTTTTGCTCCATTACCGCCACTATGCTGGCATTACCTCCAAGCTTAATTCCGCAGATTGCCAAAGCATTGGAGAGCGCTAAACGACCGTCGGTTATTTGGTTATCATTCCAAGAATGTACAGGCTGCACTGAGTCTATTACGCGCTCACATGCACCCACGATTGAATCCTTAATTTTTGACTTTATCTCTCTAGATTACCATCACACATTACAAGCTGCCTCTGGCCATGCTGCAGAAGCCGCACGTGAACAAGCCATGAAAGACAATGAAGACCAGTATATTTTAGTTGTGGATGGCTCCATCCCCACTGGCAACCCTGGTTTTTCAACCATTGCAGGCATCGATAACAAACAAATGCTCATTGATACTGCCAAACATGCCGCTGCTATTGTGGCCGTTGGCACCTGTGCGACTTATGGCGGTTTACCTCATGCCGACCCTAACCCTACCAATGCAGTTGCAGTCAGCGATATCATCAAAGACAAACCCATCATCAATGTGCCTGGCTGCCCACCGATTCCTATCGTCATGACCGGTGTACTTGCCCACTTTTTAACCTTTGGCACGATTCCAGATTTAGATGATCTTGGCCGACCAAAAATGTTTTATGGCAACAGTATTCACGATCGCTGCTATCGCAGGCCATTTTATGAAAAAGGATTATTTGCCGAAACCTTTGATGACGAAGGTGCAAAAGCGGGTTGGTGCCTATTTAAGTTAGGCTGCAAAGGACCAACCACTTATAACGCCTGCGCCACCGCAAAATGGAATGAAGGCACCAGCTTCCCTATTGAAGCCGGCGCGCCTTGCATTGGCTGCTCACAGCCTGATTTTTGGGATAACGGCGGGTTTTATAACGCCTTATCTCAACCCACCATAAGCATAGGCGAAACGGCTGCTGCCGCTATTGCTGCCGGTGCTGTCGCCAGCGTTGCAGCGAGTGCGATTCACAAATCTGCAAAAGCAAAAGCGGCTAAAAAACACCATACAGTGACAACGGATGACATGGAGTAACCATTATGAACATCGATTCCATCACACTACTCAACTGGGCTAGAGGAAGCGGTTTTGAATGGGCGTTGGCTATTTTTATATTTGGCACACTCTACCGGGTACTCACCCTGCTCATGCTCGGCAGAAAACGCAATTTAGCCCCCGCTAAATCAGCTGAAACATCTGCCGGCGTTCGCACGGTATTTCGCCGGTTTGCCCCTGCTAAAGGGCTTTTCTCCAAAGCCCCCTTATTACACATAGCGGGTATCACTTTTCATCTCGGTTTTTTTCTGATTCTGTTTTTTTACACACCTCACATCGAAGCATTAAAAACCGTTTTGGGCTTTAGCTGGCCTGCATTACCCAATAGTGTGATTACCGCAACCACCGTTGTTACCATGATCGCCATGATCACACTCTTAATTTATCGCATCACCGATCCTGTACGTCGATTTATCAGTGATGGGCATGACTATTTTATCTGGGTGATCAGTTTCCTACCGCTATTAACAGGGTACTTGGCATTCAATCACGCCCTATTGCCTTACACATTAATGCTCGCGTTGCACATACTGTCGGTTGAACTATTAATGGTACTTTTGCCTTTCACCCGTTTAGGACATTTTATCGCCATATTTTTTGCTCGATTTTATAGTGGTAGCGACATAGGCCGGAAAGGAGTGTCATCATGAGCACCAATACCATCGCACTAAATGCCTTTGTTGAACAAATGGACAGCAGTATGTCAGCGTATTTTCAAAGCTGTACCCACTGCGGGTTATGTGCCGAAGCATGCCTTTTCCAAACAGAAACACAAGACCCAAAGTACACGCCCATTCACAAAATTGAATTAATGAAACGGGCATGGCAGCAAGAAATGACCCTCACTGGGAAGCTATTAAAATCTATTGGCTTAGCCAAACCCATCACGGATGATGATCTTTCTGAATGGGAAAAAGTCGTCTACGACGGCTGCACGCTCTGTGGCCGCTGCTCCATGGTTTGCCCTGCAGGTATTGATATCAGTGGCATTATTCGCAAAGCACGTGAAGCGTTTGTCGCCTCCAAACATACACCTGAAGGGCTACGCCACGGCACCAAACGCGCAATGGAGCTTGGCAGCCCAATGGGCGTTCAACTCCCTGCATTGCTCGCGCAATTAAAACACGTTGAAAAAGACACAGGACTCAGTATTCCGGTTGACGTTGAAGGTGCAGACTACCTTGCGCTACTTTCCTCAATGGAAATCATGTATTACCCAGAATACATTGGTGCATTGGCTAAAATTTTCGACCATGCCAACGTTTCCTGGACACTCTGCTCAGAGGCCTTTGAGGCCACCAATGCGGGCATTCAAATTGGCTCAAGTGACCTTGCTGCCGAACTGGTTGAACGGATTGTTAGCGGTGCAGAAAAATTAAAGGTGAAGCATGTCATTAGCCCCGAATGCGGACACGCCTACACAGCCATTCGCTGGGAAGGGCCAAACCTCATCGGCCGACCATTTTCATTTCATGTGATACACATTTTAGAGCTGCTTGATCAACTCCGTGCAGAAGGCCGCTTAAAAACCACAGGATCATGGGATGAATCATTTACCTTTCATGACCCTTGTCAACTGGTGAGAAAAGGCGGTGTCGTACAAGAGCCTCGGCACTTAATGGGCATGTTTACAACCGGCCTTAAAGAAATGCCCGACGCCGGTGTCATGAACTGGTGCTGTGGTGGCGGTGGTGGCGTAAGTGCCAACCCTCGCGCCGAAGATTTAAAACACATTGTGTTTAACAAGAAAAAAAATCAGATTGAACATACTGGTGTCAACACACTGGTTACCGCTTGTGCTAACTGCAGAATGACCATAGAAGAAGGCGCAGAACACTACAACATGGATTTAAATATCATTGGACTCACCGAAAAACTCGCAGAATATCTCGAGCCAAACCAATGAGCTAAAATGGGAGAATCATTATGAACAAACGCGTCATTGTTGATCCGATCACCCGAATTGAAGGCCATTTAAGGGTCGAAGCTCAGGTTGAAAATAACATCATCACCAGTGCTTACTCATCTGGCACGATGGTTCGTGGTATTGAAATAATATTGAAAGGGCGAGACCCTCGAGATGCTTGGGCATTTGCTCAACGCATTTGCGGAGTGTGCACTTTAGTACACGGAATCGCCTCCGTGCGTTCTGTGGAAAACGCACTCAATTATACCGTACCTGCCAACGCTCAGATCATTCGTAATTTAATGATTGGCGCCCAATACATTCACGATCATGTAATGCATTTTTATCATTTGCATGCACTGGATTGGGTTGATGTTGTCTCTGCTTTAAAAGCAGACCCCAAAGCGACGTCTGATATTGCACAAAGCATTAGCAGCTACCCCAAGTCCTCTCCCGGTTATTTTTCGGACACCCAGAAGAAACTGAAAAACTTTGTTGAGTCAGGCCAACTGGGTATTTTTAATAACGGTTACTGGGGGCACTCAGCTTACAAACTTCCACCCGAAGTCAATTTGATTGCCGTAGCGCATTACTTAGAGGCACTCGCATGGCAAAGAGATGTCGCCAAACTACACACGATATTTGGTGGCAAAAACCCTCACCCTAACTTTTTAGTCGGCGGTGTCCCCTGCCCCATCGACTTAAATTCAGACTCAGCCATTAACATGAAAAAATTGGCTCAAGTGCACAATATCATCCAGAAAATGATTGCCTTTGTAGACCAAGTGTATATCCCAGATACCTTAGCCATTGCAGGTTACTACAAAGACTGGGCCTTTAAAGGAGAAGGCATTGGCAACTTTATGACCTACGGTGATTTACCCGAAAAAGGCATGGATGATCCTTCTAGCTTCTTCCTACCCAGCGGCGTCATTTTGAACCGAGATTTAAGCAAAATACACGAAGTTGATCTCAACGATGAAAGCCAAATTCAAGAGTATGTACCTCACTCTTGGTACAACTACAAAGGAGGTAAAGAAACCGGCTTACACCCATATGATGGCGAAACTGAGCTAAATTATACCGGCCCTAAACCACCGTATGATCAACTTGATGTAGATGCCTCATACTCATGGCTGAAATCTCCTCGCTGGAAAGGCCATGCGGTTGAAGTTGGCCCACTTGCCAGAGTCTTAATGCTCTATGCCAAAGGCCATGAGCAAACCAAGGATTTGGTTGGCATGACACTCAGCAAGCTAGACCTACCTATAGAAGGCTTATTTTCAACACTAGGCCGTACTGCTGCCCGAACATTGGAGACCAAGATCATAGGTGATGCCATGAACACTTGGTATAACCAATTGGTCAGCAACATTAAAGGTGGAGACAGCAAAACCTTTAACGACACCCTTTGGGAACCTTCAAGCTGGCCCAAAGAGGCTCGGGGCGTAGGTTACATGGAAGCACCACGAGGCGCACTGGCTCACTGGATCGTCATTAAAGATCAAAAAATAGATAATTATCAAGCGGTTGTACCTAGCACATGGAACGCTGGCCCCAGAGACCATAAAGGGCAAGCAGGCCCTTATGAAGCCGCTTTAGTTGGCAATGAGCTAGAAGATGAAAAACAACCCATTGAAATACTGCGTACCATCCACAGTTTTGACCCATGCATTGCCTGTGCGGTACATTTAACAGACAAAGATGGCGAAGAGATGCTGAAGGTAAAAGTACGCTAAAAGCGACATAATATCATGCGGTTAGTGGGTGTATTAACGGCTAACCGCAACATCAACACGACTGATAATTTTGAGGGTGTTGCCCTCACGACATCGGCTATATCACAACACAATATCCCCCATTCCTCGGCCAAAGACAGCAGCCCCAAATAACCACTGAAAAAACATAAGAATTAAACTGGTGATAGCTTTAAAAGCACATCTAAACCGTACCGTCTATACTATGAGTCTTAATGCAATAAAACCAAACCAAGGCCAACCCAGTGAGCAACCATTGTATTCTCGTAGCGACCAACATCGCAGAAACCTGTGACACTTTGTGTGACATATTGAAAGAGAGTAACTTCGACGTGCTCCCCTTTTCAGATATCATGACCGGGCTTGATATTGCTGAGCACGCACCTGACCTTTTACTATTAGACATTGATGACTCAGGCATTACGCCGAGCGATATCTGCCAAAAACTCAACGCAATCAGCCATGACGGTGTCCCAATTATTATTATCTCCTCCGCTCACAGCGCTGAAGATGAAATCGAGTTTTACAATGCAGGTATTAACCAGCACATCGAGAGACCTTTTTCAGACAAGAATTTACAACGCTGGGTCAATACCTGCCTAGTTAACCAGAAAAAAATCAACCAGCTCACCGAATCCCACAATGAGTCGATGAATATGGCCAAGGCGACCATAGCCAACTCCTCAGAAATGGGCATTGCCCTACGCTTCATTCAAGACTGCTTTCAATGTGTAGAGCATGAAGAGATTGCAGAGTTAGCCTTTCAGGCACTAGACAGTTATGGGCTTGACTACAGCTTAATGTTAATCGAAATGGGAGAGCCTGAGTTTTACTTTCAAGATGACATTGAGCTACCCATCGAAAAGAAAGCGCTTCTAGGTGCCCATGGTAAAATTCCTATTTTTGAGTTTAAAGGGCGCATTATTTTCAATGCACCACACCTCACCTTACTCATCAAGAACTTACCCAATGATGAAGAGAAGATTGACCGGCTGAAAGAGCACCTGACCATATTAGTCGACAGTATTGATGCCAGAGCTGGCAGTATTGACTCTGAAATAGAGCTGCAAAACAAACAAGACATACTCACTAACATTGTTCGATTGGCAACCAATAGTATTGAAGAAATTAACCAGCAACACAGTCAATTAGAGCTGATGCACTCTGAAGTCATGTGCGAATTAGTCGTAAAACTAGAAGAGTCTTATTTACACCTTGGCCTTGAACCAAGGCAAGAAGCTTTTTTATCTGAGCTTGTCACCGAAACAGAAAAAAACACCAAGACCCTATTCCAGAGCGGTATGAACCTCGATGTTGAGTTTCATAAGATCATCGACCAAGTCAATAAAGTACTTGCTGAAACCAAAAAAGTGAAGTTTGGCCACTAAGGCCAAACTTCACCTGCCTCACCCCCTTGCGTTATTGCACACCATTCACTGGCTGGATAAAGTCTGCAATAGGCCACAAGGGTGTTTCACTCACGTCTTCAACCGTGCGCCGCGTCTGTATTGGTAAGCGTTGCTCTTGCACCGCTTTTACGAACAACTCAATATTGCTCCAAGCAGCCCCTGTATCAGGATTAATCAAACGCTCAACATCATTAAACCCATTAAAATCACACATAATACCTGCTGACTCTATTGGCCTGACACAGCCTGTAACGGTTATTTCAGCCACATCATCAACAGTGCTGTTTAGACCGTCAATCAGCATGGCCAGCACTCTTTCCCCGTCTTTAGCGGTTAAATCTAACACTAAATTTAACCCTGAAAAGCCTTCGAACCAACCCCCGTTTTGCTTAAACACATCCGCAGAGTAAGTATTGGTTAAACCCTCTTCAATGATGCTTTTTAAGCGTGCCGGTGTCGTGGTTGCGGTTGCAAATTGATAAGCCGTTGGGAAAAATCGATAGACATCCTCTAGCGTAATATCACCCGTTGCAACATGATCTTGCTCTGTTTTAGCGCCTACTTCAGGGATCACACTTTCAAATCGAAACCCTTTGGTCATCGCCACATCGGTGCCCGTCATGTCTCTTAAAATGTCAGTCAATGCATTATTAAAATCACTTTCAAGGGAATGCCGACGTGTCATAGGGGCTTTAGTACGGCCTATCACCGTATTAATGGGCTGGGTTAGTGTTTGCATGCCTTGCATTAAACCTGCCGTCATATTCACATCATCCGCTAAAAACGGCGCCCTGGCTTTGGCAACCAAGGCTTTCATAGCAGGGTCTTCTGCCAAACGATGATCAATAGCGTGTAAAGTCCAATTTCTAGCGATGACAATATGCTCATCATCGACCACAATATCCATTTGCCCTAGGTAACCATCATTCCCGGACTCAACCACTAAAGCACCACTTTCTGATTGAATCGGCTCAAACGTGGTTTCATGGGTATGCGCTGAAAAAAACACATCAACAGAATTTGGCGTCACCAAGTTGGCCAATCGCACATCTTTCTGCAACCCAAGCTCACTCATCACGACCACAATGTCTGCCCCTTTAGCACGAAGCTCAGCGCTATGCTGCTCTATCAATTTCAGGTAAGCGGCTTCCCCCTCAGCAAACTCTAAACCCAAGGCTAAAAAGCTGGCCATTTGAGGCACAATGTCAGATGTTATGCCAATAAACCCTACAGACACATCCCCCACCTGAGGCAGCATTGTCGCAGGCATGAAAGGTTTTCCTTTTTTAAAGAACGGCGCACTATAAGTGACGTTAGCAGCTAAATTCGGGAAATTAGGTCTTTTGCCCTTTTTAAAGAAGGACATTACAGATTGTCCATACCGCTCTCTTGTCACCTTAGGACCAAATGCAAAATCCCAATTCCCCGCAACACCAACATCAATCCCTAGTGCATTAACAGGGTCAATAATGGCCTCACCACTGGTAAAAACGGCTTCCACGCCCCCATGATAGGTGTCCCCAATATTCATTAACACGCTGTTTGGGTTATTTTGACGAATCTTTTTAATCAGTGTTGCTGTTCGCGCTAAACCACCCCGCTCAACATACTCTGTACCTGGTTTATCCACGTTTTGAACCAGGTCATTATGTGGGACGAGATTGGCATGCAAGTCATTTAAATGCATGAAAGTGACCGTGCTCTTGGCAACCACAGAACCTGAGCTGCAAACGCACAGGCTAAAGGTTAATAAGCGAATGATTTTTGTTAGTTTTTGATTCATGGCTAAGTGCTCAACAGTGGTTAGTGAGCAGCCATAGTACTGAATACAATTAAATAATGATGTTCCTCAATTGTTAGCAATTGTAACAATTTGGTTACATTTAGAACTCTTCTAATTCACCTGTGTTTTCAACCTTGTTTGCTATTGCCGCATCTTCATCAAACAGCTCTGGAGACCAATCTAAGTTAAAGACAAACTTTTGGTATACAGAGAATGGTTCTAACATCCCATCAAGGTGTTCAACCGTATAATCAAAACACAGCTGAGGTGTCGCTGTTGCAAATGAAAGATGCTCTAAATCATAATTAATGATGATGGGAATTTGAGAGTTGATAGGATTTAATGGTTTGCCATTAAAAAATTCATTTTTAAGCGCCCCCCAAACTAAGTTTGTAATTTCCCCTACCACTTGATTGGAGGCACTAAAGTTATTGATGCAATCCCCCTCTTTCAAAGCCGTTCTACCTGCTATAACCGCTTGGTTGATGGCTTCCTTTTCGGATTGAATGACCATGTAACCACGACACCAATCACTTTCAATAGGAATGACGGTCACTAACTTACCATGGGTCAATTGATCCAACCCTAAATAATACATCTCACAAGACACTTCAGTAAAATTAAATTGGTTTTGTAGTGCCGCAATCGTCACTTCCTGAATTCGCTCAACAAACGGCTCAGGATACCAAGTCACCATCACATGCTCTTTGATTAACCCTTGCAAACCCTCAAGGTCATCAATAACGAACGTGCCTGCAAACTGCATCACAATCTCTGGCAAAGATTCAGCGCTGATATTCACTAGACGAAAAAAAATAGGTAATTCAGGCCGTTTACGACGAATAATTTCAGCCACAGCTACCCACCCATCTTCTCCACCGAAATCTTCAGATAAAATCACACCGCCTAAGCCAATATTGGCATCTAACACATTCGGCAAAATGTCTGGATCATCGACAATAAATGGGATCAACTCATTGGCATCACAAAAGGCTTCTAACGACTTTTCACCCTCAGTAACATCACAAACAATAATTTTACTGATCATTTCAGCTGGTTGCATTTTTTTCCAATCTTTTATTAACACGAGAATTTGTACTAATTATAGTTGAAAAATCGCTGTTTGCTTAAGCTAAACAGTCAACGCTATGAAGCCAAATTCAATTGCCCACCATTTACAGCATGACCTTGCTTAACAACTGATATCACGCTACTTTGTCACACCTTTTTGCAGGTAAATCAATCACCTCAGCTTCTGTAGACGACTGTACAAAAATTGCAACACTTGGTGCCGACAATGGTTATATTCAATGAAGCTTAATAGAGGTCAGTAAAAACATGCTAGAGATATAAAAACAAACTCAAGAGGCTATAAACACGGAATAGAAAAATCCACATGGTAGTGCTCATCATGCCGCACCCAAGAACGCCTTTTGGAAAAACGAATATGCTTTTGCAAGTAGGAGCCGCCACTTGCTTGAAATAATACGGGTTTAAATTCTTGTGCAATAATCACCCGGTTTAAACCGACACCTAACACCTTAGCCGCTTTATGCAATGCAACTAAATGCGCTGATAATGCGTCAAAATCAATCCGATAACCTTCATAGCGACCTTTTCGATCAAACTCAATATCATAACCCAAGCGATTAAAAGCATGCGTGGGTAAATGAGCAGATTGCCCTTTTGCATTCAACACCGGCATCATAAAATCGACCGACAAACCATTTCTGTGCGTTTTATGCGGTTTAAAAAGACCGCCTTCTTCAAAGCCTGTTTCTGCGTATTTGTAAACCGTTTGAGGATGAGATTTGGCCAACCGCTTAAAAGCGGCAAGCATGACCGCTTTTACCGTTGAGTGAACGTATGTTCGGCCTGCAAGTTCAGCGGCATAACTATAACTGGTAAAATTTTTACCGCTACTCGGTAATTGAACACCACCGACTAACCGACCTTGGCTAGGGGCGCCATAACAAGTACTTGCAGCTTGAGCGGTGACACTCCATACGACTAGAAAACCAAACAGTAGTGCGCTAAACCTCAGCTCCAAGTTTTTGTACATCCAGGCTTAACCCTTCCATTGCGCGGTAAAAAAGAACCAGTGCTGGCTCTAATGATTCGATGATTTAAAATGATTAACGCCTGACAACTGCTGCAACGCTAACATTAATGCCTGCGTGCCTAACTTGCCATGACCTTGGGCCTGCACCGCAAGATACAACTGATGCACTAAAGACAGCCCGGGTAAGACCAAGGACATGCGCTTAGCTTCATCTAATACAATCCCCATATCTTTTACAAAATGGGTGACAAAAAAACCGGGTGAAAAATCACTATCAAGCACCCGAGGAGCCAAGTTTTCCAATGCCCAACAAGCAGCTGCCCCACCGCCGATCGACTCCAACATAACCTCTAACTTCAAACCTGCTTTATATCCATACAACAAGCTTTCACACATACCAATCATGCTGCCTGCAGCCATAATTTGGTTGCACATTTTGGTATGCTGGCCTGCGCCTGCTGCCCCTTGATGAATGATGGTTTTAGCCATCAACTCAAACAAAGGATAGACCTCAGCAATTGCAAGCGCATCACCACCAACCATAATAGAAAGCATGCCAGCTTTAGCGCCAATATCACCACCGGAAACAGGTGCATCAATGGCTTGAACGCCTAACGCTTTTGCTTGCTGGAATATGTCTTGTGCCAAGCTTGGTTCTGAGGTTGTCATATCCACCACGATACCAGGCAAATCCTCTGCTTGTAGGATGCCAAACTCCCCTAGGTACACTTCACGCACATCTTCTGGCAAACCCACCATCGTAAAAACTATGTCACATTCATTCGCTAATAATTGAGGCGTTGCCGACCACACAGCACCTTGCTCTAATAACGGTTTCGCTTTGTGCTTAGATCTTGAGTAGACATGAACAGAGTGTCCGGCAGACATTAAGTGCCCACACATAGACAAGCCCATTACGCCAGTACCAATCCAACCGATTTGTAGTGGCGTGTGATGGTTAATCATTTAATAAATATTTCAGGAAGGCATTGCTTGAGTGTCTCCCGAGCGGCGGAGCAGCCTGGAAGTTTTAAGGTCCGAACCATTTTTTTCTGTTCTGTTTGAAGCGCACGAATGTGATTAAGGTGCTGCTTTTCTCGTTTTGTCAGCGCATTATATTTAACCACTAACGCGTTGTACTCTGCTTGCAATGACTGCTGTGAAGCGATCAGCGCATTGTGCTCATCCACTAGCGTATTATAATGCTCTAGACTGGCAGCATAACTGCCACAAGGCGTAGCAAACACTACACCAAGGCATATTGCTTTTAACCACACCTGGCTTAACTGCAACCTTTAGGACGAGGTAAGCCTGCCACTTTATTCGCACACTTAATCAAACCCTGTGGGAACAACGAGTAGATATATTTTTGGCTACTTTTGTCTTTACCATATTCTTTAGCCAGCAATTTAGAGAATTTACGTGGCTCACAAACGGTACCCGTATCTTTAAAGTAGTCCCTTGCCATGTTGATGATATTCCAGTGCTCTTCAGTTAACTCAGCAATTTGCTCTGTGACTGAAATTTGCTCAGCAAGACCTTCGCTCCACTCATCAAGGTTCAATAACCAACCTGCTTCACTTAACTCAATGGTTTGTCCATCAACAACTGCTTCCATCATTTTCTCCGATTTTTAAGACATGTAATTCATTAGTATTTTAGTAGGTTTTTACGCGCAGCACTACCGTTCATTTATAAACGTAATTATAGGGCATGTATTCATTAGTATTTTAGTAGGTTTTTACGCGCAGCACTACCGTTCATTTATAAACGT
>Ga0233435_1001231_pt1 | contig 25578 bp, 25 predicted proteins | sample SI_122_August201_3_FD_182735 | JGI IMG/M metagenome (GOLD analysis project Ga0233435, IMG submission 182735) | Seawater microbial communities from Saanich Inlet, British Columbia, Canada - SI_122_August2016_135_MG | ecosystem: Environmental > Aquatic > Marine > Inlet | place: Canada: British...
CGTCATTCACGCGCGCGACGTCAAGCCGCCGGTTTCGATTTCAGACGCGCTGTCCAAGCTGATTGCGACCCCCGAACTTTGCTCGAAGCGCTGGGTGTGGGAGCAGTACGATCACGTGATCGGCGGAAACACGATGCAGCGCCCCGGCGGCGATGCCGCGGTGGTGCGCGTGCAGGACGGACCGAAGGGGCTTGCGCTGACCTGCGATGTGACGCCGCGCTATTGCGAGGCCGATCCGTTCGAGGGCGGCAAGCAGGCGGTGGCGGAAGCCTGGCGCAACATCACAGCGGTGGGCGGGCGTCCGCTCGCGATCACCGACAATCTCAATTTCGGCAATCCTGAGCGGCCCGAGATCATGGGCCAGTTCGTTGGTTGCCTGAAGGGCATCGCGGAAGCCTGCCGCACGCTGGATTTCCCGGTCGTGTCCGGCAACGTCTCGCTCTACAACGAAACCAACGGCCGCGGCATCCTGCCGACGCCGTCGATCGGCGGCGTCGGGTTGCTGGATGACTTCACCAAGTCGGCGACGCTGGCGTTCAAGGCCGAGAATGAGGCCATCCTGCTGATCGGCGATACGCAGGGCTGGCTCGGCCAGTCGGTCTATCTGCGCGACATCTGCGGCAAGGAAGAGGGTGCACCGCCGCCGGTCGATCTCAATATCGAGAAGCGCAACGGCGACGTGGTGCGCGGCATGATCAGGGGCGGCACCGCAACCGCTGTTCACGATGTTGCGGATGGCGGCTTGCTGGTGGCGTTGACCGAAATGGCGATGGCCAGCGGCATCGGCGCCATCCTCGATGCGCCGCCGGAAGAGACCGTGCCGCATGCGTGGTGGTTCGGCGAAGATCAGGCGCGCTACGTCATCACCGTACAGGAAGAGCAGTTGCTGACGGTGCTGAGCAAGCTGAAGGCGGTCGGCGTGCCGTGCCATGTGATCGGCAAGACCGGCGGCCATGACATCGCCGTCGAAGGCGAGGCACCGGTTTCGGTGGTGTCGCTCAAGGCGGGCTTTGAGAACTGGCTGCCGGCTTACATGGCCGGCAAGGGCTGATCGCGCGCTGCGATTATTTTCTGCTCTGGCGCGTGCGCCGTCGCGGCGCCTCCTGCCGCGACGCCATGGATGCTTTCGCGACATCGATGAAACGTGCCGCCAGCGGCGACAGATGATCCTCGCGCCACACCAGCGAGATATCGAGGGTCGCGGTCGCGTCTTCGATCTCCAGCGCCGCGATCCCCGGAGGCAGGGTCGGGATAAAAGATGCATCGAGAATCGTGCAGCCGAATCCCGATCGCACCAGTTGCAGCAGCACGGGCACGTCGTCGGCTTCCTCTGCAATTGTCAGGGAGAGCCCGCGGTCCGCCATCAGCCCGTTGATGAGCGCACGGAAACCGCGCCACCGCCGGACGCTGCCGATCACCAGCGGAGCGGTGGACAGGGCTCGCAGCGAGATCGCGCGGTTTGCCGCCCAGGCATGGCTTGTCGGGACCAGCGCGACCAGCCGTTCGCGCGAGATCGGAATTGTCTGCTGTGGCGGCACGACGACATTCGACATCATGAACCCGAGATCGAGCGCTCCCTCGTCGAATGCCGCAGCCTGTTCAGATGACGCGAGCAGGCGCAGGCCGACCTGTGCCTGTGGGTGGCGTTTGCGGAATTCGATGATGATATCGGACATCGGGCCGGTCGCGGCAAAGGTCGAGTAACCGACGCTGACCGTGCCGCTCAGGCCCTGGGCAACGCGTTCCGCATGCACTGTGGCGCGGGCCAGGCGCTGCATCGCGTCAGCGCTTTCGCGATAGAGCACCTCTCCGGCAGGCGTCAGCACGACGCGTCGGGTCGATCGCTCGAAGAGCGTAAAGCCTAACTGGTGCTCAAAATCCCGAATGCTGCGGCTGAGCGCCGGCTGGGCGATCCCGAGCTTCTCGGCGGCCTTGCGGAAGTTCAGCGTTTCACCGACCGCAAGAAAGTAAGGGATTTTGGCTGGAAGCAGGGGACGGACCATCGCGCAACGGCCGCGACGGCGGCCTTCCTTTGTTACCATAAAAAGCATCAATAGCAGCTTGATTGGTATTGGACAGGCATGAATGCGATCTGTCAAATCAGGCCTATCAGCCTGCGCAGTGCGGCGGCCCGGTCCGCCTTTGCAGCGGCGTAACCACAAGACATCTCATGGGAGAAAGCATGCCGAAAGGGAAGGCGATGATCGTCGCGGCGCAGGCCGAAGCGGCGGAGGCCGGTGCGGACATCCTGCAGGCGGGCGGAAACGCCATCGACGCTGCGATTGCCTGCGCGCTGGTTCAGGGCGTGGTCGATCCGTTGATGACCGGCATCGCCGGTTTCGGCAGCGCCGGCATCTATTTCCCCGGACAGGGCTTCCACCAGTATCTCGATTTCCACGCACCGGCGCCGGCCGCTGCGCGCCCCGACATGTGGGCCGATCTGATCGAGGGTGAAGCGCGCGACGGCTATGGCTTCATCCTGCGCGGCAAGGTCAACGATCTCGGCTATCAGTCGATCTGCGTGCCTGCAGCGCTGAAGGCGTATTACGAAGCGCATTCCAGATTCGGCGTGTTGCCGTGGCGGGACATCGTCGCGCCGGCGATTGCATGGGCTGAGCGCGGCTGGATGGTGCGCCCCCACGTTGAATTTTTCTGGTCCGATCCCGGCATCATGGATCGCGCCTCGGGAATCGATCGGCTCTCGTTTACGGCTTCCGGCCGCAAGCTCTATTGCCGCGAGGACGGAACCTACAAGCGCGTCGGCGATGTCGTCCACAATCCGGATTACGCGCAGACGCTGCACATGATCGCCGAGGGCGGCTCCGACGTCTTCTATCGCGGCGAACTGGCGCAGCGCATCGCCGCCGATATGAAGGCCAATGGCGGTCTCATCACCGCGGATGATCTTGCAAATTATCAGCCGCGATGGTGCGAGCCGCTGCGCGGGCAGTATCGCGGCTATGAAGTGACGACCAACAATCCTCCCGGCGGCGGCGTCATGCTGCTCGAGATGCTCAACGTGCTTGAGCATTTTGACCTCTCGGCGCTCGGGCACAACAGCGCCGAATATCTGCGTGTGGTCTGCGAGGCGATGAAGCGCGCGACCGCCGACAAGGATCGTTTCCTGGGCGATCCCGATTTTCTCGATATTCCAGTCGAGAAACTGACGTCGAAGGAGTACGCCGCGGGAATGGCAGGCGAAATCAAGGCGCACGTCAAAGGCAACGTGCCGCGTTTCAATTCCGGCATGCCATCGAAGGACACCACGCATGTGTCGGTGGTCGATCGCGACGGCAATTGCGTGACCATGACGCACTCGCTCGGCATGCCGTCCGGCGTCATCACCGACGGCATGGGTTTCTTCTACAATGGCTGCATGGGCGTATTCGATCCGCGTCCGGGCCGCGCCGGCTCAATCGCGCCGGGCAAGGCGCGCTTCACGTCGGTCGTGCCGTCGATCGTCTTCCACGCCGGAAAACCTTATCTGGTGATCGGTGCGCCCGGCGCGACGCAGATCGCCATGGGTGTGCTGCAGGCCATTCTCAACGTGCTCGATTTCAACATGACCATGACCGAGGCGGTCAGCGCGCCGCGTTTCTCGGCCACGAGCAACGCCATCGATGTGTCGAACCGCATCATCCACGGCGTCACCAACCAACTCGAAGCCGACGGCTACCAGGTGATCCGCAGCCCCTACACGTTCGGTTTCGCAGCCGTGCATGGCATCCGGATCGGCGGCGACAGGCTCGATGGCGGCGCCGACCCCGGCCATGACGGCATCGCGCTGCCGGTCTGACACCGAACAAACAGAATTCAGAAGGAGGAAGAGATATCGTGAGAACAACCAGGATCGGACTGACGGTCGCGGCCATGCTGATGGCTTGCAGTGCGGCGCAGGCGCAGGTGTCTGACGACGCCGTCAAGATCGGCGTGCTGACCGACCACTCGGGCGGCTTCGCCTATCTCGTCGGCAAGTACTCTGTCGAAGCGACCCAGATGGCGGTCGACGATTTCGGCGGCAAGGTGCTGGGTAAGCCGATCAGCGTCATTACGGCGGATCATCAGAACAAGGCGGACATTGCCTCCGCGATCAGCCGCAGATGGTTCGAGACCGAGGGCGTTGATACCATTACCGACGTCGCGGGCTCCGCCGTTGCCCTTGCCACTCAGGAAATCGCGCGGTCGCGCGGCAAGGTGTTGCTGATCTCGGGCGCCGCGACCACCGAACTGACGGGCAAGGCCTGTTCGGCGACGACATCGCAGTGGAGCTACGACACCTACGCCTTCGCCAAGGGCACGGCGAGCCAGGTCACCAAGCAGGGTGGTGACAGTTGGTATTTCCTGACCAGCGACTATGCCTTCGGTCATTCGCTCCAGCGGGACGCGAGCCGCTTCGTCGAGGCCAGCGGCGGCAAGGTGCTTGGCAGTGTGCGTTTCCCTTTCGGCTCGCCGGACTTCTCGTCATTCCTGCTTCAGGCGCAGGCCTCCAAGGCCAAAGTGATCGGGCTCGCCATGTCGGGCGCTGATCTCCTAAGCGCGATCAAGCAGGCGCGTGAGTTTGGCATCGCGCAGTCCGGGCAGAATCTCGCCAGCCTCGTAATCTACATCAACGATATCGAAGGCGTCGGGCTGAACGTCGCGCAGGGGCTGACGCTCACGACCTCGTTCTACTGGGACGCCAACGATGAAACGCGCGCCTGGGCGAAGCGGTTTATGGAGCGCTCCGGCGGCTTCATTCCAAACCTCATCACCGCGGGAACCTACGCATCGGTGCTTCACTACCTGAAGGCGGTCGAGGCTGCCGGAACGGACGAGGGCAAGGCGGTGGCCGCGAAGATGAAAGAGCTGCCGGTCAACGACTTCTACAACAAGAACGTGCAGATCCGTGCGGACGGCCGGGTGATGCACAAGACCTTCCTGATGAAGGTGAAGTCGCCGGCGGATTCCAAATATCGCGGTGACTTCTATCAGCAGCTCGCTGAAATGTCCGGCGACGAGTCGTTCAAGCCGCTGGCGGAAAGCGAATGTCCGCTGGTTAAAAAGTAGAAGCAGCAACCCGGAAAAACCGCAGGCGAAACCTGCGGTTTTTCTCTGACTGCAGTTTGACGGATTACCAGCGGCCGTGTCCGACGCCTATGCTGACGCCGACCCCGGGGGCACCGTATACGCCGACGCTCGGACCTTCATTGTAGTAACCACGCTCCCTGTATTGGCGTCGCGGAGCGTAAGCGTACGAGTCGTCCTGAACTACGGCGCGGCGTGCGCCACGGGTCCGATAGCATCGGCCGTGTTCATCGCACACCATGCGAACGTGCTCGACGTTCGATCCGGTTTTCACACCCGAAATGCCATTCGTCATCGGTGCTGCGATCGCTCCACCGGCCAAAAGAGCGCCTGCACCTGCTAAAAGCGCTATCGTGAAATGTCTCATCATAAGCCTCCTGTGCGGCAAAGGTACCGTTGGGAGGCAACACAAGGGACAGGGGGTTGTTCCATGTCATTCTGCGCGCGGCAGGGCCGGTCATAGAGGCGCACGCATAGCGGCTAGCAGGAATGAGTTACAGTTCCTCGATCGTGACCTTGTCCGGATAGAACGCCAAATGCCCTTCAATCTCTTTCACCGACTCGTAGGGCGTCTCATAGGTCCATATAGCGTTCTCCAGCGTCTTGCCGCCGGAGAGGATGCTGAAATAGTTCGCGTCGCCCTTGTAGGGACAATAGGTGCTGTGGTCCGTCCGCTTCAGCTTCGCAGCATTGGCATCAGCACGGGGAATGTACTGGACAGGTGCGTAGCTCGCCTCTTTCAGGGTCAGGGCGTGGATGGTTTCGGCGATAACCTCGCCGCCGACGCTGATCCGGACCCGTTTCGGGTTCGCCGCGATTGTAATCGGGTGGTCCGGGCCTGGAATTCTCATACGGACGTTCATGGCGGGCTCCCTGTTGAGGCCACAATATAGGAGCGATCCTGCGCAATGCTCGCGTGACGAGGCAGGCTGCACGGGCTAGAATCAGTCATATTTCGGTGTATTGCGTGAGCCGGGAATGGCTCAACATGAGGAGATTCAACGACATGCCAATGGACGCGCGGGACATCGAAACGATGATCAAGGCTGCGTTGCCCGACGCGAAGGTGGAAATCCGCGATCTCGCGGGCGACGGCGACCACTACGCCGCCACCGTCATCTCCGAAGCATTTCGCGGCAAGTCGCGGGTGCAGCAGCACCAAATCGTCTATCAGTCGCTGAAGGGGCAGATGGGCGGCGTGCTGCACGCGCTGGCGCTGCAAACGGGCGTGCCTGACGCCTGACCGTCGGGACCGGGGGCAATGGTGTCAGCAAACGGAACCCTGTTGCGAGCCCGTGCGCCGCACCAGCATCACCGTGTTACCTACGTTGAACTGTTTTTCGATCTCGTCTTCGTTTTCGCCATCACGCAGATCTCCCACACGCTGCTGGCGCATTTTACGCCGCTGGGCGTGTTGCAGACCACCATCCTGTTTCTGGCTGTGTGGTGGGTCTGGATCTTCACATCCTGGATCACCAACTGGCTCGACCCGGAGCGCACGCCGGTCCGCGTGATGCTGTTCGGGCTGATGATCGCCGGCCTGTTGCTGTCCACCTCCATTCCCAAGGCGTTTGAAAGCCGGGGGCTGGCGTTCGCGCTGGCCTATGTCGTCATGCAGGTCGGACGATCGGCCTTCACGTACTGGTCGATCCCGAAGTCCGAGCCCGGTTTGCGCATGAATCTGTTGCGCATCACCCTGTGGCTCGCGTGCAGCGGCGTGTTCTGGATCGCAGGCGGCTTCGCCGAGGGGCAGGCGCGGCTACTTCTGTGGATCGTTGCGGTGGCGATCGAGTATTGCGGACCGGCGATGCGGTTCCGGCTTCCCGGTTTAGGTGCGACCCCTCTTGCGGACTGGGAGGTCGAAGGCGGCCATATGGCCGAGCGCTGCGCGCTATTCATCATCATCGCGCTTGGCGAATCCATCGTGGTCACCGGCGCGACCTTCGCGTCAGCCGCATGGACCGCGCCGGTGATCATGGGCTTCGTTGTGGCGCTGATCGGCAGCATCGCCATGTGGTGGGTGTATTTCCATATCGGTGCAGAGGCGGGGGCGGAACACATCTCGCATTCCGACGAGACCGGAAAGTTGGCGCGGCTCGCCTACACCTATCTGCACCTGCCGATTGTCGCTGGCATTGTCGTCTCGGCGGTGGGCGACGAACTGCTGCTGGCGCATCCCGAGGGCCATGCGGATGCCAAAACCATTCTCAGCATGATCGGCGGGCCGCTACTCTTCCTGATCGGCACCATCCTGTTCAAACGCAGCATCCGTGGCATCTTTCAGCTCTCGCACCTTGTCGGCATCGGTCTGCTGGTCATGCTGATCCCGTTCGCGCATCATTTGTCGCCGCTGCTGCTGTCATCTGCGACAACCGCAATCATGCTGATCGTCGCAGCTTGGGAAGCGATTTCGCTTCGCTCGCGGGCGATATCCGACGAAGTCTGAAATCAGGCCCCGTCTTCCGCGACCAGCGCGTGAACCGAGAACATTCCGTCGGGGTCGGTCCATGATGCGCAGGGAGTCCATCCCGAGCCGCGCGCCAGCGTGGTGAAGCGCTCGATGCTGTATTTGTAACTGCTCTCGGTGTGGATCGTTTCGCCAGTCCGGAACGTCGCGGTGTGATCCAGCACCCGCACAGTCTGCGGTTTGCTGCTGATCAGATGCATCTCGATGCGATGGCGCTCACGGTTGTAGATCGCGCGGTGCTTGAACCCGTCGAGATCCAGATTGCCGCCGAGTTCGCGGTTGATCCGCGCCAGTACGTTGAGATTGAACTGGCCGGTCACACCCGCCGCGTCGTTGTAGGCATCGTGAAGCACACGCTCGTCCTTCTCGAGATCAACGCCGACGATCAGCGTTGCGCCTTCGCCGAGAATGGCCCGCGCGCCGCGCAGGAAGGCGCAGGCTTCATGCGGGTCGAAATTGCCGATGGTCGAGCCAGGAAAGAAGCCGACCTTGGGCATGTTCTTGACTTCCGGCGGCAAGTCGAACGGCTCGGTGAAATCAGCCGTCACCGGATAAACCGCGAGATCGGGAAAATCGCTACGCAAGGCGCTGGCCTGGCCGTTGAGGAAGTCACCGGAGATGTCCACCGGAACGTAGGCCTTGAACGCGCATTGCTTGAGCAGCAGGCGCACCTTGGTCGTGGTGCCGGCGCCGAATTCGACCAGCGCCGCATTCGCAGGAATCGTCTGGGCGATCTCCGCGCCGCGGTCGCGCAGAATGCGCAGCTCGGTGCGGGTCGGGTAGTATTCCGGCAGCAGCGTGATCTGCTCGAACAGTTTGGAGCCTGCTTCGTCGTAAAAATATTTCGGCGACAGTTTCTTCGGCTGCTGCGACAATCCCGCGATCACGTCCCGGGCAAAAGAGCGGTCAATTTGATCGTGAAGCGGAGCATCGGCCCGCGTGTTGACATGCACATTCATGACGAACTCATGGGTTGAGGGTTCAGATGGCGTAATCGGCGAGCCGCAGTCCCGTGAACTGCCAGCGATGATGCGGATAGAAGAAATTGCGATAGGTGATGCGGCTATGATTGTCCGGCGTTGCCAGCGATGAGCCGCGCAGCACCAGTTGATTGACCATGAATTTTCCGTTGTATTCCCCAAGCGCGCCGTCAATGGCGCGGTAGCCGGGGTAGGGCGAGTACGAACTGCGGGTCCATTGCCAGACGATGCCGAATGCGTCGTTGAGATGACCCGCGCGGGCGGTGACTTCCCATTCCATTTCGGTGGGCAGATGTTTTCCGCTCCAGCGCGCGAAGGCATCGGCTTCGTAGTAGCTGACGTGCGAGACGGGAGCTGATGGATCGACCGGCTGCAAACCGCCGAGCGTCATGATTATCCATTCACCGTCGATCTTCCGCCAGTGGCCGGGGGCCTGCCATTCCTCACGTTCGGCTGCGGCGACGCCGTCCATCAGCCACAGCGTCGGCGTCGTGTAGCCACCGTCGTTCATGAACGCGAGCCACTCGGCGTTAGTGACGAGATTGCGCGCGAGCTTGACGGGGCCGACCAGCGCGCGATGCGCGGGCTTCTCGTTGTCGAAGTGAAATGAATTGTCGGTGTGACCGATGGTGTGGATGCCTTCCATCAGCGTAACCCACGTATCGCCATCACGGTGCGCCGCCGGAAACGTCCAGCCGGGTTCATAGGCAGGCGGGATCGGGTTCTGCGCGAAGGCATGCAAGATGTCGGTGAGCAGCAATTCCTGATGCTGCTGCTCGTGGTTAAGCCCGACCTCGATCAGCGGCTCCAGCTTCGTCAGCGTGGCCGCGTCCGCCGAACTGAAAAATGCCGCCACTGCGGCATCAACGTGCTTGCGATAGGCCGTCACCTCGTCCGCGCCCGGACGGGTGAGGTGGCCACGCTGGGCGCGCGCGTGACGGGGCCCGGCGCTGACGTAATAGGAATTGAACAGGTAGGCGTAGTCCGGGTGATAGGGCTTGTAGCCGGGAGAATGTTCGCCCAGCAGGAATTGCTCCCAGAACCAGGTGACGTGGGCGCGGTGCCATTTCGTGGGGCTGGCGTCCGGCATCGACTGGACCAGTTGGTCCTCGGGCGATAACGGGGCTGCCCGTCGCTCGGTTTCGTCTCGGACGGTGCGATAGGCCGTCAGTAGCCTGGTGGCCAGCTCATCGCGGATTTCTTGGCGGAATTCGGCCGTAAATGCGGAGGAAGTGGCGACACGGGCGTCTGGCTGGGATGCTGGTTTCGTCACGAGAATCTCCGGTTGAGGAGAGAACGATGCTTCTCCGGATCGGTTCCGCAGAACGGATGCTCTAGATAGGGCGCCCCACCGGAGATAAAAGGCACCGTCGGCCATGAATGATGCGCGTCAGCTATGATGCTGATGTGCGGTCGGGCGTGAGGGGCCCGCTTTGGCCTCTTTTTTCGGGGACGGCATGGCACCCTTTCAGCGATTTGATTGGGCTGCGGAACCGTTTCACGCTACATATATGGGCAGAGCGACAGGCCGTTGAGGATTCCCGGCCTTGCCGCGGGACCGAGGCAGTTAGGGACGCGAATATGAGCATCGACCAATTCATCGACAACGAAGTGAAGTCCAACGACGTCGTGCTGTTTATGAAGGGCACGCCGCAGTTTCCGCAGTGTGGATTTTCGGGCCAGGTGGTCCAGATTCTCGACCACGTCGGCATCGCCTACAAAGGCTTGAACGTGCTCGAATCATCCGAACTGCGCGATGGCATCAAGATCTATTCGAACTGGCCGACCATCCCGCAGCTCTACGTCAAGGGTGAGTTCGTTGGTGGTTGCGACATCATCCGCGAGATGTTCCAGGCTGGCGAATTGCAGCAGCTGCTCGCCGACAAGGGCGTCGTGGTTCAGCAGCCTGCCGGCTGATCTTTCCAAGGCGAGGCGGTGCAAGTCGCCGTCTCGCTTGTGCAGCTGCCTTTAGGGCCGATACAGTCCTCCCAAGCCCGGACACCAACGATCCGGGCGTTCGTCTGAAAAGACTTGGGAGGTTTTTCTATGCTCGTGTCCCGCCACATCAAGGCGTCGCTCGTCATTGCCACCGTACTGTTCGCTGCAACAGGCGCTTTTGCCGACAGCGTTGTCCGCACCCAGCCCGCTGAAGCCGGACTGTCGCCCAAAGGGCTCGCGCGGATCGGCGACTATCTCAAGAACGAAATCGCAGCCAACAAGATTCCCGGCGCCGTGATGATGATCCAGCGCCGCGGCAAGGTCGCCTATTACGAGACCTTCGGCGTCCGCGATCCCGCCACCAAGGCGCCGATGACGGCGAACACGATCTTCCGCATCTACTCGATGTCCAAGCCGATCACGACGGTCGCAGCGATGATGCTCGTGGAAGAAGGCAAGCTCCAGCTTGGCGATCCCGTTGCGAATTACATTCCCGCGTTCAAGGACGTGAAGGTCGGCGTCGAGAAGAAGGGCGACGATGGAAATATGACGCTCGACCTCGTGCCGTCACGCCGTCCCATGACGGTTCAGGATCTGATGCGTCATACGTCGGGCATCACTTATGGATTCTTCGGAGAAGGGCTTGTGAAGAAGGCCTATGTCGATGCGAAAATCTCCTCGGAAGATGTCGATAATGCCGGCTTTGCGGATCGCATCGCCAAATTGCCGCTGGCCTATCAGCCGGGATCGACCTGGGACTACAGCCACTCGACCGACATTCTGGGGCGCGTGGTCGAAGTCGTGTCGGGCAAATCGCTCTATCAATTCGAGAAGGAGCGCATTCTCGATCCGCTCGGCATGAAGGACACCGCATTCTACGTCACCGACAAGGCCAAGCAGCCGCTGATTGCCGAGCCGTTCCCGAACGACCGCAAGATCGGCAATGACGCCGACATGAATGACCCGCGCGTCGTGCGCAAGTGGGAGTCCGGCGGCGGCGGCATGATGTCGACCATCGGCGATTACGCCCGGTTCGCGCAGATGATCGCGAACGGCGGGACGCTCAACGGCAAGCGTTACCTGAGCCCGAAGACCATCGCCTATATGGGGTCGAACCATATAGGTCCCGCGTCAGGGGTGGCGAATGGCCCGTACTATCTGCCAGGCCCGGGGTTCGGTTTCGGTCTCGGATTTGTGGTACGGACCGAGCCCGGGGTCAGCATCATGGAGGGCAGCGTCGGGGAGATGAACTGGTCTGGCGCCGGTGGCACCACCTTCTGGGTCGATCCGAAGGAGGACATGTTCGTGGTGTTCATGTCCCAGACTGTGCAGCATCGCGGCCGCCACCGCATCGCGCTGAAGAATCTCGTCTACGGTGCGTTCGAGAAGTAAAAGCCTGACATATGGCTGCCCGGTGCAACCGCGCCGGGCGGCATGCGTATCTGATGGACCGACTGCAGACTGAAAGCAGGACCCAATGAGATCGCGGCGTATCTGGAGCCTGCTTCCCGCAGGGATGATTGCGCTGACGGCGAGTGCCGCCGGGGCCGACGGTGCGATGCGGGTCTATCCCCCGGATGCCGTTCTCTCTCCACAGCGGCTTGAGCGCATCACCGACTATTTCAACGCCGACGTTGCGAACGGCAAGATTTCTGGTGCGATCGTCCTGGTTCAGCGCCACGGCAAGCCGGTCTATTTCAAGTCCTTCGGCAAGATCGATGTGACGACGGGCGAACCGATGACACCGGAGGCTATCTTCCGGATATTCTCGATGACCAAGCCGGTTACGAGCGTTGCAGCGATGATGCTGGTGGACGACGGCAAGCTGAAGCTCGACGATCCGGTGTCCAAATACATTCCGTCGTTCGCGGATACGAAAGTAGGCGTGGAGACCAAGGCCGAGAACGGTGATCCCGTCCTCAAGCTTGTTCCGTTGGATCGTCCGGTCACCATCGAGGATCTGCTACGGCAGTCAGCCGGCATTCCCTATGGCTTCTATGGCAAGAGCCTTGTCCGTTCTGCCTACACCAACGCTAACCTGTATGCCGAAGGGACCGACAACGCCGCTGTGGCCGAAAAGATTGCGCGGTTGCCGTTGGCCGAGCAGCCAGGCACTTTGTGGGACTACGGCCACTCGATGGATGTGCTCGCCCGCGTGATCGAAGTGGTGTCCGGGAAATCGCTTTATGCGTTCGAGAAAGAGCGGCTGTTCGGGCCGCTCGGTATGAAGGATACGTCGTATTCCATTGCAGATCCGTCGCAGCACCACCGCATTGCAGAGCCGCTGCCGAGCGATAACAATTTCAGAACCGGAAATTCCCGGAATCCGCGCGTATTCTCGAAGTGGGAGCCGGGGACCAGCGGGCTCTTGATGACTATCGGCGATTTCAGCCGGTTCGCGCAGATGCTGCTCAACGGCGGGGAACTCGACGGCAGGCGTTATCTGAAGCCTGAGACCTTCGCGACGATGACCACGAACCACATCGCGCCAGCAACTGGAGTGAAACGCGGGTCGTTTTATTTTCCCGGCGACGGTTTCGGCTATGGCCTCGGCTTCGGTGTCCGCACCGAAGCCGGCAACGCCACGCCGCCGCCTCCGGGTTCGCTCGGCGAAATCAAGTGGGACGGCGCGGGTGGGACTTACTTCTGGATCGATCGCGCGCAGGACATGTTTGTTATCCTGATGATCCAGTCGCCGTCGGAGCGCGGCCGGATTCAACCCGCGCTGAAGGCGATGGTCTACGACGCGTTCGAGCGGTAGATCACGCCCTGGATGCGATGGCGCGGATCAATGAAACCGTTTCGTCGATCATCGCCGCCGTCACATCGAGATGGGTGCAGGCGCGGATGCGGTGATCGAGAGCGCCGGTCAGGATGCCGCGTCCGCGCAGTTCCGTAATCATCTGCGGCGTGGTGATGCCGGTTCCGGTGGGATCGAAGAAGATCAGGTTGGTCTCGGGTTGATTGACCGTGATGCCCGGAATTTGCGCGAGACCGCGTGCCAGCGTGCGGGCATTGGCATGGTCGTCCGCGAGGCGATCGACGTGATGATCGAGCGCGTAGAGGCAGGCGGCGGCGCAAATGCCGCTCTGGCGCATCGCGCCGCCGAGGCGCTGTTTCCAGCGCCAGACCTCGTCGATGAAGTCATCGGTCCCCGCGATCACCGCGCCGATGGGCGCACCAAGTCCCTTGCTGAAGTCGATCCAGATCGAGTCCCAGCCCTCAGCCATGTCCCGTGCGGACACGCCGGTGGCCACGCAGGCGTTCATCAATCGTGCGCCATCCATGTGGGTGATGAGGCCATGCTCGCGCGCGATAGCCGTGATCTCGTCAAGAACGGATTTTTTCCAGATGGTGCCACCGCCGATATTCGCGGTCTGCTCGACGGTCACGACGCGCTGTGGCGCAGAGTAGCGCGAGACCGGCTGGATCGCCGCGCGGAACGTCTCTGGTGTGAAAATCCCGTTCTCGCCGGGCAGCGGCGTGATCTGAAATCCGCCGAGTGCTGCATGCGCACCGCCTTCGCGGGTCAGCACATGCGCGGAGGGATGTGCCAGGATTTCGTCACCGGGACGGCAATGTACCAGCGTGGCCGCCACATTGCACATCGTCCCCGAAGGCAGGAAGACCGCGGCTTGCTTGCCGAGCAGGTGGGCCACTCGCTCGCATAACGCAATCGTTGTGGGGTCGTCACCGATCTGCTCGTCGCCCACCTCCGCGCGCGCCATCGCCTCGCGCATGGCCGGTGTCGGCCGCGTCTGGGTGTCTGACATCAGATTGATGCGAACAGGCGGTAACGTCGGATCGGGCGAGGCAGGGGTCATTCTCATTGGGCGTCCTGTGCGTCGTCGTGTTGATGTATTCAATAGAATGCTGGGGGGGCCAATGGAAGTCACGGGATTTTAGGTGTGCTGACCTAGGAGCATTGCTTGCATTGAGGCTGTCAATCGCTAGGCTTGCCGCTTGATATTTTCAGTTTCCGGATGAGGCTGATTTGCATTTAACAGCTCATTGTCGCGTGGCCGTCCGTGCCTTGGCGTTGTGCTTGTTTCAGACAGCGGCGATCTGCTTTTTCATCGTACAGGCTTCAGCAGGCAGCATCGGAAAAACCGCGCCGGAGGCGGCCGGTTTCTCGATCGAACGGCTGGCGCGCATCAGCGCGTACCTCAACAACGAGGTGACAACCGGCAACATTCCCGGCGCCATCGTGCTGGTCCAGCGCCGCGGCCAGCCCGCGTATTACGAAGCCTTCGGCGCGCGCAATGTGGCAACCAAGGCGCCGATGACGCCAGACACGATCTTCACGCTGTTTTCGATGACAAAGCCGATCACGTCGGTTGCGGCGCTAATGCTGGTGGAACAAGGCAAGCTCGCGCTCGACGACGAGGTCGGAAAATACGTTCACGGGTTTTACGATATCAAGGTCGGCGAGGAAAAGCCTGGTCCGGACGGCAAGCCCGTGCTCGACCTGGTGGCGCCGCGCCGTCCTATCCTGATCCACGATCTGTTGCGGCAGTCAGCAGGCATACCCTACGCCTCCCTGGCCTATGGCGTGGTGAAGAAGCCTTATGAAGACGCCGACCTCATGTCAGGCAAGTTCACCAATGAGGAGGTCGCGAACCGCATCGCGGCACTGCCTTTGATCAGTCACCCCGGCGATTACTGGACCTATGGCCATGCCACCGATGTTCTTGGGCGGGTGATCGAGGTGGTGTCGGGAAAGTCGCTCTATCAGTTCGAAAAGGAAAACCTGCTCGGTCCGCTCGGCATGACGAACACGAGTTTCTTTGTCGCCGATCCTTTGAGGCAGGCGCTGCTCGCCGAGCCACTGCCCAACAAACATGACAAGCTGGATCGCGATCCCCGTGTCGTCACCAAGTGGGAATCCGGCGGCGGCGGCATGGTGTCGTCGATCGCGGACTATGCACGCTTCGTGCAGATGCTGGTCAATCGCGGCGAATTGAACGGCAAGCGCATTCTGGCGCGCAAGACCGTCGACCTGATGACGTCGAACCATATCGGCGAGGCTGCGGGCATCAAGCCATGGGTCTATTATTTTCCCGGTGCGGGCTATGGCTTCGGCCTTGGCGTTGCTGTGCGGACGGAAGCGGGCGTCAGCCACTGGGCTGGTTCGGTCGGCGAGTACGAGTGGAGCGGGGGAAGCGGGACATACTTCCTTGTCGATCCGAAGGAAGACATGTTCGCGATCCTGATGATCCAGTCTCCCTCTCAGCGCGGCCGGATTCAGTCCGCAATCAAAAGCCTGATTTACGGCGCGCTGAAATAGCGGATCGAATTCACGCCAACAAAAAGGCCGCCCGATGGGGCGGCCTTTCGTATTTCTGTTATCCGGCTGAAGAGATCAGCGCGAATAGAATTCGATGATGAGGTGCGGTTCCATCTGAACCGGGAACGGCACTTCCGAAAGACCCGGAACGCGCGTGACCTTGGCAGTCTGCTTGCCGTGATCGACTTCGAGATAGTCGGGGGTGTCGCGCTCGCCGAGCTGGTTGGCTTCCAGCACGAAGGTGAGCTGCTTGGACGATTCCTTGATCTCGATGACGTCGCCGACCTTGACCTTGTAGCTGGCGATGTTGACGCGCTTGCCGTTCACCTTGATGTGGCCGTGGTTGATGAACTGACGGGCCGCGAACATGGTGGCGACGAACTTCGCGCGATACACCACGGTGTCGAGGCGGCGCTCGAGCAGACCGATCAGGTTCTCGCCCGAATCGCCCTTCAGGCGGCTGGCTTCGACGTAGATCGCGTGAAACTGACGCTCGGAAATGTTGGCGTAATAGCCCTTGAGCTTCTGCTTGGCGCGCAGCTGCGTGCCGAAGTCGGAGAGCTTGCCCTTGCGGCGCTGGCCGTGCTGGCCGGGGCCGTATTCGCGCTTGTTGACGGGGCTCTTCGGGCGGCCCCAGATGTTCTGGCCCATACGGCGATCGATTTTATACTTCGCCTCACTACGCTTAGTCATCGCGTCCTCTTTCTAAAAGTTTGAGTTTTGAGGAAACGCGCCCTCCTGTGCAGCGGGATATGATCCCGGTGCTGACAGGTCCGCCTCATAAGCTTGATGAGAAAGACCACGGGTCGCGAAACGCAACGCGGGCCGAAACCGGCCCGCGAGCAACGGGGTTCTATGAAAAACCCCCCGTAATGTCAAACAGTTCGGCTATTTCGCCGGAGCCGGGGAGGCCAGCGGCCTGGTCTTGTCCACCACGTAAACCCCCAGCACTTTCATAGGCTTATCGCCATGAACGGCAGCATCGTGAACGGCGCCGGCGGGGATCTGGTAAGATTCCCCGGCTTTCAGCATCTTGTCGGGCTGCCCGTCGATGGACAACACCAGTTCCCCTTCCAGGACATAGCCCGTTTCGACCCCCGGATGAGTGTGGCGGCCGGCCTTTGTCCCCGGAGCCAGTTCGGCAAGGCCGGTGACCGTATTGTAGCCCTCTGGGAAGGCGACGGTCTGGAGCGGTGTCCGCTTGATGCCCGCGGGCGGCTGCTGGGCGAGGGCCGCGCCAATGCCGGCGAGCGCGAGAACAGAAACGCAAAGCACTGTCTTCTTGAGCATGTGTATCTCCCTTTCGCTGTTCTCTTTCGGAACAGACCGGGCGGGAGGCTAACAGCCGAATGGTATCTGCGGAAGGACGGTTCTCAGTTCACGAGGCTGGCGCCGAAGAACGGGATGAGTGCCTTGGCCAGTACCGGCGAGGGCGCTTGTTCTGAGGTGAAGAGGATGCGCGCACCGAGTGCTTCGTTGGTGCCATTGGTGGGGCCCAGCAGGTCGCTGACCCGCCGCGCGATGGCGGGCGCGGGGTCGATCCAGTCCACGCTCCATGGTGCCAGCGCAAGCATCTGATTGATCAGCAGGGGATAGTGCGTGCAGGCCAGCACAACGGTATCGGTTCGTGCATCGCCATTGAGGAAGCACGGCGCGATCTCGGCGGCGATGGCGTCGTCGCTGACGCGTTCGCCGCGCAGCGCCGCTTCGGCGAGGCTTGCGAGATTTTCCGCGCCCACCAGCGTCACGTCGCAGCCCTGCGCGAAATCGGCGATCAATTTTTTGGTGTATTCGCGCTTCACGGTGCCCTTGGTGCCAAGCACCGACACGCGTTTCGTCTTCGAGGATGCGCAGGCGGGCTTGATGGCGGGTACCGTGCCGACGAATGGCACGCTGTAAGCCTCGCGCAGATGCGTCATGACCAGGGTTGAGGCCGTGTTGCAGGCAATGACCACAAGCTCCGGCCGATGTTCGGCGATCAGGTCGCCAACCAGCGGCACGACGCGGGCAACGATCTCATCCTCGGTGTGCTGTCCGTAAGGAAAATAGGCGTCGTCCGCGACATAGACGTAGCGCGCGCCCGGCCGCAGCTTGACGATCTCGCGGAACACGGTGAGACCGCCAAGGCCGGAATCGAACACGAGTATCGTGGGCGCCTGGGACACAAAGGACATGATAGCCGATCTGCGGTTACCACTTTGTTGTAATCAGGGCGGCTAGACCGGCTGAAGCGGGCGGTGCGGCCCCTCCGGCAGCACAACCCGGACAACGTCGCCGGGGCGGACGTCGCCGTTCGCCAAAACCACGCTCATGACCCCGGCCTTGCGGATCAGGTTGCCGTCGGCATCCTTGTCCAGCGTTGCGGCCATCAGGCCTTGCTGGAAGCGGTCGATCTGGATGCACGGATTACGGAGGCCGGTAACTTCGATCAGGGCCGTCTCGCCGAGGTGCAGCCGCGTGCCGGTTGGCAGCGCCAGCAGGTCAATGCCGCGGGTGGTGACGTTCTCGCCCATCTCGCCGGGCCGGACGATGAAGTTTTTCGGGGCCAGCTCGTCGAACAGCTCTTCGTGGATCAGATGCACCTGACGCAGGTTTGGCTGGGTCGGATCTCTCGCGACACGGGAGCGGTGCTTCACCGTATCGCCCATATGCGCGTCACCGTCGACGCCGAGCCCTTTGAGCAGGCGGATGCTCAAGGAGTTCGTCTTGCTGAAGTGGTGACCCTTGCGCAGGCTCACCGCGGTGACGATGCCCATAGGTTCAGGATGCTCCGAACACCCGCTTGAAGATCGTATCGACGTGCTTGAAGTGATACGCGAGATCAAATTGTTCCTCGATCTCCTTGTCCGACAGATATTTCTTCACGTCGGCGTCCTTCTTCAGAAGTGACTGGAAGTCACCTTCGCCGCGCCAGACCGGCATCGCGTTGCGCTGGACCAGCTTGTAGGAGTCCTCGCGCGAGGCCCCCTTCTGGGTCAGCGCAATCAGCAGTCGCTGCGAATGAACCAGACCGCCGAGGCGGTCGAGGTTCTTCTGCATGTTGGCCGGATAGACCAGCAGCTTCTCGACGACACCCGCGAGACGGTTGAGCGCGAAATCCAGCGTCACCGTCGCATCGGGGCCGATCATGCGCTCGACGGAGGAATGCGAGATGTCGCGCTCGTGCCAGAGCACGACATTCTCCAGCGCGGGCGTCACGGCGGAACGGACAATGCGGGCGAGGCCGGTGAGATTTTCGGTCAGCACCGGATTGCGCTTGTGGGGCATCGCCGACGAACCCTTCTGGCCTTCGGAGAAGAACTCTTCGGCTTCCAGCACTTCGGTGCGTTGCATGTGGCGGATTTCAGTGGCGAGGCGCTCGACCGACGAGGCGACGACACCCAGCGTCGCGAAGAACATCGCGTGGCGATCACGCGGGATGACCTGTGTCGAAATCGGCTCGACGGCGAGGCCCATGGCCTTCGCGACATGCTCTTCGACGCGTGGATCGATCTGCGCGAAGGTGCCGACCGCGCCGGAAATCGCACAGGTCGCGATTTCCTTGCGCGCCGCCACAACACGCTCGCGAGCGCGGGTGAACTCGGCATAGGCATAGGCGAGCTTGAGGCCGAACGTGACCGGCTCGGCATGGATGCCGTGGGAGCGGCCGATGGTCGGCGTCATCTTGTGCTCGAAAGCGCGGGTCTTGAGCGCGGCGAGCACCTTGTCGATGTCGGCGATCAGGATGTCGGCGGCCCGCGAAAGCTGCACATTGAGGCAGGTGTCGAGCACGTCCGACGAGGTCATGCCCTGATGCACGAAGCGCGCTTCCGGGCCGACGATCTCGGCCAGATGCGTCAGGAAGGCGATGACGTCGTGCTTGGTCTCGCGCTCGATCTCGTCAATTCGTTCGACGTTGAAGGTCGCGTCCTTGGCCTTGGCCCAGATGGTTTTGGCGGCGTCCTTCGGGATCGTGCCCAGTTCGGCCAGTGCATCAGCAGCATGCGCCTCGATCTCGAACCAGATATTGAAACGCGTCTGCGGCTCCCAAATGGAGACCATTTCGGGGCGGGAATAACGGGGAATCATCGCGAACTCGTAGGGTTGGGGATTACGCCGCGCTTTAGCAGATCGCTTCCGGCGAGGCCACCCTTGAGACGCGATTATGCCCGGAAAATCGGGCCTTCTTGGCCTAAATCGCTTCGCTGCGGGCGTGAGCGGCTGCGTTGCGGATTGCAGCGATGTTCGCCTTGTAGCTGTCCATCGTGCTGCCCTTGAAAACGGCGGAGCCGGCGACCAGCGCGTTCGCGCCGGCGGCGGCGACCTTGGCGGCGTTGTCGGCTGTGACTCCGCCATCGACTTCGATGTCGATCGGCCGTCCGGCGCACATCGCGCGGACTTGCGAAATCTTTTCCAGCACGGAAGGAATGAACGACTGGCCGCCGAAGCCGGGGTTGACCGACATCACCAGTACGAGATCGACTATATCGATCACGTATTCGATGGCGCTCGCCGGCGTCGCGGGATTGAGCGAGACGCCAGCCTTCTTGCCGAGTGCACGGATCGCTTGCAATGAGCGATGCAGATGCGGTCCCGCTTCGACGTGCACGGTGATGATGTCGCAACCGGCCTTGGCGAAGGCCTCGAGATACGGGTCGCACGGCGCGATCATCAGATGTGCGTCGAAGATCTTCTTCGAGTGCGGGCGCATCGCCTTGATGACGTCCGGCCCGTAGGAAATGTTCGGCACGAAATGGCCGTCCATCACGTCGAGATGCATCCAGTCGGCGCCGGCCTGATCGACGTCGCGGACTTCCTCGCCGAGCTTCGAGAAATCCGACGCCAGGATCGACGGCGCGATAATCAGCGGGCGGGGTGCAAGGGGTTGGGACATGGCGGTTTCCGGTGCTTCCCTTGGCGTATTCTGGAGCTGACGTGCCAGCAGTGACGGATAGGTTTCGCCTAACATGCCGCCTGCACGCGGGCAATGTGAGGCAGGCGGCGTACACAGGAACAGCGCGGATTTAGCGGCAAATCCTGCCGTGGCGGCAGAAATTGCCGCGCCGGAAGCGCCACCTGGCGGCGAAAATGCCCGAATTTATTGGGTTACTGGAGCGGCACGGCAATTGCTGGATACTTCTCGGGTTGATCTCAGCCGTGTTTCATCGGCTTTGGGGAGTATCGCGATGTTCTTTGCAGCAGGTGCTGTTGGAGCTGCCGCTATTGGCGCGCTCGATTTGCTGTCCTCGCTGACACCGGACAAGTCGGCAGCGGCCAAGACCGGCGTCAAACAGACGAATTCCCTGTTCGATGTGATCGGTTCGAACAGCAGCACGCCGAGCACGACGTCCGTATCCTCGACAAGTTCCACTCCGGCCGGAGCCCTGTCGCCATCGACATTCAATGCGCTGCTGTCGGCGCAAGATTCCAACGGCAAAGCCAGTCCATCAGATGCATTGAAGAGTCTGTTCGCGCAGATCGACGGCAACGGCGACGGCAAGATCACCAAGGCCGAATTCCAGGACAAGCTCGGCGCGGGCGGCACCAATATCGCCGCCGCCGACAACGTCTTCAACAAGATGGATGCCAACGAAGATGGTTCTGTCAGTCTCGATGAAATGGCGACTGCGCTCAAGGGCAAGGGCGGCGGTCATGCGCATCAGGCCGGTGGCGGCGCCGACGCGCTGAAGCAGGCTCTGGGAGGCGCGTCGAGCACGACGACAACAAACAGCGACGGCTCGATCACGACCACGCTGACATATGCCGACGGATCGAAGATCACGCTGAGCCAGCCCGCATCGTCGGCGACATCGACCGCCGCCTCGACACAATACAATCTCCTCGAGAAAATGATGCAGCGTCAGACGGATGCGCTCGCCGCGTCCGCGAAACAGTCGGTCTCCATCAACATCTGATGTAATCGGGATTCGCCTGCAGGCTGAATCGGGTCGGTATCCCGCGCGCTGACCGCTATGTCCCAAACCGTTCTTTCCACGACGGCAGCGCGCCGGCGAAAGGAAGCGCCTTCGCTTCGTAAACGCCGCGCGCGATCGCGCGTGCGATAACGTTTGCAGCCACCGCGCCAAGTTCGGTGAGCCCATAGAGCGGATCGATGGCTCTTTCTCCGGTCGCTGCGGCGAACACGATGTCGCCGTCGAGCGGCGCGTGGACCGGATAGATCGCGCGGGCAAATCCGGTTTGCGCGATCATCGCAAGCCTATTGACCTGCGGCTTGGTGAGGATGGCGTCGGTGACGACCAAGGCCAGTGTGGTGTTCTCGATCGACGTCGCGGCGGCGCCGCCCTTGAGCCGCATCGCGAGCATGTCCGGCGTAAAAGATGGTGGCAGGCCGCGTCCGCCGAACTCATTATTTTGCTCAAACGGCGCTGCCCAGAACCATGGTCCGTCGCCGACATTCACGCTGCCGACCGCGTTGACGGATGCGATGGCTGCAACACGCACGCCGTTTGTCATCACGGCGGAGGCCGAGCCAAGCCCGCCCTTGAAGTTGGCGGTGGTCGCGCCGAAGCCTGCGCCGACGCTGCCGAGCGTGAACGGGCCATCGGTCGCTGCTGCGGCCGCCGCGTAGCCGAGATCGCGATAGGGCGGGAAGCGGCCCCATGCCTTGTCACCGCCATTCAGCATGTCGAACATGACGGCACCCGGAACAATCGGGATCAGGGCGTCGCCCACGGCAAAGCCGCGCCCTTGTTCAGCGAGCCATGCCTGCACACCGCCGCCGGCCTCCAGCCCGAACGCCGAGCCCCCGGAGAGCGCGATCGCATCGATGCTTTCGACTGTGTTGACCGGTTCGAGCAATGCGCCGTCCCGGATTCCGGGTCCCCCGCCGCGCACATCGGCGGAGGCGACAACGGCCTTGTCGAAGATCACGGCGGTCACGCCGGATGCGACCGTTGTGTCATGGGCGTGGCCGACGCGGACGCCGGGAATGTCGGTCAGCAGGTTCTTCATCACTTCACCTTGGCATCTTCGGCATGATCTCGTCCGAAAACTGGTCTCCACTGTCCGGAATCATGTCCATCACGATCCGATCACAACAAGCGGAAGGAGCGCGGCGGAGCTTGCATAGCATATGGGCGACAGTGCAATAAGCGGCATGATTCAGGACGTTTCCATCCCCGCCGCGCTCGCCGCCGGCATCATCAGCTTTCTCTCGCCGTGCGTGCTGCCGCTCGTGCCGCCGTATCTGATCTATCTCACCGGCGCGACCATCGAGCATGTGGCCAATGAAGAAGAGCGGAGAGCCTCGAAACGCGCTGTGATGCTGTCGGCGCTGGTTTTCGTGCTGGGTTTTTCGACCGTATTCGTGGCGCTCGGCGCCAGCGCCAGTCTGATCGGCGGCCTGATCCGCGCATGGTCGGCGCAGTTATCGATTGTTGCGGGCATCGCAATCATCCTGATGGGCCTGCATTTCCTCGGTCTCACACGTATCGGCTTTTTGATGCGCGAAGGACGCCTGCCAATTCCCAAGCCCGTCGGTCTGTGGGGCGCCTATGTGATGGGGCTGGCCTTCGCATTCGGCTGGACGCCGTGCATCGGGCCGATCCTGGCCGCCATTCTGTCGGTCGCCGCATCGGAAGCCACCGTAACGAAGGGCGCAGGGTTGCTCGCAGTCTATTCCGCCGGTCTCGGCATCCCGTTCCTGATCGCGGCCTTCATGGTCGAGCGGTTTTCCGCGGTGCTCGCGCGCATGAAGAAGCATCTCGCCACCGTGGAGCGCGCGATGGGCGTTCTGATGATTCTCGTGGGGATCGGATTTCTCACCGGCGCGGTCACGGACGTCAGCATCTGGCTGCTGGAGACGTTCCCGGAGCTTCAGAATTTTGGGTAGCTGCAAATCTAAAGTTTGCCATGCCCGGGCTTGTCCCGGGCATCCTGATAAATTCAGCACAGTGGTCCACTCATCGAAATCACCGGGACAAGCCCGGTGATGACAATTGAATGTGACTTTCGGCTGACGAGATCTTACGATCCCTTGTTGATCTCGGCGTAGTTGCCCTTGGCGTCCCACTTGTAGACGACGTAGTCGATCACCTTGATATCGCCCTTTGCGTCGAACGAAAGCTTGCCAAGCACGGTGTCCCATTCGCCGCCCTTGATGGCTTCCATGACCTTCTTGGGGTCGGTGCTCTTCACCTTCGTGGCGGCCTGCGACCAGATCTGGAAGGCGGCGTAGGTGTAAAGCGTGTAGCCTTCAGGATCGATACCCTTCGCCTTGAACTTCTCGACGATGGCCTTCGCGGTCGGCTTGTTGCGCGGATCAGGACCGAAAGTGAACAGCGTGCCTTCGGCAGCCGCACCGGTGATCGAGGCGAACTCCTTGTCGTTCATGGCATCGCCGGCCATAAGAAGCGTTTTCATGCCCTGATCGCGCATCTGGCGCAGGATCAGGCCGGCTTCCTGATGATAGCCGCCGACATAAACCAGATCGATGTTCTCGCGCTTCAGCCGCGAGACGATGGAATTAAAGTCTTTGTCGCCCTTGTTGTAGGACTCGAACAGTTTTTCCTTCATGCCGCCGGCGTTCAACGCCTTTTTGGTTTCGTCCGCGAGGCCTTTGCCATAGGTCGTCTTGTCGTTGAGGATGGCGATGTTCTTGCCCGCGAAAGCTTTCAGAATGTACTGCGCGGCGACAAGGCCCTGCTGGTCATCGCGGCCGCAGACGCGCAGCACGTTCCACAGCTTGCGCTCGGTGAAGACCGGATTGGTCGAGGCCGGTGTAATCTGCAGCACGTTGCCCTCGGCATAAGCTTCAGAGGCCGGAATCGACGACGACGAGCAGAAATGGCCTGCTACGAACGGGACCTTGGAGCTTGCGAATTTTTCGGCGACCGAGCGGGCCTGCTTCGGATCGCAGGCATCGTCTCCGACCTGAAGCGCGAGCTTCTTGCCGTTGACGCCGCCCGCGGCGTTGAGGTCGGCGACAGCCAAGTCTGCGCCGTTCTTCATCTGGCGGCCGAATGCCGATTCGCCGCCAGTCATCGGGCCCGCGACAGCGACGGAAATGTCTTGCGCAAACGCAGCAGTCGACATGGCAATCGACGCGCCGAGTGCGAGGCCAAGGATACGGGTTGGTTTCATAGGGCAATCCTCATGCAGGTCTCGAAGGGCGCAGCCAAGCGGCCCGCCGGGCAAACACATCCCGGATATTGTCCGCTGATTTTACCGCCAAGTCATCGGCAATTTTAGGCCGCGCTCATGCCTTGGCTGGCGCATCTTGCCGCAGCCGCCAGCCGAGGGGACCGCGCCGTTCGTACAGCCAGTAGTACTGACGGACCATCTGCTGCGCCCGGGTACGCTGAAAAGACAGGCAGGATGCGGCGATCAGGATGACGGTCTCGACCACATAGGCTTGCGGCTGCAACAGGGTCTCATTGAACAGCGCGAAGTGCACGAACCGCACGGCCATCCCCAGCGGTATCATTGCAATCACCGCAATCCCGATGCTTCGCCAGGTCAGCGCGATGGCGCGGCCGGCCAGCACCGCACAGCCGCCGCCGAGCACCAGGGTGACAAACAGAACCTGAAAAATGGACTCATTTGAATAGAAGGACATCAGTGGCGCCCTCCCTCAAGATAGGCTGCGCGGATTTCCGGCCGCGCCAGCAGTTCCGCGCCGGTTCCGCTAAGGGTGATCAGGCCATTGACCATCACGTAGCCGCGGTGCGCCAGCTTCAATGCGTGGTTGGCGTTCTGCTCGACGATCAGGACGGTCAGGCCATCCTGCCGGTTGAGCGTGCGGACCGCATCGAAGATTTGCCGTGCGATCAGCGGCGCAAGGCCGAGCGACGGCTCGTCCAGCATCAGCAGGCGAGGGCGGCTCATCAGTGCGCGCCCGATCG
>Ga0233435_1001238_pt1 | contig 25524 bp, 18 predicted proteins | sample SI_122_August201_3_FD_182735 | JGI IMG/M metagenome (GOLD analysis project Ga0233435, IMG submission 182735) | Seawater microbial communities from Saanich Inlet, British Columbia, Canada - SI_122_August2016_135_MG | ecosystem: Environmental > Aquatic > Marine > Inlet | place: Canada: British...
AATCTTCTGGTAAGCCCATAATTTCAGCATCTTCCACATTGACTCGGCCACGATAAAAAGCTCCAGATTGCCCTTGCAAGGATTCCTGAACAGTATCATCTGAGACAAAGATCAAGGTTCCCTGAATATCTCCGAACTGCTGAAAAGGAAGAGCATCAAGTTTGATAGAAACAGGATCTCCTGTATAAACATCACTCACATCTTTGGGATCAATATCTATTTCCAGCACAAGCGGCAATCCTGATCTAACCAGAGTAACTATTGCTTGACCTTTGTTGAGGAGTGAGCCGACAGCTAAAGTAGGTAAATTAAGGACAACTCCTTCAACTGGAGATTTAATAAATAAATTGCTCCGTTCTAATTCGTTTTTTATTAATTCCTCATTTAATTGAAGTAGTTGATCATTGAGAGAAGACAGTTCTACTTCAATTCCTGCAAATTTGGATGAAAGAAAAGACATCTTCTGGTCTGCAACAGAAATTTTTTGTGACTTAAGTTTTTCAATACTGCTTGAAGTTGAAAGTAATTGACGGTTAACAGAAATTCTTTGATCAGTTGATTTTAAAGTATCCATCAAGGAACCAATATTTTTTTCAAATAATTTCTTTTTACCGTCTTCAATTTTAATTTTAATTGTTAATTGATCTTGTATTAAATCTTTATCTTTTGAGGTTGAATATATTTCTTGATTCAATCTTAAAAGGTCTGAAGAAAATGTCTTCATTTTAATCACGAATTCATCAAAATTTTTGTAGAGTATTTCTTTATTAATTGAATCCAGATTTTCTGTAGAATCTTTATTTAGTGATTTAGTTGAGATAGATTGTTTTTGAAGTTCTATACGTAATATTTTATTTTTAACTGCATTTATTTTATCTTGAACAATTTTCAGATTTGCATTCACAACTGTTCCATCAAGTATTGCTATTACTTCACCCTGTTTTATAAACTGACCACGTTCCAGATTTAGTTCCTGAATCACAGAACTTCCTGTAGCTTGAATCTCAATATTAGGTGCGGTGTTAGTAAATTTTCCACGTGTCGAAACTGTTTTATCAACAAAAGATACCGATGACCAGAGTGTCATGACAAATATAAAAATCAACAAACTCCCTGCCGAAATAATTACAGGCTTAGAAGGAGGACTGGAATAAATTGATTCTGTGTCTTCAAGATTATCTACAGCAACTTTGTCTGTTTTATCATTTTTATCTTCTTTGCTAGGATCGATGACGTTGAAGTGCGCTTCAAGCATACTTCCACTGGCCTTTTTATTTGCTGACCTTACATAACCGGACAGACGCACCATCATGTTAAAGGCCGCTTCAGGTTTTTTTGATAAATACTGAAGGAATGCTTTCTTATCAACTTCCTGCACCTTACAGTCTGTTAAGGCACGAGCAGATGCACTTCTAGGTGAATTGTCAATGATTGCCATTTCACCAAAAATTGAGCCTTTCTCCACTTTTCCAAGAACTTGATCTCCATCAGTAGAATTTCGGACAATCTCAACTGTACCCTCAGCAAGAACATAGGCATAACCTGCCTCATTTCCTTCTTGAAAGATGTAATCACCTTTACTCAACTCTAAGATTTTAGGAGCTTGTGTGGTATTTTCCGCCATTGGATTATATGTGCTAACTAATTGCGTTTAATTTTTTTTCTTTTTCCAACATTTCTTGATAGATTTGACAAGTACTAACCAATTCTTCATGAGTACCTTGTCCGACAATTTCTCCTTCATTCAAAACAATTATTTTATCGTAATTACTTATTGAATCTAATTCATGACTTATAACGTTCTGAGCATCAAATAAAGTTCTGTCACTGAAAATTGAAGAGAAATTTTCCTGAAGTTTAATGCGGATATTTATATCAAGTGGATCGGCAAACTCATCCAGCAATAACACTTTTGGATTTGCCAGTAAGGCCCTTGTGAGTGCTAACAGACTTGAACCTGCACCAGCCAATTGACTTGCATTCTCATCAATTATTGTGTGAATTCCATCAGGCAGTTTAAGCAGATGATCATCAAATCCTGTTAATGAAAATATTTCATCCAGTTCACGGTGACCGATGTTTGGAGATACTCGGAACAGATTATCTTCAATTGTACCTTTAAAAAATACCGGATTTTTGCTCAAAAGCATTACCTGTGAACGGTAATGGGATAAATCAAATTGAGTGATCCGAATTCCATCAATGTCCATTTTACCATCCGTAGGAGGATAGACACCGGCAATAAGATTTAATAATGTTGTTTTACCTGCACCTGAAGGTCCGATTATACCAATTTTAGATTTAGGTTGAATTTCAAAAGAAATATTTTTTAATGCTCTAACATCTCCAAAATTCATTGAGATATTTGACATAGAATATTTTCCACGAATCGTCGTATGAACTCCTGCACCCATTCGCTCTTTGTCTTTGTTCCAAATATCTCCTACTTGAGCAATCATTCCCAATATCTGATTTTTTTCTGACATCAAAGTAATTCCTGCAATAACAGGTGCAACCAATCTTCCTGCAACCATATTAATCGCAATGATTGAACCTGCAGACAATTCTTCCATGAAAACTAATTGTACACCTGTAAAAATAATTGCAACAGTCATGACCTGCTGTAAGAATCCGTTGAATTCCGTGGACGTGCTGTTGACTTTATCTTTTTTGGATCGCACCCGAATTGAAGCAGCAGCCAGTTCACGCCAATGCTTTTTTTGTGTTTCTTCTTCTCCCAATTCCTTGAGCATATACATTCCACTCAATGTTTCACGAATCAGGCTATTTTTATGTCCCTCAATTCCGGAAAGATCTTCAGATATTTTTTTACCAATATTGTTAAATATTATTTTGTTAACTCCCATCAAAACCGCAAAACCAAGGACAATCATTCCCATCAACATATTGTAAGCAAATAAAACCGGAACATAGACCATAACTGCAGTCAAATCAAACATTCCATGAAACACCTTCTTGACTAAACTATTTCTTAAGGATGTTATTGCCTGCATCGAACGTCCAAATTTACCTATGTTTTCTCCTTGAACTGAAAGCAAAGGTAAGCCCAGTAATTTATCAAACACATCACCTGAAATTCTTGATTCTATCTTATCGCCAATAAAATTAAAAATGTACTCACGAATGTAACCCATCATGGAATTGAACATTAAGGCAACAATAACACCAACAGATAGCACATATAAAGTTGATTCAGCCTTATATCCCACAACTTTATCTAATGAAATCTGGATGAATATTATCGGAGTAAATGCCAATATATTAAGGAGAATGGAAAATATAAATGCGCAAATTAATACGTATCTGCAATTCCATAATTCTGGAAGGAACCATTTGACGTCAAAACTTCTATCTTTACTTTCTGTACCTCGAATTACATTTAAGGCAATAACTGTATTTTTCCACAGTTTTTCAAATTCACTTATTTCAATGTCCTGCTGTTTGCCTTCAGAATCAAGTGGATCTAGTATTTTAATAAAATAGTAATCGTCTTTCTTTTGAACATTTAATACTATTATCGAACCACCATTCTTTAACGGAACAGCGCAAGGTAAGACAAAATCTTTGCTCTTGAGATCATCAATGGAAATGTTGATCGCCTTTGCCTGTAGTTTCTTTTTGGCAAGAAAATCATTTAATTCTTTGATTGATTTTGGAGAAGCCTTTTCCGGAAAATGCTTTTCAATTTCTTCTCGATTTAGATAAACTCCGTGTCTCCGCGTTGTCAACGAGACGCAGTAAGCCAACCAGTGGTCAACAAGAATGTTATTTTCTTTCTTGCCAAACATCAGCAAATGTTAATTAAAGATTGAATAATTATTTATCAAAAAGAAAAAAGCTAGAGGAATATCTTTTGGCGAAATCAAGTTAACCTGTTTCGCTTTACATGTGAAGCGGTTTAAAAGTGGTACACTAAAATAACTTAGCGCACCACTTTTTAAATGCCGAAATTAACCTGCGTCATCAAATGTAGGTGCGGCTTCTTCTTCATCTTCAGGTTTCGGACCAGCGTCTGCCATTCCTTCAGATTGATCTCCACCCATTGGTGCTTCACTACCATCTTGTGAAGCAAGGCTGGCATCCATTGTGTCACCCATTGGATCATCGGTAGGTGGCATATCTTGTCCATCTCCAGCCATTGGATCACCACCAAGGGCGCCGTCAAGAGCATCCATACCTGCAGTCGCATCTGGTCCTGCATCTGGTGCTGGCCCCTCTATTCCAGTCATGTCGCCAGCAGCTCCAGTCATGTCTCCAGTTACTCCAGTCATATCGCCAGAAACTCCTGACACATCACCTTCGCAACCAGTCATGTCACCAGTACAACCAGACACGTCACCTGCTACGCCAGACATATCACCTTCGCAACCAGTCATGTCACCAGAACAATCAGATACGTCACCTGTTACTCCTGACATATCACCTTCGCAACCAGTCATATCGCCGGAGCATCCGGACATATCACCTTCACAACCAGTCATGTCACCAGAACAATCAGACACGTCACCTGCTACGCCAGACATATCACCTTCGCAACCAGTCATGTCACCAGAACAATCAGATACGTCGCCTGTTACTCCTGACATATCACCTTCGCAACCAGTCATGTCACCTGAGCAACCTGCCATATCACCTTCGCAACCAGTCATATCGCCAGAACAATCAGATACGTCACCTGTTACTCCTGACATATCACCTTCGCAACCAGTCATGTCGCCTGAGCATCCTGACATATCACCTTCGCAACCAGTCATGTCTCCAGAACAATCAGATACGTCACCTGTTACTCCTGACATATCACCTTCGCAACCAGTCACGTCACCCTCACATCCAGACATATCACCAGAACAATCAGATACATCTCCAGTTACATCAGTCATGTCACCTGAGCATCCGGACACGTCTCCTGACACTCCATCCATGTCACCATGCATTGGACCAATTCCTGGTTCACCATCCATCATTCCGGGAGCTGGTTCTCCAAAAGCTTCCATTGCATCTGGGGAATTAGCTATTTCTCCCATATCAGGAAGTGCTTCCATTCCAGGCAGATCAGTAGGAGGAGCTTCACCCGCTTCCCAAGTAGTAGTTGTTCCGTCTGGCTCAGTCCATGAACCTGAACCGTCGGCGCCCATTTCTCCAGAAACTCCGGAACCTTCTGGTCCTTGAAATGATGCCGAACCATCAGCGCCCATTTCACCCTGGGATCCGTCTGCTCCTTCAAAACTCATATTGCCTTCACCATCTGAAGAGAGTGTATTACCGTCTACAGAAACTTCACCTGCTGGAGGTGGTCCTGTTGTTTCTACTTCTGCCATTTTTGTCTCCTATTTTAAGTTAATATTGAAAATATCTGTTTCCAGATACCTCGTTGGCACTTTCCACATCATCACCTCAAGATCAGATTTTTAAAACCTGTCCAAAGTTGAAGATCAGAAATATTTTAGAAGGGATAACGATTCCAAGTATTTTGATATCAATTCTACTCAGACATCCCCAACCAGCTCGTCACTTAAATCTCTTCCTACTAAATTTGACGAGAAATTACTCGCGTGCTGATAAGAGGCCATTTAATTTAATAACCTCAAGGAATGCAATATACTCTATTTTCATTAACTGTCAAATCGTAAATTAAGATAGTTTCCTAACAATTATTAATCAGCTAATTTGTAAAATAGAACGTTAAGACAATAGCAGTAATATTAAGCTTCTAACAAGATAATGAATTATCGAAAAAAGTGGGGATTCCGGAACTAGATAATGTCAAAAATACATATCCTCAAGCAGATCAGGGAAAGGTGTTTGAGAGGATCTACGTATTTTTGATTTAAGTGGAGAGAAAAATTCAGACTTTTTTGGAAACATAAACAAAAAGAGATTAAAACAGTCTACTTCCAATTAACCTGAATTCACTAACATTAGAATAATGAATAATGTTAGTGAATCATAGTAAAGTCATTTTGAAACAAGCTGGTTAATTTAGTATTTTAGGGGTTTCCAGATGATCCACCATTTCGTCAAGTGCTTTGGCAAAAACATGAGTTGCGTAATCAACCTTAGTTTCGTCATCGATCAAACGACTCTCTAATGAATCCATCAATTCCTTGATCGTTCTTGAGACTTGCCTCTCAAATTGATTACTAAGATCTACACCAACTGCATAGGTGAAATTTTCTATTTTTTCTTCTGTTTGTGTCATTTGTTCCCGCTTATCAAGTACTTGTTAAAGTAAAAAATCCACTGACCTGTTTGACTCTCAGAGTGATAACTCAAGAGATTTGCTGAAACTGAGGCTCAGGGTGTTAAATTTGCTTGAACTGAGAAGAGTACAAGAAACAACTCTCAATCTGCTCTGTATATCGGCAGTAACGCAGAAAAACTTGAGGAAATAAAAAAGAAAATTATTTTTATGATCAGCCAGTGTAATTACCACAAATTTTTAACTAAACAAATGCGAACTTCTTTTATTGCAATCACTAAACTATCAGCTGTTATCTTGTTTATTTTAACAACAGCAATTTCTGCTGAAGCGCAGGAATATGCCACCGACCGCTTATTCATCAAAGAATACAGTAAAACAAAATGCCGTAGTCAGGTAGAAGGCAAGATTAATAATTTAAAAATTAACCGTGTCATGACTCTTGAGCATGAAGCATTGCTGAATCAAAATGTCTGGTCAAAGTTACGACTAAAACTACCACTCAGTCCAGGTGAAAAAGCACATCTGAGAATGCTCAAAAAAAAAGGTGTGTACAGCAACAAATTGAGCAGCAAAAATATCTGGGCCAGAAATGCCGCAAAATTCAAAGAACTTCGGCTTAAATGCAAATAAGCTGTTTTTGTTGATCTGACTTGCATTTCCCTCCGTTTCTCCTGAAAATGTTGACTTGATTATTTTTATTTCATGGACAGTGAAACTATAATTTATTCATCATTTTTCAGACATTAATCCTCCTCTTTTTACACGTTTTTTAAGGAATTTTTTATGGCATTGCAAACGCCACTGAGTTGGCTGCAAGATTTTGTTGAACTGAGCATGCCGCCAAGTGCGCTTGCTGAACGCCTCACCACCGCAGGTCTAGAGGTTGAATTAATTGAAAAAATTGGTGAAAACTGGGGCGAATATTGTGTTGTTGGACAGGTTGTTGAAATACGCAAACATCCAAACGCTGATGCCTTAAATTTAGTTGATGTAGATTTCGGTGCAGACAAACCGATTACACTCGTTACCGGTGCACCAAACATACAGGAAATGGCAGAAAATTTTCCGGAACCTGCACCAAAAGTTGCACTTGCGCTTACAGGTGCAATGTTGGTGGACGCCTACCACGAAGATCATCCACTGAAAAAACTCAAACCTGCAAAAATTCGCGGGATTGCTTCTGAAGGAATGCTCTGTTCAGAGTTAGAATTAGGACTCAGTGAAGAACATGAAGGTATCCTGATTCTTCCTGAAGATGCTCCGGTCGGGAAACTGTTGGAGGAATATTTAGGTGACACCACTCTGCACTTTGATATCAAAGGCGGGTTCAGCCATCTGCTTTCAATGTTAGGTGTGGCCCGTGAAGTTTCTGCACTGACCGGAAAGAAGTTAGTTAAAAGTATTTTACCGGATGTCGCAAAGCTAGAGGTAGTGACACAACCACCGTTTGTTGAATTGGAAATACAAGATCCAGATATCTGTCCACGCTATTCCGCGTTGTTAATCAGAAATGTTAAAATTGGTCCCTCACCGTTCTGGATGCAGCAGCGTCTGCTGCGGGTTGGAATGCGGCCAATCAACAACATTGTAGACATCACCAATTATGTGATGTTGGAACTGGGACAGCCATTACATGCTTTTGACCACGACAAACTGATTGAACGCTCCAAGGGGCAGACACCAAAAATAATCGTGCGGCGTGCCAAAAAAGGTGAAACTCTGCTCACACTGGACGATGTTGAACGAAAATTAGATGATGATATGCTCATGATTACAGACAATTCCGGACTGATCGCAATTGCCGGAGTCATGGGTGGAAGTGACTCGGAGGTCTCTGATACTACAACAAATATTTTGCTGGAATCCGCAAATTTTGAATTCCTTAATAACAGGCGCACCTCACAGGTGCTGAAATTAAGAACTGAGGCCAGCGAAAGATTCGGTAAACAGGTTGATCCGGAAGGCACATTACAGGCAGCTTTACGTGCAGCAAAATTGATGGTTGAACATGCTTCCGGAACTCTGGAGCCAATTGCCGGAGATTTGTATCCAGAGCCTCAAGAAATTATTTCTATAGAACTTGATCCAGCTTATGTGGAACATCTGCTGGGTATAAAAATCTCTACCGCACAAATTTCGGAAATATTGACTTCACTGGAATTTAAAGTTTCAGGCGAAAACATTTTAAAGATTGAAGTCCCAAGCCACAGGATGGACATCAATATTCCTGCAGATTTAGTGGAAGAAATTGTCAGGATTTACGGATATGAAAATCTTCCGTCAACTTTGCTCAATGACGTTCTTCCTCCGCAGCACATTAATCAAAAACTGGACGCTACTGAACGAGTCCGGGATATCCTGGTAGCTTCCGGAATGGACGAGATTATCACCTATTCCATGATGAATCCCATGGACGAGGCACGTTTACGATTGGAAAAAGACATCGATCTGTCAAAATTTGTGCATTTGAAAAACCCACTCTCCCAGGAAAGAAGTCACCTGCGCCGTTCACTTCTTCCAGGTGCATTAAGTACTGCCCGCGCTAATTTACGTTTTTTAGCTAAAGTGGTAACATTTGAAGTCGGAAGTGTGTTTCATCCTCATCAAGAAAACAAACTTCCGGATGAACCGCAGCGTCTATCTTTATTGATGAGCGGCAGCCGTGAAACTCAATCATGGCTGGAGCAGTCAGAAGACAACTATGATTTTTTTGACCTGAAAGGTGTTTTGGAACAATTTTTAGGAGCATTGCATCTTGACGGAATTGAGTGGAAAAAGTCAAAGGAACTACCATGCCATCCCGGTCGTTGTGTACAGATATTGGTGAACGAAAATGTTTTAGGATTTGCAGGTGAACTACATCCAAAAATTCGCGCTTCCTTTGAACTTCCGGAACAAGCTGTTTGTATTGCAGAACTGGATTTGGATATGATCATTAAACTGGCGGTTGAAGATCACCAGATGGAATTTATTTCCAACTTCACACCAATTTTTGAAGATCTTGCATTTGTGATGGACGCAAGTTTACCGGTTGAAGCAGTTACACCGTTAATTCTTCAAAGCGGAAAACCCTTACTACGCAAAGCAACTCTGTTTGATGTTTATGAAGGTGAACAGGTGGAAGAAGGGAAACGCAGTTTAGCATATTCCCTCACATTTCAGGCAACTGACAGGACACTTACGGATAAAGAGGTGGGGAAGGTGCGCAACAAAATTATCAAACGTCTGCAGCATGAATTTCAGGCAACTTTAAGAGCTTGAGGTCTTAGGCAATGAAAGCTTTACTTCACTTGTGGAAAGCCTTTGGCTTTAGCTTGCAAGGCTTACGTGATACATTGCATCATGAAATGGCTTTCCGGATTGAATTAACAGTGGCCGCAGTTTTAATCCCAACTGCTTTGCTTTTACCGGTTTCACTGATTTTCAGAATTATGTTAATCAGTTCAGTTATTTTGCTGTTAATAGTAGAATTGCTTAACACCGGAATTGAAGCAGTTGTGGATCGTATTTCAACAGAACATCATCCATTATCCGGAAGAGCCAAGGATGCAGGTAGCGCCGCGGTTTTTATGTCGGCAGTCAACATGGCAGTAGTCTGGTGTTTTATTTTGTTTGACTTAATTTTCAATAATTCATAGATTTGTGCAGATTAATTTAATATTTTACGCAGTACTCGAGGAAACAATTTCAGCAGAACCGCTGTTGCTTGAAGTAAAAAATGGAAGTACTGCCGAGGAGGTAGTAGCTTTTCTTTCAGAAAAATATCCTCAGGCGGCAGCTATTTTAAGGTCAACCAGATTAGCCCATCAAGATGAGTACGTCAGTAAAAAGTCGGTTCTCACAGATGGTGAGGAATATTGTTTGATCCCTCCGGTAAGTGGCGGGTAATTTTTTGTAAACTGTAGAAAATGATCATTGTTTACGAGCACCAGAATGTCAAAAATCACTAAAACTCAAATTACAGCAGGTGTATTCTGGCTTGAAGTTCCAGAGGCTGATTTATACGTCCTTTGCGGTTGTCCCGCTGACAGCGTCAAGCATTTGATGAAAGCCGGTAAAATTAACATTTTTGATCGAAATGTTGGTTCATTAGAACCTGGCTCCGGAGCTTTTCAACATCCTCACGGATCAGTGACAAGTGAAACCGGACCAAATGCAATTCTTCTTTCCGATTTAAGCGTTCAAAACGGAGACTTTGCAAATTTAGCTGAGTTTCCGGTACTGCAGATGCTTTACCGTCAAGGCATGCTTTTGCCGAATCACCCCAACAATACTGGTGCAAAACCACTGCTCATTGGACGCAGGAACGTGGTGAATGCCCAAATGAAATACATCTACAGGGGTAACTACGGTTTGACGAGTTTGGAGGAAATTTTGGAGACAGGAGTATCTCAGGAACTTGCAGAAGAAATGATGCGGATAAAACTCTACTTTGCTTTTGGCGCAATTCGCTCAAGTACTGATCTGCTCGAAGCTAGAATTGTCGAAGAGAAACCTGTGGAAGTTCTAAATGGTGTAACTGTGCAAAGGAAAAGTGTGAATTGTTACGAATTCACTTATCAAGATGAAAGCGTAGAAATTAATCTAAATCTGGATAAAACTGAACGTTATGTGACACCTTACCAACTTGAGAACCATCATTTTAAACGTGAATATTTCTCTGTTGTTCATACAGGGGAAGGTGACGGCTGGGATATTGACCGTCCCTGCATGGCCAGTGTACTCAGTTTTCAGGGAAAAATTTATTTAATTGATGTTGGTCCAAACATCGCACACACGCTGAACTCAATTGGTGTTGACGTGAATGAGGTGGAAGGCATTTTTCACACACACGCCCATGATGACCATTTTGCAGGGCTGACTTCGCTCATACGTGCAAATCACCGCATCAAGTATTATACAACTCCGATTGTACGAGCATCAGTAACAAAAAAACTTTCTGCTCTGATGTCAATCAGTGAAAAAGCATTTGAAGATTTTTTTGAAGTTTGTGACTTAGAACTTGATGTCTGGAACAATATTGACGGTCTTGAAGTAAACCCAGTTTATTCTCCGCATCCTGTTGAAACAAATATTTTATTTTTCCGGACACTTTGGGAAGATGGTTATGCGACTTACGCTCATTTAGCAGACATTTCTTCTCACACTGTGTTGAAAAAGATGGTTGAAGAAAATCCGCAGCTACCTGGTCTCAGTGTTGAAACTCTGAAAAAAGTCTGGAAAGACTACCTCCATCCTGTAGATGTGAAAAAAATTGATATCGGCGGAGGCTTGATTCACGGTAGGGCAATTGATTTCAAACATGATAAATCCGAAAAAATCATTTTGGCACATACCGCCCAAAAATTAACGCAGGAAGAAAAAATAATCGGCTGCGGAGTTAGTTTTGGAAGTACGGACACGCTAATAGAAGGACATGAGGATTATGCACTGGAATTTGGAGCGGACTATCTACGGGGATATTATCCAAACGTAGAGATTGGTGAAATTCACATGCTGCTCAATTGTGAACGCGAATCTATCAATGCCGGTACTATCCTGCTCCGGGATCAGGAAACACCAAAGCATGTCAGTTTGGTGCTGACAGGCGTAGCAGAGTTGCTTTCTCCACGTGATAAAACAAGTTATCCTTTATCAAGCGGAACTCTAATTGGCGACCTAGCAGTCATTTTTGGGCTGAAAAGTACAGGAACTTACCGCACCTTAAGTCATATTGAAACCCTCAAAATTCCGGCTGTTTTGTTCAATGAATTTGTAAAACGCAATCATCTGCTGGAGCAAATTCAAAAAACACAAGAGACTATTGAATTTTTACAGCAGACATGGTTATTTGGAGAATCTATTTCTTCGCCCATTCAAAGTCAGATTGCTCAAAGTATTACACTCACAAAATTCAAGAAAGGTGAAAAGATAGAATGCGATGGGCTGATGCTAGTAAAAAAAGGCAAAGTGGAACTCATCAGCCGTAGAGCCAATAAAAAAGAGAGTCAGCATGTAGTGGAAAAAGGTGATTTTTGGGGTGGCGAAAAATTGATCTCGAGTGATTCAAAATGCAGTAACGCCAGGGCAATCACTCAAGCCGAGATCTACAGCATAACAGATGTGGAAATCCTGCAGAATATTCCGATTATACGCTGGAAAATGCTGGAACAGACTGAAAGACGTGAGTAGCAGGCGAAAAGTTGCTGCTTCCTACAAACAGACAATTGAATCTGCACAGGCGCAGTTTTGCTGATCCGGTTGTTTTGAGAAGATATCTAAAAACATCCGGTTAATTATTTCCTTGTTTAACGACAGCATCTCCTCAATTTCTGCGAGTTGAATGGGACCACTTTCCATTCCGGTGGCCATATTAACCACAAACCCGACTGACGCATAACACATCCCAAGTTCTTTGGCCAAAACAACTTCCGGAACACTTGTCATACCAACAACGTCTGCCCCCCATTGTCTCATCATCTTTATTTCTGCTTCAGTTTCAAAGCGCGGACCTTCTGTGCAGATATATACCGCATCGCCTTTGAAAAGAACCTTATGCTGAATTGCTGCCTCTCCCAACTTTTGCCGTAAATTTCCGCAATACGGATCATCCATGTTGACGTGCTTTGCTCCGTCGGAACCACCTTCAAAAAATGTCAGCGGACGTTGTTTTGTCATGTCCAGAAAATCAGAGAGCAAAACCAGTGAGCCTGTAGGGAAGTCCGGATTTAAAGAACCAACAGCAGCAGTTGCGAAAATCTGCTTTACTCCAAGCTTCTGCAATGCTTTTAAATTTGCACGGTAATTGATGAGGTGGGGAGGGATTCCATGTTGCTTGCCATGACGTGCAAGGAACGCAATAGAGTTACCTTGAAATTCAGCAATATCTACTTCAATCTCACCAAATTCCGTTGGTACGGAAACCTTGTCCGAGGCAACACCGCTGTCATATACTCCGGTACCGCCTATGATTGCGTATTGGATGGACTTCATGAAATCTGAACTGGATGGACTTTTAAACTTAAAACTCTTTAATTTGAACTACTAGCCAAAAAAATCGGAATCATGTGTTTGAATACGTTTTAAGGTACTCTCAGACTGGCAAGTTTCTTTGCCCATGACAGTAACACCAACAAGCCGTTCATAGCGGCTGACCAAAAATTTGGCCATTGCTTCATTGTGTTGACAACTTGAAATATCCATAATTTACCTGAGTAGTTAAAATATTCTTATATACTTTTTGTGTTTTGTTTAACTGCCTGTCACACATACACAAAATTGTTCAAAACTGGATATTATCCCAGTAAATCAAAATCATTTGTTTCGACGAGTTCCATAGTGTCCTCCGTCAGCCAAATATCACTGCCCAAAATCGGCTCACCAACTACTCTTTCAAAACGTCGAATTGAACCTCCGCAGCCCATGAATCTAGACATTGCTTCATTGATTTGATCGCGTGAAATACTCATGTCATCTCCTTCTATGTTATTGAAATAAAAGCTAATCACCTTCATTTATTAACTGCTAAAAATGAGGTGTTATTTATAATTTTGCAATATACAGACCAGAAGAATTAATTTATAAATTTTGAGAAAAAATGATGAACCTGTAAAAGTCATGAAACCGTGTTATAACTTACAAAGCGAGAAATATTGTCTAAACTACAACTATAATATCATTAAGTTTTCTCCTTATAGTTGAAATGACAAATTGACGTTTAGATACTTTTTATCACTGCAGCAAATGTGAGAAACTTATATACGAGTCAGTATCACTCCAGCGGCGACCATCGCAACCGCGATTAGATGTTTTGCTGTAGTTTCCTCTTTCAGAATCCAGATGCTCATCAAAGCCGCAATTACCACACTGCTTTCCCTGATTGCCGATACCAGAGCAATAGGAGAATGCTGCATGGCCCAGACCACAATTCCATATGCAGAAACTGACAACATCCCTCCCGGTACAGCAAATTTCCAGTTTTGTCGGAGGGAACTCAGCAACGTCCTTTTACGCCGGTAAAGCGTAATTCCCAGCAAAGGCCAGCATTCCAATGCCATCAACCAAAGTACGTATGAAGCAGCGTTTCCGGAAAAACGAACTCCTAATCCATCTGTAAGTGTATAAGCGGCAATGAAACTTCCTGTGCCCAACGCGTAAAAAACAGGACGTAGAGAATGGCCTAAAAATATTTTTCCGCGAAACATCAGACTGAATATGCCCAGAGTGATCAGTCCAATAGCAAACATCATTTTTGTGCTAAGTCCTTCTCCAAGCCAAAACACAGAAACAAAACCTAATAAGAGCGGTGAGGTTCCCCTTGCAATTGGATATACTTGCCCCAGATCACCATAAATGTAGGCTTTAACCAGAAAAAGCTGGTAACCTAAATGCAGTATCACCGAAGCAAAAAGATAAGGCCAGCTTTCAGGATGTGGAATTGGCAGAAACGGTAGTGCAACAATGCCGATAACACCGCTGACAAGATCCAGTGTTGCCATTGTTACCAGACGATCTGGACTTTGTTTAACAAACAGATTCCAGCCGGCGTGCATTAAGGCGGAAAAAAGAACTAAAGATAGAACAAATAAGGACATGAAATGTTAATTTAACTTATACTGAGAGGGAAATCATATTTTGAAATAAGTGAAGGCTAAAGGCATAGCGATTGTATAACTTTCAGTTGCTGACTTTGGCTATTTCTGCATCCTGCTTTTCTACTTTCTAAAGCTGCATAACAATGAGAACATTTTTAGATAAATTACACGATCTTAAATTAAAAGAAGTTGCTCAACGCCGGAAAATAATTTCTGAAACAATTTTACGCTGCCAATCAGAAGCACTTGGAAAAGCAGCGGATTTTCGCAAAGCTTTATTAAGAGCACCAGAGGAGCCAATATCTTTGATTACAGAGGTTAAATCAAAAGCACCAGGACGCAGAAATGTAGAAAGTCTTGATCCGGAAGCAGTTGTGCGTGATTATGTAACAGGAGGCGCAAAAGCTATTTCTGTGCTTACTGATGAAAACTGGTTCGGAGGTTCTCTTGAAACACTCGAAATTGTGCGTGAGGCAACTGTTTTGCCTTTGTTGCATAAAGAGTTCATAATAACTCCTTACCAACTACTGGAGGGACGTGTACGCGGTGCGAGCGCGGCTTTAATTCTGGCTTATTATTTTCAGCAGGCAGAATTAGCTAAAATAATTGCTGAAGCAAAAACAATCGGACTGGAGGCAGTTGTGGAATGTTCGCTGGAGAATGAACTGCCAAGAGCACTTGCGGTTAATCCGGACATTTTAATGATCAACAATAGAGCAATTGCCGCGATTCCGGAAGAACCGATTAAAACATATGATTTTGGCAGTGTGGATGTAATTTCATCGTGGTGGGAACGTAATCCGGAATTAAGAAGTTGGAAAAAACAGCCCGGAAAACTTTTGATCAGCGCCAGTTGCGTCAATTCTCAGGAGGATATCATAAGTCTGCTGAAAATTCCCTGCGATGCCGCACTGATCGGTAATGCCGCAATGGTTGCACCGGATCGTGCTGGATTTATACGTTCACTCAGTAAAACAGCAAAAGAATATTTAAGTTCTTAAAGAAAATTCCATGAAAAAAACAACTAAATTAGATTTAAGCATTTTGGTGGTGGATGATGACGAAAATATCCGCATGGTTCTCCGTCAGACTCTGGAAAAAGCCGGCTATCACGTTAGCACTGCCAAAAGCGCAGAAGAGGCCTTGAACACACTGGAGCGTAGTTTCTTCAATGTTGTGATAACAGATATCATGATGGCAGAGATGAGCGGAGTGGAATTATTGATGCAGATCAAGGAAATGAATTCGCTGATGCAGATTTTCGTAATGACATCACACAGCACATTACCGCATGTTATCCAATGTATGCAGGGAGGTGCTTATGATTTTTTTGAAAAACCACTCAAAATTGAAGACATTCTAATTTCACTAGGAGAAGCAGCCCGCCGAGCAGCCCGCTGGAGTTCTCTTTACAGCCGCCACTCATTTTCTACTCAGAAAAAATAGGACGATTTATTTTCTAAAGCAGAGCAGTTGTAACTGAAACTAAATATTTATAATTCCTCTCTAAATAAATTCGCAGTCCGGAAAGCAATAATGCCTGTGTCTGTTCAAATGCTGTTGATTAGAACTTTTTTAGGATTCTTCAAAGCTGGCGTGAAACGACAAAATCTGCAATATCTGACAGGGATTTTGTAAGCCTTGTTTCTGGAAAATTTGCGATACTCAGTTTTGCCGCGGTAGCATGTTTTCTGGAAAATTCTAAAGTGTAACTGATAGAACCATAGTGCTGCATCAACTCGATCACCTCCTCAATCTGTGGTTTTGCTATTTCCTCCATGGAGAGGATCGAATCAAGACGCTTTCTATCGGACGCATTTGCTTGGCCCAGCAGGTGACTTAAAGGAAGAGTTATTTTACGTTCCTGCAAATCCCCGCCAACAGGTTTTCCGGTTTTCTTTTCATCTGCATAATCAAGAGCATCATCCACAATCTGAAATGATATTCCCAGTGCCATTCCGTAATCATACAACTTATTTGCGGATTCACCTGAGGCACCAGCCAGTAAGGCGCCAGTTTTAATTGCAGTTGCAAAAAGACAGGCTGTTTTGTTGATAATGATTTCAAGATACTCTTCTTCGTTTGCTGTCTCAAAGGAACGAGTCAACTGTAATAACTCACCCCGTGCCATCTTTGTTGTTGTTTCTGACATCAGTTCCAGCACTTCCAGATTACGCAATTTTGTGAGGCGGTGAAATGCCATGGACAGCAAATAATCTCCTGAAAGAACGCTGGCTTCATTACCCCAAACCCTGCAAACAGCCTGCTTGGCCCTACGTGTTTCCGCACCGTCAACCACATCATCGTGCAGAAGAGTTGCAGTGTGCAGATATTCAATTACCTGTGCAGCTTGCATGACTCGTTCATCCACGCCGTCAAACATTTCTGCACCTAACAGTACAAGTGCGGGGCGCAGCCTTTTTCCTCCAGAACTCAGAATATGATCTGCCACATTATTGAGCAAAGGGATATCGGTCTTTACATCACTTAATATTTTTAGCTCAAGCAACTCAATATCAGTGGATACTACTTTTAGGATGTGTTCTAAACTGGTAGAAGTGCTATATGTCGGGGCAACAGTTTTTGTTAAAGGTACGTTCATGAGAGCAGAAACAAGATCAGGCATCCACAGGCTGCATCACAAACAGCAAATCACCTTGGTTTACAGTGTTCTGGTCTTCGGCAATAACCCGAGTAACTTTGTACTTCACATCATCGAGATATAATGGTTCTCCATCAGGGCTTTTGTAGTCTGCCAATGATAATTCCGTGTAGACTTTCATTGATTCCAACAGACACAGAATGTGATTGACATCAATGATCTGTCCTTCACTTACAAATGGTTCATCCTCACGTGACGCAGCCCGGTAAAAACCACCCATCTGCGGAGAGAGAACCTTCAATTCATCTGAACCTTCCAGCATAATGGCTTTCTGGTCAACAGCATTTTTAGTAGTCCCTGAATCTTTTTGGGATTCACTAAGAAGTTTCTTTTCATCAATCCGTTCAAACAAGTCAACCAAATATCTGGTACTGAAACGTCCTTTTTGAAATTCTACATCCTGCAGAATTAGCCGGTTCAAAGCTAAGTTAGTGGAGACACCATGAATTTTAACTCCCTTCAAATATTCGAGCAAACTGCTGATTGCTTCTTTGCGTGATTTGCCCCAGCAGATTATCTGCGCAATCAGACTATCGTAATATGGTGATACTACAGAGCCAGTAGCAACTGTTTGAATGACACGCACATTTGCTTTTTCCGGAAAATACACTTCCGATACATGCCCTGGATCCGGAATAAAACGCAGCTCACCCTCATCGTCGAGTTCTATTTTCTCTGCAATCACACGTAATTCAATCGCATGACCATTGAGCTTCACATCCAGTCCACCAATATTGTCACCTTGAGCTACTTCCAACTGCAGTTGCACCAAATCAGTTCCTGAAACCATTTCGGATACAGGATGCTCTACCTGCAGCCTTGTATTCATTTCCATAAAATAAACACATTTTTGATCAAGATCATAAATAAATTCAACAGTACCTGCACCGATGTAATCAATTTCATCAATCAATTTACCTGCATAATTAAAAACCTGATCCCTGATATTTTTCGGAATTCCGGAAGCAGTTTCCTCAATCAGTTTTTGATAATTACGCTGAACCGAACAGTCACGTATTCCCAATAATTTAGAATTGCCATGCATGTCACGGATTATTTGCACTTCAAGGTGACGCATCGAACCGACGAATTTTTCTAAATACAAATCTCCATTGCCAAACGCACTCAGGGCTTCCTGAAACATCCGTGAAAATATTGATTTGAAGCGCCCTGCTTCTCTGACTACTCCAATACCTTTTCCTCCTCCTCCGTGTGCCGCTTTTATCAGCACCGGAAATCCAATTTCCGCGGCAACAACCAGAGCATGTGCAGGATCCATTAAAGCACCTTCACTACCAGGGACAACAGGTATCTTTAAATTTTGGGCAGTCGCAATTGCATTTGACTTGTTACCCATTCTATCCATGTTCGCAACACGCGGTCCGATAAAGTTAAAACCGTGTTCCCGGCAAATTCTTGCATAATGCGGAGATTCCGACAAAAATCCAATGCCTGGATGAATTGCATCTACTTCCTCCTGTTCTGCAATTCTGATTACGCTCATTCCGTTCAAATAACTATCCTGCGGTGTGTTGCCTCCAATGCAGACCAAACGGTCTTTTTCACGCAGCAAGGTTGCAGGATAACTTTCCATATCAGCATCCGAGGCAACTAAGACCACTTCCATTCCGGCATCCTGAACACCTCGTATCAAACGTGCCGCGGTGCAGCCGCGTGCGTGAATCAGCACACGTTTAAGTTCACCTGTATGTAAATTTTCCTGAGTAGAATATGTCTGAACTTCATCACCTACAGACAACTGATATTCACCAGACAAGACTCGTGAAATAATTTCCTCGACTGAATATTTCGCAACCGGAATCTGCGGATCTATTTCCAAAAGTTTTTGATCAATATCGGTGTCAAAAGGATTTTTGACAAGACCGTCCATTGTGCCAGGATTTGTGGAAAGGTAATTCGACAAAGTTGAATGAGCCGGTAAGTGGCTTTCCACCACCAATTGACCGGCAAATGGAATTTGTGAACCTGATAAATAGTAGGTACGCACAAGCAAATGCGTTACGAAACTCGCTTGTGCACCTCCTGTACAGTCACGAAAACCAAAACACAATATAGGAAGGTCCAGATCTTTTACAAATCTTGTTATCCGTTCATTGATAATAGCCATTGAGAATAAAGATCCGCCGCCTTCTTTGGTTTGCATACCCGCGGATGAGATAAAAAAGATGACTGGCAATTTCAAACGCGCGCAATCATCAAGTAAGCGGCAAACTTTTTCGCAGCTTGCCATATCGAAAGCTCCGGCCTGAAACTCTACATTACTAACCACCAGACCTACACGGTAAGAAGTATTTTGCTTTTTAGGAGCAGTTTTTTTATCAACGTCTGCTTCTACTTTTACTTCATTAGTGAAAGTTCCCAACCCAGTCACCACACCACACGGAGTAACACCATTATCCAAGGCCTGCTCAATCGCGTCACGGAATCCTGGAAATTTAACCGGATTTGAAGTTATCCTGTCTGCGTACAGTTCCTTAAAGTCTGTGAAATAATGTTCAATGACTTTAGTTGAACTGATAACAGAGCTTTTGTATCCTCGTAACAAATTCTGGATCAGCAAATCTTTGTAAGACTGATCGAGACGGTTCCAAAAATCTTTAATACCAATGTTACGTGGAGTTATTTTTCCGTTAAAGCGGCCTTTGTTCTGCTGAGCTTCGTAAAGCGAGGGCAACAATCCGGAAAAATAATAACGCACAAGCCCAAACAACGGCGGACTCATCCGCGGAAAGACAACCCTTTTCCATTCGCTGATTGTACCAAGAACTTCATCACAATCTTTACCGTCAATGAAATTTGCCAGCCACTTAAAAAATTGTGTCCGTACTGATTTACTTTCAAGTTTTAGAGAATTTTTTTCAAATTCCTTCATTGCACCTTCAACTGTCTGCTCAAATAACTGTTCAACAGATTTCTGCGAAATTTGATTTGTACCTTTCAGTTCATCTGCAATCGTCGGAAGTGCCTCTATGACTTGATTGTAGAGCAAATCAAACAGGAGTATGTTCTGGAAATTCTCCTTAAAACTTTGATTAATAACAGTAGTTTTTAACAAGTCCAGTAAATTAGGGTTCTTAGGCGGAAGGTCATTGAGAGTGAATTCTCCAAGTTGTTCGTACAGTTCTATCAGGTTTTCCGCAGTACTGTCCTTCCAGTAATTATAGAGGTAAAGCAGGATTTCCAGAGTCAGGTCATCAACCGCTTTTTTATAATTCTCGCGAGGATCTCCGATGAAAAAGGCAACTAGACGTCCACGATCTTTTTCACGGTCATCACGGGAACTGACAAACTGTTCAAAACGTTTGTTCAGTTTTTCGTGAAATCGCACCTCCAGCGGAGTCTTATACCACTGTTGTAGTTTTTCCTGACGTTCGTTTTTAAGACGTTCCTGCAATTTACCCAGAGGAGTTTTACGGGAACTGAGTCTGGCATAACTATCAATGGAGCGGCTGACAATTCGTTGACGTAATTTGAGGTAACGCAAAAACCGATAAACATCACCAAAAATATTGAGCGTACCTGTTGGTGTGCGGTCTGTAACTCTGTTACTTTCTATTAAAAGTTTTGAAGGGTTGAGATAATGATTGATGCTGTCACGATAATGATCAAAGAAAAAATCATTTTCAATTAAGAATTTGCAAGAATTATTTTCAGTCGCTTCAACAGCACTGATGATTGCATCCTTGATATTTTTTACCTGATGAGGTTTATCATAAGTATAATCAATGATTCCGTCGAAATAACCTTGAGAGTGTAATTCATAGGCAGAAACTCCGATGTGTTTCGCTGACTCCTGCCAGGACAAATCATATTTACGTGCAATGTTGCTTAAACCTTTTGGATGGATAGTGTTGAAGACACCCTGCCTGACGGAAAGCAGGATATTGGCAGTGGCCAGAGGAATTGCTCCACCACTGTAACCACCTCCAAAAACAATACCAACGACAGGCAACTGTAAATTTGCCATCTCACTGATCAGGAATGAAATACTGTGCGACTGGTTGTCCAGATTTGCTTCTGCATCGGCGGCAGCTCCCGGTGTATCCATGAAAGTTACTAGAGGAATACTGTACGAAGCAAAAAAGCGTACCTTTTCAGCGGCTTTCCGGTGGTGATTCGGAGCCCATACACCATTTTGTATTTTGTGATTCTGGGCAATAAATCCTAACCTTCGCGTTTGCCCGGAAATTAAAAATTCAATTTCTGCAGTATAAAGCGGTCCTTCGGTTTCTTCCGTAATCATTTTTCCGCCTAACTGCTGAATTACTTCCGGAGCACTCGGACGTTTTTTTGATTCGGATGGATTCACCACACGTTGAATATATGAGTCAACATCTACTTTCTTCAGTTGTTGAACTTCTTCTTCAATCTCTTCAGTGGAAAGCAGACCCTGAATTCCTGAATCATCAAAAAAAGCAGGCTGCTTCTTCCCACGCAGAAGGGAAAGGTCGTGTGACATTACTTCAGCAGCATGAAATGCTGATTTGTATTTGCTGGTTTTTTTATTGTTTGAGCCCATATAACTAAGTTGTTTTGTGAATATTCAGGTTGAGCTTTTAAGGTAGCAATAACGGTGACAATGCTTTATCAAGAGAAGGTAACGAAATCGGAAACAAGAGTTGCTCTTCCAAAGAATGTAATTGTGCCGCAGTTAACGGATCGTTTTGTTGATGATATTTACGTAATATTTTTAGTTTTTTCTCAGGTTTTTTTAAACGCTGATAAGCGACTCCTAAGCGGTCCAGAAACAAAAGCTGCATCGGCGGATTACCGGACAGACGCTGACTTTGTTCCAGAGTTCTTTCCAGTAATTCCATGACTTGCTCCCAGTCTTCAGTCATGACCAGTGACGCGCTTAAAGCATCTACCAGAAAAAGGTGTCCTGGAAACTGAACCAATCCCTGTTGGAAAATTTTCTGGGCTTGCTGCTCTTTGCTTTTGTAACGTAGTAGATCACCTACCAGACGATGAGCATAACCCTGGCTTTCTTTACGTTTAAGGTAGGGCTGACTAATTTCCAGCGCCTCTTCATATTTTCCAACACGGCTTAAAGTTAGAGCATGCAGGTAAACGACTTCCCAATTTCCTGAAAGAACTGCTAACAACGGAGTTGTTACTTCCAGAACTGAACGGTACTTGCTCTGTTGATAAAGCACCCTTGCCAGGGAAAAATGTATTGAAGGAGAATCATGCACCATAATTGCCTGACGCAGCAGTTTTTCAGCTTCTGCTGAATTACCGCGGCTTTTAAACAAATCCGCCTGCAATTGCAGTGCTTCAGTATTCAACGGATGTTTTTCCTGTATACGCTTTAACTGCTTTTCAACGACGGATAATTCGCCTTTCATCAGTTGTCTGCGTAAAAACAGCAGTTGATAAGAAGGATTGGCGGAGTCTAATTCCAGTGCTCTACCGATCGCTAAATCTCCCTGTAGATAATCACCTTGTCGAAACAGAATTGATGAGCGCAGATAATGTGCTCTGGCAAGACGCGGGTTAATTTCCAGCCCACGAGTTAACCAGGTAAGTGAATCTTCCAAAAACCCCTTACGCAACAACTGAACTGCTAAGCCCATGATCGCATCCACGTTTTCAGGATGCTGTTCAAGTATAGTTTGAAAACGTAATCGCGCTTCTTTTTCCTGCTCCTGATGTAAAAGCAAATATGCTTCAATCAGTTGATCTTCTACAGAAAATGTACTTTTTGTTCTCAGTTGAACGAGTAAAGCCTGTGCTTCAGGCCATTGCTGCTGTGCGAATTGAATCCGGAGTAATTCACGCCGAATCGGTGCGTAGTCCGGAAACTGATTTAGCATTTCTTCCGCGAGAGTCTGGGCGTAATAGTAACTGCCTTGAAGCGAATATGATTGAACTCTCATGAGCAGAGCTTCTTTGTTTTTTGGCTCCAGCTTCAACAAAGTATCGAGAGTACGTATGGAACCCTCGAATTCGCGTTGACGCAAATAAATGCGTGCGAGATGGTAAAGCGCTTCTACATAAAGCCGATCTATCTGCAGTGCCTGCTCCAGCGATGAAATTGCCCTGCCGTCATCATCAATCTTCTCATACGTTGCTGCCAGTTTCAAATATGCAGAAACACGTTCCGGCGCAATCCTGACAGCAATCGCTAATTCTGTAATCGCATCACCGTAACGTTCAAGAGCAAAAGCTATGCTGCCCAGCAACTCATAATAAGCTGCGTTAAAAGGATCAAAACGTGTGGCTCGCCGTGCATGCTTTTCTGCAGATTCGTAATTTTTAACAAAATAATAAGATCTGGCTAAATTGTAATGTGCATCTACATTTTCCTCTTCACTTTCAAGAATCACCTTTTGCTGCTCTAGATAACTATTTACGTTATCATTGGTGAGCAGCAGTTGCTGAATGTTTTCACCATTTCCTGTACATGCGGAAAAAAGAAAAACGTTTAACAGTATTAATAAGTAGAAATTAACAAATTTCACAGGTCATTCATTGGGTGGGACATCAGCGTTTTCACTTAAACTTTGTCCATTAATTTTAATTTCCGGCAGATAAACGGTGATTGTTTCAGATGCTGAACTTTCATTTCCGAAACTATCAACCAACCGTAATTGATATAACCAAGTATCACCATTTTGACCTCGCAAATCAACATAAAACGGGAGTTTTACTGATGAGTTGTCCGCTTGTGCGTCTTTCAATTGCTCTCGAATGACGTGATAAATCTGCAATTTAAGTTTATCAAGGTAGTAATTATTTGAGCTGGATTTGCTGTTAATTGGAGTTTCCGGCCATTTTTCTCCATTGCGTATACGGTAAAGATTTACCTGATATTTCTGCTGTTCTGCAAAATAATTTCCCTGTCCCTGAAGACGTTTTAAACCTTTATCAACAATGTGCGGCCAGGAGAACCTCATGATAAAAGTCCTGGCACGTGTTTCCGGTTGTTTGTCAGGCAAAATAAGCTCTGAACTATCAGTCTCCGTTTTTTCCTGCGACTGCAGTTTAACAGCAATGTCTTCAAGTACAGTTGTTTTTTTCACAATCACTTTTCCAAAAGCAAAGCGTATAGTTTGTTTTTCATCCTCAATTTGGATGATTTTCAAGTTTGGCTCAGGCACTTTTGGGAACAGCTTATTTTGTCGGAATTTAACTATTTTAGCAGGAGACAGAATTTCATCATCGGGACCGAAGTGACTTAGTTCGAATTGCTGCAAACTCAAATCTTGGTCCTGCAGTGCTAAATAATAATACAAATGATTGCCCTCACGTATAATTGATTTACTCGAAATTAAGATCCGTAAAGGCGGCAGCTCCTCAGGATCACAAGCAGGACAGTCGAGCGCTATTTTCGATTCCTTGAGCAGAAAATAATCCTGAATTTCCGCAAGTTCAGCAAATTTATTTAAAGCAACAGCCCTTTCATTTTCATTGATAACCCAGGATAAACGCAGACTCTCACCACGCTGTTGCACTTTAAAATCGCTTAATGTTGGTTTTTGTTTTATTTCCGGAAGGTTATGTGGTGCAGTCCTTAAACCGCAAGAGGCCAACCCTACTGAACTAATCACTAAGAAAATTAAAAATAAATTGCGGAATTGAAAGTAGCAGCGGAAATTCATGGATCAATAGCCATGTGTTAAGTCAACCTGGTTTAACAGTTGTCGACCGGAAACGGCACGTTTGTAGTTTTCGAGAATTTGCGGGGCCACCGAATCTGCAGGCGTAGAACTGGAATTGTGAGGAGTGATCAGAATTTTGTTGTGTTTGCGGAAAGGGTGTTCTTCCGTAAGAGGTTCTGTGCGGAACACATCCAGACAGGCACCTGACAACTGCCCGTCATCCAATAAAGGAATAAGATCTTCCTCCACAAGTGTCTGTCCACGTCCTACATTGATCAGATATGCCCCGCGTTTCAGTTTTGAAAGTGTCTCCTTATTCAGCAAATCAGTGGTTTCAGTGGTCAGTGGAAGTAAATTTACGAGATAATCCGTGCTTTTCAACATTTCAGTTAAGCCGTCATTTCCGGAAAAACTACTCACACCTTCGACTTGTTTGGGTGT
>Ga0233435_1001241_pt1 | contig 25521 bp, 17 predicted proteins | sample SI_122_August201_3_FD_182735 | JGI IMG/M metagenome (GOLD analysis project Ga0233435, IMG submission 182735) | Seawater microbial communities from Saanich Inlet, British Columbia, Canada - SI_122_August2016_135_MG | ecosystem: Environmental > Aquatic > Marine > Inlet | place: Canada: British...
CATGTTAAATTTTTATGAATAAAAATAATATGAGAATAATCATACTATTTTTATTCATAAAAATTTAACATGTTATGTTTGTTGTGTTGTGTTATGTTGTATTGCGTTATTAATTGTTTAATTTTGCGTTCACCCATGCCAGTGTTACTTCATCTGGGGTGACGCCTTTCATTGAAATAAATTTAGGACGGTTCATTTCAGAGGTTTTATAATATACATACGGTCCGTATTTCCCGTTCCGGATGCTTACATCTGAGTCCAACTGTTTGATAATGCTTGAGGAACTATTTGACTTTTTTTTTATATACTCAACCACATCTTCCAATGTTATTTCATCTACCGACTTATTAATATATTTAAGTGATGTGTTTTTTCCATCTATAGACACATACACACCATATTTCCCATTTTTGAGGGTTACCTCGTGCCCGTTGTATTCTCCCAGCACATTATTTTCAATAGTCGTGGTCGATGAATTATTGTCCGTATACATTAGCTCTTTTAATGTATACCCTCCATCTCTTAATTTATCCAAATCAATTTTAATAGACTTGTTTATTTGTTTGAAACTAACCCCATTCCCGTCATCATATTTAATAACTGGTCCATATTTACCTATTGTATAGGTGTGATGGTCGTCTATTTTTATGATTGGTTTATCGGTTTTTTTGATTTTTTTCTTAGATGTTTCTATAATATTATTGCAATTTTCACACAAATCACTCCATTCCGATTCCCCATTTGCTATTTCGTCCAATTTTATTTCCATGTTTTTGGTATAGTCGTATTCGAATAAATTATCAAAATGTTTGATTAAAAATTCAATTACCAATAATCCGGTTGATTGTAGGACCAATTTATTCTTTTCCGAACCAAATACCTTTTGCTCGCTCTTAATTTCTATTTCATCTCCTACCAACTCATAATTGTCGCATTTTATCTTATACCCTTCTATATTTTCCTTATTAACATACCCCTTGTCCTGTATTTTGCTTATAATAGATGAAAATGTACTGGGACGACCAATTCCTTTTTTTTCCAACAATTGGATCAATTTTGACTCGTTATAGTGTTGTTTTAAATCGACAACTGTCATATCACTGTTTATTTTATTGTATTTCATCAATGAGTGCTCTTCCATGGAGAGAAGTCTATCGTAGTCTTCTTCCCTATCCTCAACTCCGTACACTCGTTTCCAACCATCAAACACTGCCTTTTCAATGCTGGATTTGTAAACATGATTCGATGGCGCCGACATAGACACAGTAAGTCTGTCGTAAACCGCTTTCGCCATACAGGACGCCAGAGCATTTTTATAAATCAGCAGATAAAGGCGCAATTCTTTATTTGTAATTTTCTTATTTATTTGTAGCGACGTTCTCTCTATATTAGTAGGCCGTATTGCTTCGTGCGCTTCTTGTGCCAAATTCTGTTTTGGCTTCTTGCCCTTTTTTGATTTGGTTGCTTCGTTCGATGCTTCCTTTTTTATACGTTTGTTTACTAAATGGAACAATGTTTTTGAAACATACGATTCATTGTAAGTATCACAGATATAATCTCTTGTCTTTTTTACAAATTCTTCACTGTATTTTATAGAATCGGTCCGCATATATGTAATATACCCATTCTCATAGAGGCGTTGTGCACACATCATAGTCTGTTTTGGACTGTACCCCAAATCATTGCTGGCCTTTTGCTGTAATTTACTGGTGGTTAATGGTAACGGAGCTGATTTCCGAATGGTTTGTTCTGTTTTTTTTATTATTTTATGATCGAAAAATACAGATTCTTCTAAAAATAAGTCAACCCCTGTCTTTTCATCTATCTTTTTAGACAGTTCGAACAAAAAGGGGAGAGATGTTCTTCCCGGAACAACAAATTCACCAATTGTATTGTATACCTGTCTCCCTTCCCTATTTTTAATTTCATTATAGTTGTCGTATACCAGTCTTAAGGCAGTAGACTGACACCTTCCCGCCGATAAACCTCTTTTACCGGAAATATTCTTCCATAATACTGGCGACACTTTAAATCCCACCAATAAATCCAATATTTGTCTTGCTTGCTGTGAATATATTTTATTCATATCCAACACGGTGACATTTTTCAATGCTTTCAGTATAGCAGGCTTAGTTATTTCATGGAAAATTATACGCTTGGTGTTCTGTGGTGATAAATTAAACGACATGCAAATATGCCATGCTATCGCCTCACCCTCCCTATCATCGTCTGTTGCCAATATTACCTCAGACGCTTTTTTTATATTCGTCCGTAGCTGATTTATGTATTTTTTTTTAGAAAGCATTAATTTGTACGAAGGCTTAAATCCATTTTGAACGTCGAACGACTTCAATCCATCTTTAAATTCACGTATATGACCGTAGCTTGCTATACATTTATATCCAATGCCTAAATAGGACTCGATTTTTTTACATTTCGCAGGTGATTCCACTATTACTAATTTCATTTAATAATTATAATTTGAGTGTTGTAATTATTAAATAATGTTTTTTAAACTTTAAATGGTTTTATAAATTATTGGATACGGCGTTTAATCCATTTTGGTTGTTTTTTTCAACGCAAGTAACATATCCGCCAATTCCTTATCAACTTGGTCCAATACAGGACTATTTGTAGTTCGTTTTAATATATTTTCACTTCCATACACGCCCACCAACGAATTTAAATACCTGTATTCTTTAACAGATAAATAATACCCTAGCCTGTAATGAAAATATCCAATCGACGCCGTTTCTACCGTCGTCCAGCCAGAACTACTTTTCCACAATAGTATGAGAAATAGGTAGTCAAATATACTCATAAAAATTAAACTTATTGTTATGAGAAACAAATTTATATCATGCATCTTTTCATGGTATATGGTACTTACATTATAATAATAACATTCAAATGCTTTTTTTGATTCATTAAACTTCGTCTGAGTTTTTTTTACACATAAAGGAATTTTCATATTACATAATATTTTGCCATTTGTTTATATTACTTTATTAAATATTTACACCATTTGTGCTTTGTTCTTAATGTAATATCTATGAAGGATTTAATTTTTTAAAATCGCTCCATGATATTTTTTTGAACTTTTTATATTTGTGCTTCTTGTTTACTCGTTTTTTCTCCTCCCTAAGCGCACTATCAATATATAATTCCTTCAGGATCTGCCCCACTTTTACAGAGCCTTCGTGTTGGTCCAACTTACCGGTCTCAATTTCCTTCAAGATTGCAACGAATTGGTAAAGTATCTTTAAATCCAACTCGTCCTTTATTAGTTTATTGTACAAATTCGTGTAATTATTGAAAAGAAACGCGCATTTTGTCTTACATAATGTTTTAAATGTTTCCACGGACACACGGCTGTATTGCCTTTTCAATTGCAAGTATATGTTTACTTGTTCCTTAATTTTTTCACTATGTCTTAATTTACGGATTTTGCCAGTTGTTTCTTCTGGTTTAAACTCGTTGATCATGCTTTTTAATTGTAATCGTCCTTCTTCATTCATAATTATATAAATTATTTATTTTTATTGTTTATATTATTTTACGCATTATTTATATAATGGTTAAAATAAGAAATAAAATCACGAAAAAAATGAAAAAAGGAAAAAATAGGAAGAAAACAAAATTAGGAAAAACGATGAAGCGCGTCAAAAATAAGGGAAATCGACGAAGAAAAAGCTATAAACAGTTGTCTAAAAAGAAGCTGGCGAAAACCCTCAAACGAGCAAAGAAGAATATTCAAAAAAAATTAAAATTTTTACGTATGTACGGCGGAGCAGAACAAATATACAGTGAAGTCCCACAGGACCCAAACCAAAGTCCATCAAGTGTGGAAGCATCCACGGCAACGGCGAATGTCGCAAATGATGCCGGCGCACTAAATGTCCTTAGTCCTGATGTGAAAACTGGTGGCGGTAAGTTACCCAAACGCCTCATGAAAAAAAGGAAGACAATGAAAAAATTCATGAAATTAATAAGAAAAAAATAAGTATTGGTATAATTTGATATTAATGTATTTCTAAAATATTAAAATCAAAACATAATTTATTATGGAAGCTTTAAGATTCTTAAGAGGCGCAAAATTTTTAAAAAAAGCAGTTGCTAAATCTCCTAGTCAAAATAGTGATTTGGGGACAGCATTGCTAATTATTGTTATTTTTATTGCTTTGTATATTTCTTCCTTTCTTGCCATAGGATTAAAAAAAATTAAAGAAAATTGGAATGAGTATAGGTGTAGTCCCATGGCTATGCCCTTTGCTGGATATTTAGGATATGATGCAATGGAAAATTTCGCTTTTTGCATAGGAGCAATTCAAAAAACATTGATGGACACATTTCTAAAACCAATTTTTTCAAATTTACACATATTAGGTGATGTAGCGGGTAGTATAGTTGGCTCTATAAAATCATTGACTATATTACTATCTAATTTAAATGTTGGGTTTGGAATGGCGAGTTTCGATGTGTTAAATATATTTAAAGGAATTATGGTTAAAATGCAATATTTTATTGTTAATATAAAGGATGTGTTTACTAAATTTGGGGGAACCATGTCAGTAATGGCAAATATTATTGAAGGCGGGTCACTCACAGGGCAAAGTTTATGGAAGGGACCCATTGGGGAAACACTCAGGACATTGTGCTTCTCTCCCAATACACTCGTAACAATGGCGGATGGTAGTAAAAAGAAAATGAAGCACATTCAAATCGGCGATAAATTAAAAAATGACAAGGAAGTAATCGCAACATTGAATATCAAAGGAGGCAGTGAAAATTGTTTTTACAAAATTTGGAGCGATGAATTGAATGATTTTATATTGGTAACTGGAAGTCATAAGATTATCGACCCAAAAACGAAAGAATTGATACCGGTGGAAGTTTGTTGTTTAGCAGAAAAAACAAACAAATACAGCGACAATCTCTCCTGTCTAATCACCGAAGATCACATCATTCCAGTAGGCGAATTCAAATTTTGGGACTGGGAAGATTGATTAAATTATAATATGATTTTTTTATAGAATACAAAAATCATATTATTATCCATTTTATATATAAGATGAATGATACTTTTATTTTAAATGTAAATAAATTATACAGAAGTAAGACTTATTTAGAAAAATACGGACATTCTGTTTTTATTACTACCATTATCGTATTAGCATTCCTATTAGTTTTTTCTTATTTTTACATAAAGGCTAATTTGGAACCTCTTCGGCGGGATTGGAATAACGTAAAATGCCATCCCGGTATCATTCCATTTGCAGGATTTATAAATAAAGACCCAAATGATTCTATATTTGAAAGCACGGGCAAAAATTTCTCGTTGTGTACCAATCTTATTTTGAAAACGGTAGTTGATGTATTTACCCGACCAGTTACTGGATTAGTGAATGGTTTGAACAAAACGTTTCAAAAAATATTAAGTTCTGGCGGTGCTTTGCAAAATTTAGTAGCAAAGGCGTTCGAGCAAGTTCAGAAATATATGGCTTATATTTTAAGTAGAATAGGGGCAGTGTTGATCCCAATACAAAAACTATTTGTAAACATCAAAGATACATTAAAGAAAATGAATGGTGTATTATCGTCCCTCTTGTTTACTTTAATCGCACAATTTTACGCATTAAAATCATACATAGGAGCGTTCATGGACGTTATTATTGTATCCATGATTGGCTCATCGGCGGCAATCGTTGCTCTTTGGTTAATTCCATTTTCATGGCCTATCGCTATCCCTGCGACTGTATTCTACGTAGTTATAATGACATTGATGATTATTATAAAAGTGTATATGTCGAAAATATTACTCATTAGTTCAGGTCAAATTCCTTCGAAACCGGGTAAACCGGCAAATTGTTTCCACAAAGATACAATTATTAACACGGCGAACGGGGAAATGAAGATTTCAGAGTTAAATCCAGGAGATGAACTATTGGACGGTGATGTTGTCACTGGGATATTTGTAACCGATGGAACCAAAAATGTATTTTATAATTTAGATGGGACTATTGTCACGGGAAATCATCACGTATATAATCCTGAAATTGGTTGGAATAGGGTTGAAAATGACCCGCGTTCTATTTTATTGAAGGATATGGAACAGGATGTTGTTTACTGTTTAAACACACAGTCGAAAAAGATTCTAATTGGTAAACAGACATTTATGGACTGGGACGAGGTTGACATTACCGATATTTTAATCTTAAAGAATAAAAAATACATTTACACGAAGGAGGACATAAATTATTATTTAAATAGTGGGTTTTTTAAAGACACTTTAATAGAAACGGACGATGGAGAAATTGCAATTCAGGATATAAAAGTGGGAGAGAAGTTAAAAAATAATATAACGGTCACTGGAATAGTAAAATCATTGGACCATAAAAACACTTTTAACTATTTTAATGAAAAATTAAACATAAAGGGCAACAATGTGTTGTTTGATGTTGATAATTTAGCAAATTATAATAAATCATACATGAAAAACAGTAAATACAATGGATTTCTTTATCACATAATTACGGATGAAAAATATTTCTTTTTGAAGGATACAAAAGTGTTCGATTACAACGCTTGTTTGGAATATTTTTTGAATAATTAATGGGATAAAGTGATATATAAATTTTAAATATTATCTATTTAATATTTATATGAGTAGTAATATTTCAATCACTCTTGATTTGAATTTAATTAATATCTTAATTATAATACTAATAGCAGGATTTATTATTAGTAATACATGTATTAGCTGTATCCATAAGGAAAATATGGCAAATATTTTTTTCAATGTTTCGAAAGGAGTACACAACGATAAATATGAAAAAGTATATGAGCCTGGTGAAAATTTTGAAAAGGTGTCCGTTCCATTGCCTGAGGGACAATTGTTTTACTATGGAAACAATGATTTTAAACCAGAATGTTGCGAACATTCTACTGTAAGTGGTACTGGTGGATGTGCTTGTGAGACGTCCGAACAAAAACAACATTTAGCATCCAGGGGTGGAAATAAAAGTGATTCCAAATGGGACGAAACTTTTTAATTAATTTAATTATCTAAATTACGATTTAATAATTCATTTTATATATATATTATATATACCATGAAAGTCAAAAAAACACTTACATTTGAAAATACATTATACCATATAATTGATAATGGTGATATTGGTAATGGATGGAAATATGTTGAAGTAATAAATAAAAAAATGGATTTTGCACTTCCAAAATGTCTTTATTACAAAGGCAAGCAAATGAAGAATTTATTGTGCTACGGTGATTATGTAAATCATTTAGATACAGGAAAGGAGTTCATAAATGATTTTATTAAAGATATTTTTAGGGAGTGTTACCCTGGTAGCAAAAACCCTATTTGTAAAGTAAAGGAAAATTTGATGATAGGGGGAGCAGGTCGTGCTGTGTTTGATTATAGCGATGAAGTTATAAAAGAAGAATTGAATAGCAGGAAGAACATTGATGAATTATTAAACATAGTCAATGGTGAAAAAACAGAAGAGTTAAATGAACTTGTTAAAAAGGTACAACAAAAATACCCTGGTACCACCGCGGGTATAGAAAAAATAAAAATAGCATTACATGTGGTTTTAATTGATAAGAGTAATAAAGATGATAAAGATACGTTAATAAAAAACGTAATAGAAAATAATACAATTGGAAATATAAAGCGTCGAAAAGAATTAAAAGAAGGCTTTGATTTGTATAAAAATGAAGGATTGAAGTCAAATGATATTATAATCGACCTAGAAGAAGAAGAAGCAGCTACAAAAATTCAAGCTGCTTTTAGAGGAGCTCAAGTAAGGAAAAAAGCAGAAGAAGAAAGAAAAAAAGCAGAAGAAAAAGCAGCAGAAGAAGCAGGAGCAGCAGAAGAAGAAGAAGAAGAAGCAGGAGCAGCAGAAGAAGCAGGAGCAGCAGAAGAAGAAGAAGCAGAAGTTGAAGTCACCCCCTTTGAGGATAAAGACAAAGCAAAAGAAGGCATTCAAAACTATATGAATGATACCAATTACAAAGTCGATGAATTCCGCACTGATCCAGAACCATCGATAAAAATAATATTATCAAACGAAGGTGAAAATACATTAGAATTGAAACTTCAAGGAAAATCCACACAAGGAACACCCATACAAGAATTATTAAATTCAAAGGATGAGTCTTTTATTTACATAAAAATAGGCGAAGGCGAAAAATTAAATAAACTAACATATAATGAGGATGTAATAAGCACTAAAAACATATTTGAGGAAGGAAAAGGCAAACTTAATAGAATGGGAAAGTTATTTGTTCGAGATATTATTAGAACAAGATCGAAACTAGAAGGGTTGAATGATGATGATGTAAAGGAATTCGTTAAAAGGTTTGAAAATGAAGATTATACATTATTTAGGCCAGATGAAGAAAAAGAAGAAGCAGAAAAAGCAGCAGAAGCAGCAGGAGAAAAAGCAGTAGAAGTATAATTAGAAGAATAATAAAACAAAAATTATCATATATATAATTGAAAATATATATGATATGAACGTTGTAGTGATACAATGATATTATGTTAGTTATGTTTTTTGAATGGAACTGGCGTGCATTTTAAAGCATTTCACTTTATCGGTTTTGTGTTGGTCTGTAATAGTGTGTGCTTCGTTGGTGCTTTCTGTGTATTCATTTTGAAAAAAAGCCTTTGAATCAATAATTGCCTGATAGCCAGTTGAATACGTAGTTAATATACTACCAAAATAATTACTACTAATATCACTATTGTCGTTTGGGTACGATACACAATTGTCATCTTTAACGATCTGACCGTCGTATGTGGTAAAAAAATCATTTGAAATATCTACCGTTTGGTAATAATCATAGTACCCCTTTGTCATTGCAAGCAACGTACTATGGTTTGACGTTTGAGATAATTTATTGTTTTTTATCTTATGGACGCTTGAGGACGTGTTATTTATATCACAGAACAGACTTTTATTCTTCTTTCCAATAATATAATCGTTGGATGTCATATTATCGTCTATTGTTGTTGGGTTTGTAAAACTTCCACTCATAATTAGTATATTATAAGAAAATATTTATTATTAAGAAAATAAGTGAATAAAGGATAAATATCTATATTTTATTATATAATAATTTATTATATGGACTTATGCCTACAAATAGATGAATATTCAAAACATGATTTATATGATATTTTTGAATTAAAAGAAAATGATGTAAGTCAGCTTAATATACACCATAAATGTTTGAATTATATCGATGGAATTGAATCCAATCAAAACATAGAGTTGGAGGAAAAATTACCGTTGGTTGCTTTTTTAAAACAAGCGATGAATAAATTAATAATACTCAACAATACCTCTACTCTAACCAAAAAAGATTTTACTGGTGATTTAGAAAAAAATCAAACCTATCACGGCGAACATTTTTTAATCAAAAAAAACCCTAAATCAGATTTAACTTCGAGAATTAATCCTATTAATAGAACAACAACCAGTTCTGTTTTAAATATTAATACTATGTTTCGCAACAATTACTATAACACTAAATCATCTGATTTTAATATCGATTTAAACAATACGCTTCAAAACGTTACATCAATTACCCTTCAGTCGGCGGAAATACCTGACCTGTATTACACCTTTTCCAGCATAAATAAAACGAACGAATTTACTATTGAATTATTTGATGTTAGTAGTAACAATGCGGATAATGCGAATGTCAGCACCGATGTAACGGTGAAGAACGAAACCAAACATGTTATTAAAATTAAAGATGGAATCTATACACCACAAACCCTGATGCGATATTTAAACGAGTATGTTTTCGATGTGGCAAATGATAATCGATTGGCAAGGGTAGGCGCATACTACGACGAGGTAACAAAGAAATTTAATTTTGTAAGGGATATTAGAAGTAGTGAGAATGGGGGTATTCCCGTGCAAAGTACCGATGGGGACCCTGTTGAATTGAGATTTAATATCGATTGGAGAATTAATGATGAACCAAACCGACCGGTACAAATGAATATGGGATGGATGTTGGGATTCAGAAAACAATACTATGATTATAATACTGATTTTATTAAAAAGACTTCTGTCAATACCACCACCGTCCAGGGATATTCTCCAGAAGGAATGTATAACACCGAAGGGAGTAAATACTTGTTTTTGGCAGTAGACGACTACAATAAAAATTATTCACAGACTATCTTCTCTCCCTTCCAAGAGTCTGTTTTCACAAACAATACAATTCTGGCTAAATTAGTAAAAAATGCGGACGGAAATTATAATTATGTAAACCCAGACGTTGAAACCAATTACATCAGAAAATACTTTGGACCCGTGAATATCAACAAACTTAAAATTTCCATACTGGATGAATTGGGTAGGGTGGTCGATTTTAACAGCACGGATTATTCGATTTCGCTGAGACTTTCGCAATTGTATGACTTGAATAGTAGGGATGCATAATAAAATTAATTCCAACACGCCGTTGTCGAAATGAACGTAAATAATTTATTATTACAAATAAGATAAATATAAATGAATAATTACTAATTATGGGAGCCATTGCGATCGTTGTTGTTGGTATAATGTTTTTGTTAATGTCATTTGTAGTTATAATGGCAATGGATTAATAAGTACACAGTTAAAAAAAGAACCATTTATAATGGTTGTTTTTTTGTTTTTTTTGTTTTTTTATTTTTTAAGTATAAACTGGATGTTTAATTACATATTTATTAGGTAGTATACAGGGTATTCAACATCAAGACCATAGACACGATGTCCTATCTTATGTTCCCCCCCAATGTTGATATTTTTCATATTACTTCTTAATATAAGGTATACGGAGATTGCATCAGTCCTATTATTCTTAATTTCATCGACCAATCGTATTTCAGGGGGGACAGTGACTAGGACCAATTTGATATTTAAAATGTCACTAAAACAAAGTGTGTGCTTTGTTTTCGGTTCTTCTACATCTACCTTATCATCTTCATAATTATCCTGAACCAATTCATCACCAGCGGCGTCTATAACTGCATCCGCAATTTCACTTGCGTCGTCATCTTCGTCTGATGATATATTATTAATTTCAGCGCTGTCATCGCGCGATATGTGACTTATATCGTCAAATCCTGTTTCAGGTTCAGGTTGTTCTTCACCATCAGATAAATCATCATCTAGATTTTCAAACAATTCATCTTCCATTTCATCCACCGTCATAGCTTCAGGATCATTTACAGAGTCTTGTGGTTGGTTCGGAACTACAGGTTCTACATTTTCAGGTTCAATCGTCGGGGTAGTTATTGTGGTAGTAATTGGCTTTTTTTTAGCGGCTGCTTTGTCCGCTTTCTTCTTCTCCGTGGCTGCCTTCTTAGCGGCTGCTTTGTCCGCTTTCTTCTTCTCCGTGGCTGCCTTCTTAGCGGCTGCTTTGTCCGCCTTCTTTTTCTCCGCGGCAGCCTTCTTAGCAGCTTCTTTTTCCGCCTTCTTTTTCTCCGCGGCGGCCTTCTTAGCGGCTTCTTTTTCCACCTTCTTTTTCTCCGCGGCGGCTTTCTTAGCGGCTTCTTTTTCCGCCTTCTTTTTCTCCGCGGCGGCTTTCTTTACGGCTTCCTTTTTTTCAGCATTATTCTTTTTAAGTGCTTCCTTCTCCTCAGCGGTAAGTTTTGGTTTTTTGGGTTTGGTCGCGGTCTTTATAACCTTTCCAAATGATTCTTGCACACAATAGACATCATCAACATAACAACTAGTAGATACAATGAATGCATCCCCTTTTTCAAGCGTTATCTTCTTTGCCCTTCCTTCTGGTTTATTAATATTTTTATTCAACCAACGAAATGATGCCTCTTCTTTTTTATCACCCAGATAACCGGTTATGGTTTTGTCCTTCATGTGTTTGAAGTCTTGAGTAATTTCAATGGTTCCATCAATCGTGTTTACAATGTCCTTTCCTAGGGCACATTTTAACTGTTCGTTAATATTATTCAATGTGTTAGAACGGTCGTTGTCATTACTTAATAGCGGATTGATGATATGGTCCGGAAAATAATGACGGATAATAAGAACAGCCGCATTGTTGCCTTCCTTATTCTCCTTGATTTCAACTATTTCGCATTTGTAATCGTAGGATTCACTCATAAATTGCTTTATGGTGAATAAATCATCGTATAAAATGCTGGCTTTTGATACCAGGTTGAGTTGAGTATTGAATTGAGTTGACATGATATGATATGATATGAGTTATTGAGTTGGGTTGTATGATGTAAAATATCAGTACTAATTTTTTGTCAATTTTAATTAAAACTAATTAAAAACCTACTTTTATTAATATATATTATGTTATTTATAAATCCACCGTTTGGAAATTATCTAAATATAAAAAACACAATACCTATTAGAGGTAGTTTTACTCTGTATGAGAGGAAGGGATTGGTCGTGAATATTTTTAAATCATTGAGATATTCCTTCTTTTGCGGGGGATGGGTCAATAAAATCGGATTGAGAAACAAGGGTATTGATTATGCAATAAAAACATATCAGAAGGGAGAGATAATCAGTATTGCTATATTAAAGGAAAGCGATATCAACACACTAATTGAAAAAATACCGGATAACATGGATATAGAAATAAATGTTAGTTGTCCCAATACAGACAAGTCATTGATTAATGACGGGTTATCAAGATTCATTAATGATAAAAGGGATTGGTGTATAGTAAAACTAAGCCCTGTATGCGACAATCGATTAATAGATAAATATTATAAAGAGGGTTTCAGACAATTTCACTGTAGTAACACACTTCCAATACGATACGGTGGGTTGTCTGGGCCATCATTGATACCATATACTACGCGTATTGTGAAATACATTAAAACAGCCTACCCCGATACTATAGTTATTGCTGGTGGGGGAGTGAGGAATGTGAGGCAGGCAAATAAATATTTGGATTTGGGGGCCGATCATATTTCTGCGTCTACATTATTTTTCAATCCGATCCTTTCATGGGTATTTTTGAGGGATTTTTTGCCGAAAAAAAGTCTCTAAAAAAAGTCTCCAAAAAAAGTCTCCAAAAAAAGTCTCCAAAAAAAGTCTCCAAAAAAAGGCTCCCTTAGAACGATTTTTTGTGCAAACTTTTTTTCGATTTTCGATTTTGGACATTTCAAAAATGTCCATTTGGCCAATCTCAAAAAACTTTTGGGAAAAAAAACGTTCTAAGGGAGCCTTTTTTTGGAGACTTTTTTTCATGAGACCATAAATATTTTGTGTTTTTAAGAGTGGGGAGATGCGAAATGCTTTGAAACTGAGAAAAACGAGAAAAATGGCCTTTTTTTGAGATTTTTGGAGAAATTTTGAAAAAAAGGCACTAAAATGAAAAAAAGGCACCCTTAGAACGATTTTTTTCAAAAAAAAATGCGTTTTTTGGCCAAAAATTTGCAAGCGTAGAAAAATGGGGAAAAAGTGTTAAAAAAGTGTTAAATTTTTTCGAAAAAAAATAAAAATAAATTATTATGAAATTTGCTTTTAAAATGAAAAAAATAAAAAGTGCTTCAAAGCATAAAAAAAATCGATGCAAGCGTAGAAAAATGGGGAAAAAGTGTTAAAAAAGTGTTAAATTTTGACGAAAAAAAGGCACTAAAATGAAAAAAAGGCACCCTTAGAAACACCCCTATTTTTCTAAGGGTGCCTTTTTTTGGAGACTTTTTTTCAAAAATCAGAGATTTCAGTGGAAATTTATAAAAAAAACAACATTTTGGTAAAATATAAAAATAATATTATAAAATTATATATAGCGTAGAAAAATGAAGAAAAAAGTGTTAAAAAGTGTTAAAAATAAAAATAAATTTTTTTGTAAATTTTGTAACTATACTGCCTCACAAAAATCCCATTACAACAAACATATTAAGACCAAAAAACATCAACGAATGGTGGAGGAAATTGGGGGAAAAAGTGTTGAAAAAGTGTTAAAAAGTGTTAAATCCATGTATGTTTGCGAAATATGCAATAAAGCATACAAAGATCGGAGTGGACTGAGATATCATAAAAAACATGCAAATTGTACGGCCGATAATTTGAAAATAAATAATCTTACACAACAGGTTTCAAAATTAGCAAACTCGTTCAATGATGCGGTTGATAATGGTATGCTTGGTCCGAAAAACGTGGTTAATAATAATAATATATCCATTAATTTCTTTCTGGATAAATATTGCAATAACGCCCAATCACTACAAGACTTTGTAGAGAACATATCATTCCAATTGAATGATATTTTAAATGACAACCAGGTAATAGATAATTTTATATCTAAAAAGGTTTTGAAAAATTTAGAGGATATACCAATAACAGAGCGACCAATTCACTGTACGGATCAGAAGAGGAAAAACTTTATGGTAAAAGATAAGAATGAGGGATGGGTCAAGGACTCTGTAGACACGGAAAGTTCATTGTATACCCAAGTTAATAATTTACAATCAAAGGCGTATATTAATTTTTATACCGAATACGATAAGGAAAACCCATTGCCACACGATACAGACCGTGAGACATTTAAATGCCTGATAGCGTCGAAATTACTTAATTATGATAAAAAAACTTTTGTAAATGATATAGCCAAAAATGTCGATATTAAGAATGCCATTATTGAAAACAAAGAACTGGATGTGGAAGGCTGTAATGAAATAAAAATTATTTAATAAATAAAAATAGTGATAACTATTATTATTTATTTGAAGTACTTATGATGCTTTGTGATTATACGTACATACCAAATGGTGGTGCGGAGGACGTGTCATTTTTTTTAATGAATGCCTTAACATTTTCAATGGTAACCGTGTGAGGAAATTCAACTTTAAATGTCTTTTCATTTTCAAACAATTTAGTGTCTTCCTTCATAAGCCTGTATAAATTTAATTTTGTGTAGATAATCTCCAACGCCCTTTTTAGATTTCTAACGCCCTTTTCACCTTCGGTATAATTACCAATAATGTGCTCCAATGTTTCTTCTGGAAATGTAATATCCTCCTTCTTGAAATTTACATTTTTGATAATAGAAGGAATCAGATAATTATTGGCTATTGTAATCTTTTGTTTGTTGTCATACCCCTTTGTTCTAATCTTATACATTCTATCGAGTAAGATTTTATTAACCTTTGACTCATCGTTGTAACTGAATATAAACAGTGCCTTACTCAAATTAAAGTCTATGTTCGAGAAATATTTATCATGAAATTGCGAATTTTGTGTTAAATCGGTCAAATGGGTGAGAATACCAGCAATTTCTTCTCCCTTAGGGGTATTACTTATTTTATCCAATTCATCAAAGTAAAATACTGGATTCATGCATTTGCTGTTTAATAGGATATCTACAATTTTTCCCCACGAACTTCCCTCGTATGTATAAGAATGGCCTTCTAGAAAACTACTATCGGTCGCACCGCCCAACGCTAGAAAAGAGAAGGGGCGATTTAGTATCTTACTGATACCATCTTTAATCAATGTTGTTTTACCGGTCCCCATTGGACCCTGTATCGCGATGGCATTCCCTACACTATCGGGATTTGAAATCCATTGGCCTACGATTTGCATTATTTGCATTTTTGCGTCGTCCAATCCGTACACTGCCTCGTCGAGCGTTGATTTTGCGTTTTCCATAAATTCCTTGCATTTTTCCGGACCATCGCTCATCGTAATTGGTAAATTATTGTACCTATTGAATGGAATTTTCATAAATGTATCCACCCATTGTTTAATTTTATAATACTCTCCATTGCCTGGTTCCATGTAAGCTAGGTTGTTTATTTTTTTGATTGCGCATGATTTGTATTCAACCGGAATTTCAGACTCAATTAATTGAAGGCGATATGGCTTTTCAACATTGTCATACTCATTCAAATCCTTCATTTTCTTAAGAATAAGCTTCTGTTGTTCCACATTCAACCCATTGAAATATTTAAATTCATTCATCGGGGGCTTTGTCTTCAACAATGATTTGAATTTTGTCATATTTTTCTTCTTCTTCTTCTTCCCCACCTTTTTGTCTTCCTTCACCTGTTTTTTTTCTGCCGCCTTAACCATTTTATCAAGTTTTTTTTCAAACGCTTTTTTTCCTTTCTTTTTAGTTGCGGCTATTTCCTTCATCTCCTTGATTAGTTCGTCAAATTCCATTGACTCTTTATTTACCTTTTTCATCCGGTTCGATGGGACGTCCAACACATCTTCGTATTCTTCGTCCTCCAATTCAACATCGTAAGTAACTTCTTTTTTCTTAGTAAGTTTATTCTTAAGATGGTTTACTTTTAAAATTTTACCTTTGTAAAATCCATCCCAATCCTTCAACTTCAACAATACTGTTTCATTTTTTTTGAATTTTGATTTAATTGATTTTTTGGTGGTTTTGGATGGTCTGTTCCCGCCTTGTGTTTTTTCAGACTCTTCCTCCTCTTCTGATTCATCATCGCTCTCACTACTTGTGATATATTCTTCGGCGTCATCGTATTCTTCAAACATATCTTCATAATCAAGGTCGAACTCTTCGTCTAAAAACTCATCTTGTAGAAAATTCATTCCACGTGCCCGACCACTTGGATCAGTGGTAAGCTGACCACTTGGACCAGTGGTAAATATAATGTTAAATTTCATATTACCATCCTTTAACATATCTAGCTCATCATTGTCTAGCACTTCATCTTCGTTTTCAGGAAAGTAGTCGTCATCCTCATCGACGTCACTTACATCATTTTCAGATTCACTGACCGTTTCATATTCGCTTTCACTTTCAACCACTTGCTTTTTTTTGCCTTTTTTTGATCTTGTCGAGTGTTTATTTTTACAAGATGTTTTACATTTTTTAATTTTTTTGTTATGGACCTTTTTCATACTTTTGATTTTTTCAAACGCTTTTCTCATGCTATCATTACCCATTTCATCTTCCTCTTCAGATTCAGTTTCAGGTTCAGATTCACTATTTTTAATAAACTTCCTTTTTTTCTTATTTTTGTGTTTCTTATTCTTCTTACTTTGTTTTGGTTTTTTCTTTTTCATTTTCATTTTCTTTTCCATTTTCTTGAAATTTTTTATTTTTTTAAGTTGCGCTTTCTTTTCCTCCTTTGTTTTTAATGGAAACATATCTAAAATCATTCGATTCAAATCTTTAGCAGAAAGATCCGCGTGGTCGCGAGCAATTTCTTCAACATAATCGTATTCACTTTCACTGATATCGTCATCTGAAACATCTTCCATATTTTTTTTAGGCATTTTTTTCGTGTTATCGCTTCCTTTTGGCATTAGTTTAATTAAATTATAATATTTAAATGTTTTTTTTAATTTAATTCAATTTTATAAATCCAATTAAGTAATTTAATTAATTAAAATTGATATTAAAAATATCTATAATCTCTTATAAATATAAAGATGAGCTATTCTGGAAAAAGTAGTAATTTAAATCCTTCTAAAATAATTGGAATTCAATTCAGTGTATTGAGTCCTGAAGAAATAAGAAAAGGATCTGTTGCTGAAATAACGAGCCGCGATACGTATGCTAATAACAAACCATGCATAGGGGGGTTATTTGATCCTCGTATGGGCGTCTTGGACCCAGGATTACTTTGTCCTACCGACGGATTAAATTACATGCAAACGCCTGGATATTTCGGTCATATTGAATTAGCGAGGCCAGTGTATTACATCCAGTACCTGGAAATGGTGAAAAAAATATTACGATGTGTTTGCTTTAAATGTAGTAAATTACAGATTAATAAAGAAAAACACAAACATATATTGAAAATGAGTAATAAGGATAGATGGGATTATGTATTTTCGATTGCTAGTAAAGTAAGTAGGTGTGGCGAGGACATACAAGGTGGGTGTGGAGCACTTCAGCCCCGTAAAATTTACAAACAAGATTTAGCGAATATTTATGCGGAATGGCCCACTGTCAACGAAATTAAAGACGAAGATGGAAACGTTAAAGAAAAGCCAACTATAAAAATAACACCTGAGATGGTGATTAAAATGTTTAGGAGATTTACAGACGAAGATATACATTTTATGGGGTTTAGTCCTATTTGGTCGAGACCAGAATGGTTTGTATGTCAGGTGATGGCAGTTCCGCCCCCAGCTGTAAGACCTTCTGTGAAACACGACGCGCAACAGCGTAGTGAGGATGATATTTCACATATTATAGTTCATATTATTAAAATCAATAATACATTGAAGGATAAAATTAAAAGCAACGCGCCTGCTAAACAAATTGAAAATTGGTCCACCGTTCTACAGTATTATGTTGCTACTATGGTTGATAATAGAATACCAGGGGTAGCCTCTGTAGCACAACGTTCTGGAAGAGCCCTAAAATCAATTAAGGAGAGGCTGGTAGGAAAACAAGGGCGTGTAAGAGGCAACTTAATGGGGAAACGTGTCGATTACAGTGCTCGTTCAGTAATTGGTCCAGACCCGCAATTGAGTATTCGTGAACTGGGCGTTCCTCTTAAAATAGCAAAAAATATTACATTCCCCGCAACGGTGAATAAAAGAAATATAAATTTCCTTACTAAACTAATGTTGAATGGTCCGGACAAGTACCCTGGTGCTAATATTTTACAAAGAGAAAATGGAGAAAGTATTTCACTGAGGTATGTGGATAGAAATTCTGTAAAATTGGAACCAGGTGATGTGGTCCATCGTCATATGTTGGACGGAGATCCCGTATTATTCAATAGACAGCCTACTCTTCACCGAATGTCAATGATGTGTCATATAGCAAAGGTTATGAAGGTCGGTAATACGTTTCGTATGAATGTTGCTGATACAAAGCCGTACAACGCGGATTTTGATGGGGATGAGATGAATTTGCACATGCCCCAGGACGAGCAATCACAGGCAGAACTATTGCATTTGGCCGCCATTCCTCACCAAATTATTAGTCCGGCGAATAATGCGTCTATAATTGGTATATTTCAAGATTCGTTGCTTGGTTGTTATCGATTTACTAGAAAGGGCATTAAATTTGATTCAAGGCAGGCAATGAATCTTATGATGTCTAATAATAAGCCTAATGCTGATTTGTTTAAAGATCCCAACAAAATGACGACCAATTTTGAATTGTTGTCTGAGATATTTCCTCCTCTATCGACAAAGTTCGCAAATAAACAATTTGACGGCGATGAAGACAGAAAGACGAGCAACAATATTGTTGAAATTGTAAACGGAAAATACATGAGGGGTCAAATGGATAAAGGTGTTTTGGGTAGTGGGTCAAAAGGATTTATTCAGAGTATCTTCAATGACTTTTCACATCGTAGCTCTTCTGACTTCATCGATAATCTACAATTCTTGGTGAATGATTACATGAAGACAAGCTCGTACAGTGTTGGAGTGAGTGATTTGATTGCCGATGGAAACACGAATGAAAAGATCACAACTGTAATGTCGTCTAAGAAAAAAGAAGTGTATAATTTGATAGACCAATTGCATTTGTCTGTATTTGAAAACAATACAGGTAAATCGAATTCTATAGAATTTGAAACTAAGGTAAACAGTATTCTTAATAACGCCCAGGAAGAGGCGGGTAAGATCGGTCGTAAAAGTTTGTCTAAAGACAACCGGTTCTTAATAATGGTTAATGCTGGTAGTAAGGGAAAAAATGTGAATATTCTACAGATGGTTTCATGTTTGGGTCAGCAAAATGTGGATGGTAAGCGTATTCCATATGGGTTTGAAGACCGGACTCTCCCTCATTTCAAAAAATACGATGATTCGCCAGAAGCGCGTGGATTTGTGGAAAGTTCCTTTATTCAAGGATTAACGCCAGAAGAGTTGTACTTCCATGCTATGGGTGGTCGTGTAGGGTTGATTGACACGGCGGTTAAAACGAGTCAAACAGGGTATATTCAACGAAGGTTGATTAAAGGACTGGAGGATTTGAAACTGACGTATGACATGACTATTCGAAACAATAAAAACAAAATAGTACAATTTGCTTATGGGGACGATAATATATCCCCTATGAATGTTGAAAATCAGGGCCTTCCATTGGTTAAAATGACATTGGAAGATATCTACATGCATTTTCAAATTCCTAAAAATATAAAGGACAATGATATATTGTCTGTATTTACCAAGGCAACCATTACTAAGATGAAGAAGGAAAAGGTGAAATTAAACAATAAAACAAAGAAGGTTATTGATATGATGGTTGGTGTTCGCGATGATTTAATCGACCACGTGTTTAATCATGAAGGAAAGGCGGTAATTCATGTTCCAGTTCATTTTGTCAGACTGATGAATAATACAATCGAACAATTGTCGTTGGGTGAAAACATGGTGGATATTACACCGTTGGAAGCCTATGATATTATCGATAACACTTATAAAAAGCTGGAAGAGAACCGTTTGAGTAAGCCAACTGAATTGTTTAAGATTGCCTGGTACTACAATTTGTCTCCTAAAAAATTATTAATAATGCATCGATTTACCAGAAAGGCATTGATGGTTTACATGGAATTGCTGGTATATAATTATAAGAAGGCCATCGCCCATCCAGGAGAAATGTGTGGGATGATTGCCGCACAGAGTATTGGAGAGCCTACCACACAGATGACTCTCAACACATTTCATTTTGCGGGGGTTGCCAGCAAATCGAATGTCACACGCGGGGTGCCTAGGATAGAAGAGATTCTATCGTTGTCAGAAAATCCCAAAAATCCATCGGTCACTATTATGTTGAACGATGAAGACAGGGAAAATATTCAAAAAGCACAGGAAATTAAATATAAATTGGAGTACACTAATTTGAAAGATATAGTGAATACTGTAACTATTTGTTTTGACCCTAAATTGGACGAGACGTTGATAGGAGAGGACAAAGAATTAGTGGATAAATTCTTAACGTATGAATCCATGCTGAGTAATATGGGTGTAGACATGGGAGATGAAAAAAGCAGTAAAGATTATTCTAAATGGATTATTCGTTTTGAAATGTCTAGAGAGCAAATGCTTGAAAGGAACATCAGTATGGACGACGTTGACTTCGCTATTAAGAATTCTATGAAAGATGAAATCCAGTGCATATTCAATGATTTCAATGACAAGAATTTGATATTTAGGGTCCGTGTAAAGTCAAAGGAACAGTATAAACACAGCAATTTGGATCAAACGGATGAAATATTCAAGTTGAAGCATATACAAAAACAGCTATTGAATAACATTATCTTAAGGGGCGTAAAGAATATTCCAAAGATTATTTTGAGAAAAGTAGTCAATTATATGATGAAGGAAAATGGGAATTATGTTCCAAAAGATATTTGGGTACTGGATACGGTAGGAACAAATATGATTGATATTTTAGCACAGGATGATATTGATGTTAACAATACTACTAGTAATGATATACAAGAAGTATACAGGACATTAGGTATAGAGGCGGCGAGACAGGCGATATACAATGAGTTGTTAGAGGCAATTAGTTTTGATGGGACGTACATTAATTATCATCACACATCGATGCTTGCCGATAGAATGACTTGTTCTAAAAAGATGGTGAGTATATTTAGACATGGAATCAATAATGATGATATTGGTCCAATAGCAAAGGCCTCTTTTGAAGAAACGCCTGAAATGTTCTTGAAGGCCGCCAGACATGCTGAATTGGATTTAATGACTGGTGTATCGTCTAACATTATGTGCGGACAACATGGCTATTTCGGGACAGGTAGTTTCCAGGTATTGCTTAACACGCAAAAATTATCTATGATTCAATCGTCTGCCGAATACAAGAAACAATCGTCCATTGATGATGTGTTGGAAGACGAAGATGAAACGAACGTATGTAGTATTAATAATATATCTATTAGCAATACAACTACCACTTTAAATGAATCCAATACGGGCGCTGTTGATGATGATTATGATCTTGATTTGTAATGGTGTATAGTTCAATTAAACAATAAAATATAAACAACCAAAATATAATAAATAACAATAATAAATAAAAATAATTTATTTATTTTTTATTGACATACTAGTAGTATTCATTTTTTTATATTATCAATATTTATTAAAGATAAACATGAGTAATATTGCTTATTATATAAAAAAAGTTTACAATAAAAATGATGAAATAATACCAATGAATATATTTTTAACTATATCGACCAGCGACTTAATGTTTTTTTACACAAAACTGACAGACGTGGACGGCAACGAATATGTTGATAATCTATGTCTATTAAAAAATTATATCATTGCGAAGCGAATCAAAAATGCTATGAATAGGCTCGCTTATCACTATAAGCTTAAGAAGGCAAAGCATAGTATAAAATACGATATGATATTCAATTCATTGGATATCATTAACGATAATCAAAAAATGGAATTGTTCTCGAACAATACAATATATTATTTTCGATTAAGCGATATAATTAATATATGGGTAAGTTGTTTAACCAAATGTGAAAATATGTTCTGTACTCCAATAATGATAAAAAATCCATACACAAATATACCTTTTACAAAGTGCAACTTGTATAATATATACCATTCTATAATGAATAGTGGATTTCAAATTCCCAAATGGATTTCTTTTTTTTACGAGGCAGAGTTTGATATAAATAATTATAGCTATGACAATTATACTATATTAAAAGAGGTCGCGATCGATGACTTCATGGAGAATGGCTCCGTGTTTGAAAAATTTGAGAACATAATGAATATGATGCATGCCTATAGACCATTTTTAAATTATATAGTATTAACTATACCATTGACATTTACAGAAAAAAAGAGAATTGTTGATAAATTGTCTCATTATTTAAAAAACTATTTGTACGGGGAATATAGCTGTCATCCACTCAAAAAGAAGAGGTCCAAAAACAGGGCACAACGTGGACTAAAACATTATTTTAGACACAATATAGACATTTCATTTTATAGAGAAACACCATTGTTACCAGAAACAAATGATCTAACGTCGTGGGGGAGACCGACCGCGCTATCGAGTAGAATATCTAGAATTTTGTCGCTTTCCAGGGAAAATGCCGACCTAAGTAGAAGGTCTCCGCCTCCTCCCCCGCCCCCATTATCGTCTACCATTAATCTTACTGTCAGCGAGGATACATCTTCTTCATTGAATATATTGACAACGCCCACAGAGACAACCGAAAATACTGTAGTCACAACACGACCAACAATGCCACCGCCTAGAGCCCCACTGTCATTAAATTTAAATTTAAACAATAGGTCACCGACGAATCCTTTTACGCCATCTTTTTCTTTAAGTCGAACACCAAGAAGAAGGAGAAGGAGAAGACCGGTCGATATCAATTCGATTGCTTACAACATGGGTATGTTTAATAGAAACAGTACAAGTAATAATAGGAATAACAATGATAATAATACATCATAGGTAGATTTATAAAATATAATTATTAAGTAATTATATTTTACTCGAAACTTGTTAGTTTGATTGGTTTTTATGATAATCCATTCATTAATTAATTAATTTTAACTTTTTGGTTTTTTTATTTTTATTTTTTCTGAAGAGCTGCTCCTCATGATGAAATGATTCGTGTATGGAGCGTTTCCCTTCTTTTTTGTCGAAAATAATTTTAATATATTCAATTACCGTTGGGGACATAGAATGACTTAACAATTGTTGCATATATTCTTCATTTAGATTAACCCTGTAAGAATCATCGTTAGTTTTCATCATACCAACATCAAATGGGACATTATATATAGTTTTAAAATATTTGTTAATCCCTATATTATTTTTGACGCCTAATTTATTATAATAATCACTCGCATTGAATTGAATACATCCCACTACGTAACAAAACGTATCTTTGTTTTCATTTGTATATAAATTATTTTTAATAACTACGTCGTCTTTAATGGTAGACCCCATGTCCTGTAAATTGAACGTAGTATAAAGTGGGTCATAATTCTTTATTTTTGATATTTTATATGGAATTTTGTTATTGTTGCGTGATGTTCCGTGTATTACACATGGAATTTTAAAATACTTACAAAATAAATATATTTCAAACTCTGTCAAATAGTAGTCTTTGCTCGCAATTATATTGAATAACACGTCCCACTGTGCGTCTTCTTTGTTTTCAGACGAGTTCCACGCGCTGACTCCCTTGTAACGCCTAGAAAGTTCCAATACTTGTTTGTAATTTGGTGTATCCATTGAACCAGGACTGGTGATGAATTTTTTATCCTTATGCACTTTAATTAATATAGACAACAACGTTTTACACAAGTCCATTTTGGTGATATCGGTTTTGTAATAATCCAAATACATTTCGTGTAATATATTCCAGGTACAATTGATTTTTATTTTGCCCTTGGCGCCTTCTACAAAAGGAGATTGTAATTTATGATACATCAGATGTTTATTTAAATCATAATTATTGAAATAATCCATTGTAATCTTTTTATTTACAATTTTTGAAAACTCGCACGTGCCTGGTGTTTTATCTACATCAGAAGAGTATTTATTTACATCCTGCGGGGCATTTATTATATTTTTATTAATCTTAATGTTTACCTTCTTGCTTTTCGTAGTATCATTTTCATTTTCAATTACATTATAATCTAATTTAAAAGTGGTTTTGTAGTCCTTTGTTTTAATGGGTTTTGTAAATCCGATTTGATTGGGATTAATGTATTTATTTTTTTCATCCAATACAACATCGACCAAATAATCATTAAACAATTCCTCTTCTAAAATTACAATTTCATCATCGTCCACGGAATAATTAATAACATCGAGCGATGATATACTTTTATTGTATAGAATATATTCCCTTAATCGCGGGAATCGGATCAATTCATCCACTAATTTATTCATGTAGCGTGTTTTATTATTTGACCCGTTCATTAAATTTTTGTGAGGGAGTGAAATTTTATTATTATTGGATACACATATATCCATATCCGCGTTTACTCTTTTATACAATTCATTCAAAATGGTAGTTTGATATATTACAAATCCGATTGTTTTATCATTGATTATTTTGTCTAATGTTTTATTTACTTTTTTAAATTTGGAATTGTACTCTTTTATATCATCAAATCGTTTTGATTTGTATTCGGTATCCAATAAATCGATGAGTTGTTGTCTCGTATTCCCATTTTTTTCCATATTAATGTGTCTTTTAAAGGTATTCCTGTAACAACTGTAAAAATTCTTCTCTAAAATAAAATTTCTTACCGTATTCACACGCTGTAAATCTTCTACCGAAGATGTCATAATAGTCTTATCAGACATGTATTCGTTGTTCTCATTAATATTAATGACACTTTGCTTCCTTGATATAAGTTTATTCTTACGGGTTTTTATTACAAACAATTTTGAATCATAGACGACTGGTTTTGTAGGAACCATTTGATTCGTCTCCGTTATAAACCCAGTTACATTTACTCGATCAGTGACTAATATCTTCATTGGAAGACAATTTATTTTATGTTTTTTTGCCAAGATAGTAAGTGTATTGAGCGTATCTAT
>Ga0233435_1001249_pt1 | contig 25427 bp, 22 predicted proteins | sample SI_122_August201_3_FD_182735 | JGI IMG/M metagenome (GOLD analysis project Ga0233435, IMG submission 182735) | Seawater microbial communities from Saanich Inlet, British Columbia, Canada - SI_122_August2016_135_MG | ecosystem: Environmental > Aquatic > Marine > Inlet | place: Canada: British...
CTCTTGGAAGCTATCCTAGAATAACCTTGTCCCGGGCGCATGAACTCCACGCAAAAGCCAGACAGGAATTAGAAAAGGGAATTGATCCTGGCATTGAATCTGTGAGGGGTAAACGACAGGTCCGAGAAGCATACACAGTTTCGGAACTGGTGCATGACTATATTGAAAAACACGCAAAAAGGAAAAAGCGAAGCTGGAAAGAAGATCAAAGAATTTTGAATAAAGATGTGGTCCCAAGGTGGGGAAAAAGAAAAGCGGCTTCTATTACTCGCTTAGAGGTGGTAAACCTTTTGGATGAGGTGCGAGATAGGGCGGAGGCCATAGGGGGGAAGGGAGTACAAGCCAATCGAACCTTGGAAATTATTCGAAAGATGTACAATTTTGCGGTTGGGCGATCAATCGTTGAGCACAGCCCCTGCGCAGTTATTGAAACCCCTGCGAAAGAGAACAAAAGAGACAGGGTTCTTAATGAAAAGGAGATTAAAGTTTTCTGGGACAACCTGGACAAGTCTCGGATGGAGAGGGCGACACAATTGCTACTCAAACTTCAACTGGTGACAATGCAGAGGAAGGGTGAACTGGTCCAGATTGAAAAAACCGATCTTGATCTTAAAAACGGTTGGTGGACACAACCTAAAGAGAAGGTGAAGAACAATATTTCCCATCGAGTGTGGCTTTCCAATATGGCGATGGATTTGATTGAAGAGGTGGTGGAGCTATCAGGGGATTCAAAGTGGCTTTTCCCTGGAAGAATCGAAGGTAAACATTTAACGCCCCAGGCTGTGGACCATGCCTTAAGGGATGCACAGACTAAAAATCCGACAAGAAAAACTGCTGATGTTTTAAATATTCCCAAATTCACACCGCATGATCTAAGGCGTACCGGGGCTACCCACGCCACCGGGGCAGGTGTTTCAAGGTTTATTGTTTCCAGAGTGTTAAATCACGTTGATGAATCAATTACAGCACGTTATGACTTGCACGGGTATGACAATGAAAAAAAACTGGCTCTTGAGACTTGGGAGCGAAAGCTCCGGGCAATATTGTTCAATGAAAAATCCAAGGTCATTAATCTGAAACGATAATAATTTTCCAGGGCTAGGGTAGCTCCCGAAAGTCACATCACCTTCATGTGATTGCCTTGGGTCTCTTTTGAAGGGCGTTAGAAGGAACGCGGAATGATAGACAAAAAATCAATTGCAGATTATGCAGGCCAGGAAACCCTGTCGGGAACCGATTTGATTGAAATTCTATTCTGGGAACCGTTAGGCTTTTTGGAAGAAAGTTTAAGGGGGCACATAATGTATCCGGATATGTCCTCAAAAGTGGACCCGAAAAAACTCCTCGCTTACGAGAGTTTGGCAGATGGAATGATCGCGCGGTTTCATCCGACTCCTACTATTAATGCTAAGAGAGAGCATCTACTAGCGATCGATATCAATCTTCGCGAGTTTTGCTATTGGTTTTCCCAAAAACCGAAAAGGGTGCCGAACTCTGCTCTATCCCACGAAGGGCGATTGTTTGTCAAGAGCCTTGGATCGCACTTCAAAACTGAGTCGCAAAGCGAAAAGGCTGATGTCAAAGAAGATGGTGCCGAACCGCAAAACATACAATCCTCAAAAGGCCGTCCACCTTTTCCTTACTCAAAGGTTTTTATTGAGGCAGTTAAAGCTCAAGCCAAAAAGGGAACCCCTAAAAATGTAATCCCGTTTATGGGTCCTGTTACAAGAATCTTTGCTCAAAATGTTCCCAACAAAGGAAAAGTTATAGACGCAAAGGAGTATGGCAAAACGTATGGCTGGTCTTTAAGAATAGTTCGTAAAAATGTTATTAAAGCATTAGCTGAATAAAATGCAAATGCACTTTAATGCATTTTAATCCAAAAATTTAATTTTCTTTACCCCGCCTAAAACCCCCTTCCAACTAGAGTATTCCTCAATTTGAGCTAAGTATTCCTTGCACTTTAATGTCTTTTAATAGTTAGAAAAATGCGTGATTTCCCTATTAATGGTCTCATGGGGGCAGTAACGAGTTGTAGCGAATCGAAAATAGCGGAGGTCGCGTGAATAGCGAAACTAAAGATAAGGTTAGGTACAAAAGACGAATGATCAATAAGCACGAGGTAGTGATGATTACCGGCCTTTCCGGCGTGACCATTTGGAGACGGATGAAGGCTGGTGACTTTCCACTTAGCGTTCAATTAACGCCCAACAAAAAAGGATGGTTTTTAGAGGAAATCGAGGAGTGGATGGAGTCGCGGCCGCGTGGGGTGGCAGAGCTTCCCGCAAATTTAAAAAAGGAATCGGTGCCCAGCTCTGGTGGATGTCAACTGTAGCAATTCTTTAAGGGGATAAAAAAATAAAGACAAGCCGACCAATCAGGTGGGTTGGTATGAAGATAAATTTAATGATTGGATTAAAACTCGCTCAGGGGTGGGTTGTAACCGGGAACCTGTAGTGTCCTAAATCTATATCGCGAACCAGGGATGGAAAGCGGACAAACCGATTCAAGGAGGAATCAAGATGAAGAAAAACAAAAACCCCACTCAACTATCGGCGGAGAGGAGAGCGGGGCAGAGAAAAAAGAGAGGCAATCAATTTATCAATCGCCCTTATTTTACCAGAAAAAACGAGGCTGAGTTAAAAAAGTGTTCACCGCGGTATTCGAAATTTGTTCGCCGGATTGTGGTTGGAGGTGGGCGATGATCCTACGAATATTTAAGTCTTGGTGTGTAGACCGTCTTGCCGAATCTATGTACCAAGGGCGACAGGGCCTGTGTACCCGGGTGGCCAATGCTGTGTGGTCCAAGTATAGGAGGGCTTTGAGAGCGATATGATTATGATCGATAAAGAAATTTTACGGGCCTCAATCCCTATTGCAGAATATTACCACGAACACCTTGGGCAACCAGCCAAGACATCCGGGAAGTATTGGACTTTTTTCTGCAAATTCCATGAAGATAGAAAGACCCCTAACCTAACGGTTTACTTTGATGGGGGATTCCGGTGTGAGGCTTGCGGGGCAAATGGCGGGGATGTGTTTGCTTTTTATATGAAACTTACTGGCCATTCCTTCCCTGACGCGCTGAAATACTTTATCGGAAGGTACGCACCACCGCTACTAAAGGAAAATGGTGGTGGAGCTAGTATGAAAGTTGCAACACAACACACCATGGAGGATGTCCGAAAAGCGGTAGGGGAAAATGGGCTGGTAAAAAAGAAGAAGGGCTCTGGATATGTCCCAACTGGATTATATGAATACCGCTGTCATGAAAGCGGTTTGAAGTGTTGGCGAATCCGCATGGACCACCCGGACCCTGAAACTAATAAAAAATGGATTGCGCCGTTTTCTTTTATTGATGGTAATTGGGAATTGAAGGAGCCGGCCTTTCCATGTGGGAAACCAATCTATATCCGAAAACCAGAAGAAGGCGGCAGGGTCTTCTATCTTTTTGAGGGAGAAAGGATGGTGGATGTTGCAGCAAAATTGGGTTTGAATGCTGCCACAAGCGGAAGCTCATCAAGTGCAGGGAAAGCGAACTGGGGGGAATTGCGAGGGCATGAGGTTATCATCTGGCCTGATAATGACGAACCCGGCCTGAATTATGCGGGTGTGGTAGATGAGAAGTTACAGCATTTTGGTTGCCAGATTAAACAGATTGATGTTGAAAAATTAAATCTCCCGGCAGGCGGGGATATATGCGACTGGCTGGCCGCAAATCCAGGGGCCGGGAAAAAAGAGGTTGAAGCTCTCCTTATAATTGAGCCAGTGAAAGAGAAAGCCAAAATCATTTCGTTTCCGGTTCCTGAAAATGGTACGGGATTAAACAAGTTTATGGAATCAGCGGGAATTTCGGCCTTATCAGAAAACTCAGGACCCGATGAAATAATTGAGGCGATCAGCAAGTTTTCAGCAATCACAGGAAACAAGGACACGGTGTTTCTTGGAATTGCCAGAAGCGAGGTAATAAAAAAACTAAAAGCTATAGGTGTTCAGTCACCAACTAGGATGGTCAACGATGCCTTAAAGCCCCTGAAATCGAAGACGGTGGAGGGCCAAGGACAAACCTTGTCCTTTGAGGATCCCGAACCATGGCTCAATGAAGTAGACGGCTTGAGTTTATTAGATGAAATTTCCAAGACCATCAGGCGGTATGTAATTTTACCGAAAGGTGCCGAAACGGCACTTTCCTTGTGGGTATTGTTCGCCTGGACGCATGATGCCTTTCAAATTTCCCCCTTACTGGATTTCAGGTCACCGCTAAAAAGATGCGGGAAGTCTACTGGGTTGAAAGTTGTGAAACGCCTGGCTCCGAAACCGCTGGCAGCAACTAATGTTTCAACTCCGTCACTATTTCGGGGAATTGAGGCATTTAGTCCAACCCTGTTGATTGATGAGGTTGATACCTTTCTAAATCGGGACCAGGAAACGAATGGAATTTTAAACGGAGGGCATGAGAGGGATGGGGCGTTTGTTCTCCGGTGTGAAGGGGAAAACCACGAACCCCGCCTGTTTTCCGTCTGGTGTCCCAAGGTCCTAAGTGGTATTGGCAGGCGCAAGGATACCCTGGAAGACAGGAGCATTCCTATCCGAATGAAGAGGAAAGCCCCGGGGCAGAAGGTAGAAAAACTTCCTATAAATAGCGGCGGTGAATTTTTAGCTTTACGCCGGAAAATGGCCAGATGGTCTGAGGACCACCTTGAGGAATTAAGGGGGGCCAACCCAGATATCCCTGAATCCCTGAATGACCGGGCTCAGGATAACTGGTGGCCTCTGCTTGCAATTGCTGATTTATGCGGAAAGGAATGGTCGGAGAAAGCAAGGGAGGTCGCTTTGATTTTGTCCGGCGATGAGAACCAAGATGATGACACCTGGGGAGTACAACTGCTTTCCGACATCAGGGAATATTTCAAAGAGCAAAATACTGACCGAGTATCCAGTGAGGATTTGGTCAAACATTTGGTCACCTTGGAAGATCGGGACTGGTCGGAGATGGGGAGAAGCGGAAAAGAGATTACCAAGCGGGGTGTCTCCAAAATCCTAAAACCTTTCGATGTGAAGCCGAAGACTATCCGCCCGAACAACGGAACAACGGCAAAAGGCTACACAGAAGCGATGTTTGAAGACGCTTTTTTTCATTATTTGCCGGATACCCCTATCCCAAACGTAACATCCGTAACAAGCCTAAATAATAAGGAGTTAGGTGACTTTCAAAACGTAACAAATCTCCCAAATGTTACGGATGAAAAACAAAGTAGCCTCTTTAAAAACAACAATGTGACAAATGTTACGGATGAAAATGGGGGCATGGAAGAAAAAAAAATAAATGAATTACCAAGTTATGAAAATGGTTGGGTCACAAGGCATTTTGATGATGAATATGGGAACCCACAAGTAGTTTGGGAAAAGGACGGAGTTCAAGTTCCAGTATGAAAAAAGAAATTAAGTTTTAACTCATAATTTAATTTAAGGAGAAAAGTATGAAAACTTTTAATGTCCATCTCACTGGATTGTGGAATTTTGATTTCCTTGTTGATGCAAAATCAAAAGAAGAAGCCATAGGAGAAGCAATAGAGGTGATGGAACTAGAGGCAGCACCAATTGACCTTTGTCATGTCGATCAGTACGCCGAAGAAGATAATGGTCAAAAGATATTAGATGGTCCAGGCCCGGGGGACATGAAAATTTCAGATGAATTTTTCCCAAAAATTATAGCCGCAAAATATGAGGACTCCCATGACAACGAAACAAGCGACTAAGAAGCGTAAGGTACCTGCCAAGTCAAAGAAAAGACAGGGTAACGGGAGGTTCAAGGCAGGCGTGAGCGGAAATTCAAAAGGACCGCAGAGGGGTTACAAAAAACTCAAGACACGTTTGGTTGAAGAGAAACTGGCTGAACTTAACTGCGATCCTATAGAAGGTATGGTCATCCTAGCCCAAGATGAAGAGACTGATACGGGTATAAGGGCGAAACTATATTCTGAATTGGCTAATTATATTTATCCAAAGCGAAAGGCCATAGAGCTGGAACATAAGGGAGATTCAGACCTCGAATCAGTTCTGGCAAAAGCTCATGATCGGGTCAAGCAATCGAGGAAGGTGGATAATGGCTGAGACCCCCGATTTGACTCCCAACGAGCAAATAATCATGGACGTAGCCGGTTTTGTAGATGATCCTCTTGGATTTGTCTACTTTATCTTCCCCTGGGGAGAAGTGGATTTAAAGGACCACGAAGGTCCTGATGAGTGGCAAAGTGAAATTTTGGCTGAACTGGGTTTATCTATCCGGTCGGGAGATACGGAAGCATTCCAAGCCGCGGTTGCCTCAGGTCACGGTATCGGCAAAGGAGCCTTATCGTCATGGATAATCATTTGGGCTATGGCAACAAGACCACACCTGAATGGAGTTGTGACAGCAAACACGAAGGTTCAATTGGAAACCAAAACCTGGCGGGAACTAGCGATCTGGCATAAGCGATGCTTAGTTAAGAATTGGTTCGAATGGACAGCCACGAAGTTCTATCACGTTGATCACCCAGAAACATGGTTTACCGCGGCAATTCCCTGGTCAGAGAAAAATCCTGAAGCCTTTGCAGGTCAGCACGGCGAACACGTTCTGATCATCTACGATGAAGCGTCAGCGATACCAGACACTATCTGGGAGGTATCAGAGGGGGCAATGACTACACCTGGTGCAATGCGTTTTGCCTTTGGGAATCCTACCAGAAATACAGGCAGATTCAGGGAGTGTTTCGGAAAATTCAAGCACCGGTGGCTGCTCTGGCAGATAGACAGTCGTGACTGCCGTATGACAGATAAACGGAAGCTCGATGAATGGGTCGAAGACTATGGCGAGGATAGCGACTTCGTAAAAGTCCGTGTTCGAGGAGAGTTCCCTTCTGCCAGTTCCATGCAGTTCATTCCTAGCGACCTGGTCGAAGACGCGAGGTTGAGGCGGACTGAGCGTTTTAGCCATGAACCTTTGATCTTGGGAGTAGATGTGGCCCGGTTCGGTGATGATTTGTCAGTGATTGCTGTCCGTAAGGGCAGGGACGCCAGCACCTATCCGTGGAAAAAGTTTCGCAACCTGGACACGATGCAACTGGCATCCAGGGTGAGTGAAGCCATGTCCGAGTATAAAGCGGATGCCGTGTTTGTTGATGGTGGCGGTGTTGGAGGAGGCGTTGTGGATCGTCTCCGCCAACTTAGTGTCAATTGCATAGAAGTTAATTTCGGACAAAAGGCTGATGATGCAAGATATTTTAATAAGCGTGCCCAGATGTGGGGCCGCATGAAGGACTGGTTCAACGGCGGAGCCATACCAGATAATAGAGAACTCTACGACGATTTGATTGGGGTTGAATACGGCTATACCATTACGAACCAAATTCAGCTTGAGAAGAAAGAAGATATGAAAAAACGAGGGCTGGCCTCCCCTGACTTTGGGGATGCGCTAGCCCTCACGTTTGCATACCCCGTTGCACCAAAAGGAATTCAGGCAGGGCCAAGTGAAGCTGCAAGGGCTAGGCGGGAATATAACCCTCTTGCAGGGAGGCAACGATAATGGTGCGAATCATCAGCTACTATAGCGAGGTCCATGGGTAAAGATGGATATTTTTGAACCAGTTAATGATTTGTCAGCCATCAAGTCAGTGCCTGTAAGTGAACTTAACCATCGCGCCACACTTCAACCTCGACCAGTCATCGGGGTTAAAAAGGATCTGCTAGACGGGATCCAAATTTCAGAAGAATATCAGGTTGTAAAAAAATTGATTGATGAAGGCTGCCCTGTTGTGTTTGTAACTGGTAACGCGGGTACTGGAAAGTCTACTTTGATCAGATATCTCAGGACTGTTCTTGAGAAGAAACATGTTGTTGTGGCTCCTACGGGCGTGGCGGCGCTAAACGTACAAGGAGCAACCATCCATTCTTTTTTCCATTTCCCTCCCAAGATCCACGAAGAAGGTGATATTAAATTGGTCTACGATAGAAAGCTCTATCAAATGCTGGAACTCCTGATCATTGATGAAGTTTCAATGGTTAGATGTGATCTTATGGATAGCATTGATAAGTTTTTTCGGAGGAACCGTTCAAGCAACTTGCCTTTTGGTGGAGTCCAGTTGCTATTGGTCGGTGACCTATTCCAATTGCCTCCTGTTGTGCCAAAACGGGAAAGGGATGTGCTAAGGGAAAAAGGATATGTAAGCGAGTACTTTTTTAGCTCATTCAGTTTACAAAAGACCTCACTCACACCCTATAATCTCACGACAACTTATCGACAGGAGGATCAAAACTTTATAGATCTTCTCAATAAAGCACGAATGGCAGAAGACCTTGACTCCGTGGTAGACGAAGTGAATCGTCAGTGTTACCGCCAAGGCGGCTCCCAGGCGGATATCACCCTAACGTGCACTAATAATCAAGCAGATCAAATCAATAGAAGAGAATTATCGCGTCTGTTATCTAAGGAGCATGGTTTTACCGGAAAAATCCAAGGGAAGTTTAGGATTGCTGAGGACAAGTTACCATCACCAATAAACTTGAAGTTGAAGGTAGGCGCTCATGTGATGTTCACTAAGAATGATAGCGGGCGTTGCTGGGTAAACGGAACTCTGGGTATTGTGCAGGATATAAATTCTAAGAGCATTCGGGTAAAACTTGTCAATGAATCCAGCGGTATGGTATGTGATGTCCATCAAGAATCTTGGGAGACTTACGAATACGTCTATGATTCTATACAAGATAGGATTGTAGCTAAAGAGATTGGGAGGTACACACAGTATCCGCTTATGCTTGCCTGGGCTGTGACAATCCACAAGAGCCAAGGTAAAACATTGGATAGAGTATTGTTGGATTTTGGTAATGGTGCTTTTGCTAGTGGTCAAGCTTATGTTGCATTAAGCCGATGTCGTTCAATTGAGGAGATCCGGGTTTGTCGCCCGATTCAAACAACGGATATAAAATGTGACCCTATAATTAAGAGATTTCATAAAGCCTTGGACACAATATAGAGGTTCGAGGGTGTTCTGGGGAGTTTTTTTTGTGGGTAATGAAAATAGAGATTGGTAATGAAATGCGTTTGCAGATTTAGAATCTTCAATTTAAAATAGTGGGTTAAACTTTACATTTCACACTCATGCCCAAACTTCAACAACGATTACCTATTGAAGACACATAACCATTAATGCCTGATTCTGCGCAATCTCTGCAAGTTGTTCAGTAGACTTCTCTTTAGTCCGCTCAGATTTCTTTGAAGAAAGCCCACTCGATACAAGGAACTGCCTTACTGTGGAGGCTTTTATTCCAAAATTTACATTCTCCACAAGGGAACCAAATGTCTTTTTATTTAACTGGGAAATAACAACACCTACAATATTTCCTCCGCTATCATAAATTGGCCCTCCACTGTTGCCTGGTTGCACAGCGGCATCTAATTGAAACTGTCCGGAATCATCACCTGCTCCGCGCGTCGCACTCACAACGCCTGTTGTAACCTTTATGGTGTTGCTGAAAGCATCACCAAACGGGTAACCTGCAACCAGCACCTTTTCGCCAAGCCTCACATCTTCAGATCGCAATAATCCTTTTGATGCCAGAGGGACAACGACTATACTAAGTTTATTAATAAGGGACTTACTCTCAGCCGAGGCCATCTCAAGGGAAGATAGTTTTAACAGAGCCAGGTCATTGCTTCTGTCAGTATTAACAACTTCTGCGGGTACCTGTTTATTAGAATTATCTCCTACCGTTACCCTATTGCAGTCCTTAACCACGTGGGCATTGGTGATTACATGGCCCAACTTGGAAACAAAGAAGCCCGACCCTGTTCCTGTTTGAGGCAATTGTTCCGTGGGTGGTTGCTGTTTTCTATTTTCTTCAGCTACGCGGCTAGCCTCCCATTTCTTTCTTTCTTCTTCAAGCAGTTTCCTTTCACGTGCCAGCTTGTCGACCTCACTTTGGTTTTGGAGGGCTTCGAGTTTACTTTTATCTTCATCCAAATAGGTAGTCCTAACAGACTTAATTTCCACCCTTTCATTGGGATTGTCCCGAGAGTCACGCGGTACATTGACAATCTTGTCGACAACTTCCATTCCCTTAATTACCTTGCCGAAAGCGGTGTACTGGTTGTCCAGAAAATGCGAGTTTTTGACCACGATGAAAAACTGGGAGCCGGCACTGTTAGGGTCCTGTGACCGCGCCATAGAAAGTACTCCCCGGTTATGAGGCGTATTATTGAACTCGGCTTTGATTGAGTAGCCTGGACCTCCCATTCCGTGCATGGAGCGGTTTGAATTCTTGGAATTGGGGTCCCCGCCCTGAACCATAAAGCCGGGAATCACCCGGTGGAAAGTAGTGCCATCATAAAAACCCTTATTGGCCAGATCTTTAAAGTTTTTGACATGCCCGGGGGCTTTGTCCTCTAAAAATTCAAAAACGATAGTCCCCAGCGTCGTTTCCATTACTGTAATTTCATTGCCTTGCGCCATAACTCCGGTCATCAAGACACAAATCAGACCTGCAACAATTTCTTTAACAAAATTTTTCATGCGTCCTCTAAAAAAACAGGGTGGTACTATTTTTTAGGCCGGGGTTTTCTATTAAAACTTTTCAGCCTCATCTCCAATCCTCATAATTTTCAAATGCTCGATTTTATCTTTGGCAACAATGCTATTTACCACGTCCATCCCCTTAACTACACCGCCAAATACGCTGTGCTTATTATTTAGCCATGGGGTGGGTAGGTGAGTTATGAAAAATTGACTCCCATTTGTGTTTGGGCCTGCATTGGCCATTGACAAAATCCCAGAGCGATCATGTTTTAAATCTGGGTGGAATTCATCTTCAAACTGGTAGCCAGGGCCGCCTCTTCCACTACCTTGAGGGTCTCCACCTTGAATCATGAAATTTTTAATTACTCGATGGAAAATAATTCCATCATAAAATGGAACATCCTTTGGTTTATTTGATTTCTTCGTTCCTTCTGCAAGTCCTATAAAATTTGCTACTGTTTTTGGCGTACGTTTGTAATATAACTTGAGTATAATAGTCCCCTTATTGGTTTCCATGTCAGCGTATATTCCATTTTCTAATTCTTGACTATTGGCAGTAAACGCTCCAAAAGTTATTGAAATAATGAAAGTCAAAAAAAGCATCTTTAAATACTGCATGAATTTTCTCCAAGATATGATTTAAGGTTTTAAACTATGTCAAAAATAGTTCTATTTATAACAGCAACGGCGGTATTCATACTATTTCTTACCTGCGCGCAGGGTGTTGCAGATAATATTGATTATCTATTTAATGAAACAAAAAAGTATCCAAATAGTGCTGTTGCCCACAACAAGCTGGGATTAGCATATTTTAATATAGGAAAACATGACAAGGCAATCATAGAATATAAGAAGGCTTTAAATATAGACCCTAATTTGCCACTTGTTTATAACAACATTGGGTCGGTTTTCCATAAATTGGGTCTGTTTAGAGAGGCAATAAATGAATATCGAAGAGGTTTGAAATTGATGCCAGATTCTCATGAAATTTTAAATAATTTGGGTATTTCTTTAATAACCATAAAAGAATATGAGGGAGCAATAAAAGTTCTTAAAAAGGCAACCTTGATTAACCCTACTTCAAGCAATACCCGAAATATTCTGGGAGTCGCATATCTAAGCCTCAAAAGATATGATGACGCAATAAATGAATTTAATGAGGAAATCAAAATTACCCCTCAAGGGTTCCGACCTCGCAAGCACCTTGGCACGGTTTATTACAAATTGGGTAAATATAATGAAGCCATTTCGGCATTGAAGGAAGCAGTAACGATTAAACCGGAAAATGGGGACACTCGCGCCTTCCTTGGGTTTTTATATGACCTTGTGGGTGATGGGGAAAATGCGGTGCTTCACCTAAGGCAAGCTATTTATTTTCTTGGTAAAGATAAAAAATTTCACGCTAAAGACAAGGCTGACCAAATGTTAACTGGAGTTATCGAAAAGTATGGGTTTATTGAAAGGGATTTACCCCAAATTTCTCAATAAATTAGACTAATGAACTGACAGAAAGTCGGTTCTAGAGAGCAAGGGGGCAGAACAACTTGATACAACGCTGCATTTGATGGCAATTGGATTGGGGTCTAGACAGGGGTCCTGATTATTTATTGTTTTATTATCTTTATTTTCTTTTGTTTTCCACAACCCAAGCTGCTCCGTTGGTTGTATAAGAAATAACACCTACGCCTTTTCCATAATTTTCGGGTCCATACTTATCTCCATATGGGCTTCTTTCCATGCTCACATGGGCTGAAACGCACCCGTATAACAATGTAAAAATGAAAATAAGGATAATATTTCTCATTGCCAAATACTCCGTTTTATGGATGGTCCATTCGATTGAGTTTCAATCTATTTTTTAATCTCTAGTAGAACAATATTATTTTGTATTTGATTAACAAAATTTGAACGATTGCTTTCCGAATATGCGGGAACAGGCACAAGACCAGTTGGGGAAATCAAAGTTTCAGGAAGGGTAGGTAACAGGTTTTTTATAAATACTGATTTGATGGCAAAGTTAACGTTTTGCGGAATATTTCCCGACACCTGTGATGTGGTTTCTGCATCAAGGGAAGACGTTACTACTCCAATAACGTTTCCATCATCATTAAACAATGGTCCCCCACTATTTCCCGGCTGGATAGGGATACTAATCTGAAATGACTTGGGATCATTTCCTACACCGGAGATCGCATTAATCACGCCTTCAGAATATTTAGGTCTGTCGCCAAGGATATTGCTTAATGGATAGCCCACGGTGAAAACCTTATCGCCTGGTCTTACTTCTGCAGAGTCCCCTAAAGCAATTTTCCCAATATTCAAATCTGGGGCAGTATCCAGTTTGAGAAAAGCAATATCATTGTTTTTGTCAATAGCGACTACCTCAGCTTTTATGTCCTGCCCATGCAGTAATTTTACTGTTATTGATTTCTGGTTTTTCACTAAATGATAATTGGTGATAACAAAATTTGATGAGCTAAATAAAAAACCTGTTCCCTTGACTAAATTCAGGGTAGCGCCTTGGGAAGGTTCGGTTGTTGCTGGCTTTGCCTGCGACGGGTGAGTAGCTTTGCCCAGTTGATATAATTCTTCAGCACAATCCTTTTCATCATAGATTCCATAAAGAAAGTTTTTCTGTGCCTCAGCTTCATCCTCAGCTGCATGGGCCGATTCATTGCTGATATTTGCTCCGATACCACCAAAAAGAAATCCCGCTACGGCAGTATTGCCTGACAGTCCTTGATCTCCTACCGCTTCATTGAGATAACCGACAACAACAGAGATTTCTTTTTTAAGTTCTTGACAGCTAAAGTTTGAGTATTTGTCTCTGTCGGGTTTGAGGTTGTGTGAGGAGGTGCAGCCCAAAGCCATAATTACTAATAATGTACAGCCAACTCGTATGGTGATATTTGTCATGATTAATCTTTCCGTTAAGCTACCCCGCAGTAAGGCTGCGAGGTAGCTAGGTGGCACTTGTTTTATTATTGTTGAAACTCTGACGATTGATTTTATGATTTAGTTTGACCCTACTGGAGAACCTCTTGTGAGGCGATGATCTTTAACGATATTTTCACTATCAAACTCTATCATGAGACTCTTGGTTACAGTATCTGTGGCCCCCATGCCCAAAAATGCTTGTTGGTCACCTCTTGTCCATGAGTAAAATAGCAGGGACCCATTTTCCAGACTTTTTGTTGGTTCGCCAAATGTCCTGTAAATGTCTTTCTTGGTAGTGATGCCGGGCTTAATGTTTTCCAGATCCTTCTCTGTTAATTCTGTGCCATGAGAAATAGAGGAAAATGCACATCCTCCCAAATAGATACTTGTGATCGCCAGAATTGCCCATAATTTTTTCATAATCTTGTCTCCAATTTGATGTTTATAGTGATAATAATTAATTTTCTAGTTCGAGTAGGGTTTTTAATTAATTTCTTCCAACGAGAACAAACCCGCCCCAGTTTGCAGGATTCGGATATTTTTCTTTTGTTTTCAATTGAGCCATTCTCAGAGATTCTCCCAGGGAGTTTTTCTTCAATGACTGATAAAACTCATTGATTAGAAATGAGGTGGCTTCATCGGAAACGGGCCATAGAGTGGCTATGATGGATTTTGCCCCTGCATACATGAAGGCCCTGTAGAAACCTATGATTTCATCACCCGCAGAGTATTTCCCCAACCCCGTATCACAGGCGCTTAAGACCACAAGGGAAGGCTTTAAGTGCAGTTGATATATCTCTTCCACTGTTAATTTACCGTCATTACTTTCATCGCCAGCCAATATGAGTGCTGAATTGAATGGTTCATCATTGTCAAAGGTCGCATGTGTTGCGAAATGGAGAACGTCATACGAAGAGGCCTTGTTCTTTAAATTCGTTTCGCTGGCCTCGCTACGCGAGAGTTTTACTGAATCAGGAAAAAACGTAGCGGCATTATCAATTTCAATTTCGGAATAGGGCAGGTTCAATGCTTCATTATTCAGTTCAGGGTTGCCCAGTAGCAAAATGCTTTTTGGCGGGCCTGAATTTTGGTTATCAGAGACACTTTCGGAGACAATTTCAGCTCCCCAACCTGGTAAATACGCACTGTCATCAACAGTAGTAGTCACAGTTGTTGCGTTAAACTCAGATTCCCCATCTGGTTCAAGCGGTCCAATCGGCGATTTGTTGGCCAGATATCGCAGTACTGTCGCGCTGGGGATATAGTTCAGGGTATGGTTCTCGATCAGGTATTTTTCCCCATCGTGCAGTAATTGGAAAGGCAGGTAATGGAGGGGCCCGTGCGGGGAGATAATGACCCGGTTTTTGGATATATTAAAGGCTATGGGTTTGATCAGTATTTCATATAAATCCTGAGACAAGCTCAGAAGTTCATCCTGGCTTTTGCTACCCTCGGAAATCAATTCTCTAAACCGAGATATTTTTTTTATCAACTGGTCTTTACCAACAGGAACCTCCCTTATTTCAGGATTGTGCCCTGCCAGAACAATTATGGTTTTTTCAGGGGCGACAAAATACTGAACAAAGTCGCTGTCAATGGTCGGTTTTGCGAGCAAGCCCTGTGTTTCTTCAAGCGTAATGGGCTTTGCCTCGTCCAGATTATTGAATTCAATTAAGGGGGTTGTCCTGAATTTTGAGGAGACATGGATTCCCCGGTTTTCTTCCAGGTACTTGATCTGGTCAAAGCTGATGGAACCATGAGAGAGAATTTCGTTCATCTCAGAATTTTTCATCAAATAGCTCTGATAAAAATCACTTTCTTCATTTCTTGCCAGTTGCAGGTTCTTGCTTTCCAGAAGATCAGCAAACACTCTTCCTTTTGACCTTTCGACAAGATGAAAAGCCTCCTCCGCATCATTTTCCTGAGAGTAAATTTCTATCAGCTTTACATATATGGAGTTTCGATGGCCGGAAAATACTATTCGTTTTGTGTCCGAATCAATGGTGGCCCTCTGCTTTTCAATTAGGCTCAATGCATTCAAGTATAATTCTTTTGCGCTGGAGCTATCGCCTGACGCGGATAAACCATCCCCTCTTGCCACAAAAAAGTCCAATTGTTCATTCGGCCCCATAAACCGGGCATATTTTAAATGTTGAAGAGTCAGGTTGTTCTTTTGTAGGGAAAATTTTTCTTCGATATCCTGTTTAGTATCAACGTACTTTGCCTGGAGTTCTACCGCATCAATTTGATGCTCATATTCAATTTCCTCTCTTTGTGCAGTTCCGCCCTCATGCATCGCGGTACTCAGCTCTACTGTGCCCTCTGTCAAGTTCTGCCAATCATAATAGGAAAGCGTCTGTCCTCCATAAGCACCACTGTAAGCATCGGCGACAGCCACCATGCCCAGCAGAGTGTAAAGCGCCACTTGTCCAACGCCTTCCAGCATCGCACTTCCAAACTTTTTCGTGCCAGTCCAGAAATCCAGCCACTTCTCATCAGACAGCTGATCTTCTTGAAGGTTCGCCTTTATTTCCTTCTCAATATCATCGATAAAAAGTTTTTGATCTTCATGTCCCTGCCGAACCGCGTTTTCAAGTTTCTCAATGGACTGATCAAATTTATCAAGATGGGTGATGCCTGACTGGGTTTGGCCCGTCTTTAAATGTGACATCCCAACCCAGTAATGCAGGCGGCAGAGCAAAGCCAGACTATCTGGGTTGGTCTCTTCCTGTTGGCCTATTGCCTTTTCGCCAAATTGAATAACCGGCAGATACTGGTCTGGAGACGCATTGGGTGATAATGACAACCAGGAATATTTTGCAAGAAGATAATTTTTTTCGCGGTCAGATAGACTATTTTCCTGGTTTTCAGATTCGAGCCCCTTGAGAACTCCACCTTTTTCCAGCGATACATTTTTTACCGGAACGGATTGAATCCCCAGGTTTGTTTGCAGCAAGGTTACCCTTCTTTGAATCCGGTCACCTGTGGCTAGTAAATCCTCTTTTCTTACATGATCGATCATTTCCTGAGAGAACCCCGTTGTAAGGTCAGAACGCTCGGCAAGGGTTTTATCCTCAAGACCAATAATGGATAATTGGGTCTCATCGGAGTTGGCCTCTTTTTGTAATGCATCGGGGGAGAAATAAAATAGATCTGATATAAGACGATTTTCATTGAAATAGTTTGAGAACGCTAATTCCTTAAAATCTCTACTGCTTAGGGAGGTATATAAATCCTGCGCTTTTTTATTGAACTCGTCAGCCTTTTTAAAATCGATTAGCTTCGTGGTATAAAGATTTGCCAGGTCATCTAGAATGTACAAACGAGTTTCCAGGTTTAATGACGAGTTTGAATAATTATTTTCAAGAAATGTTTTCAGGTTGGAAAATAATTTATACTCATTTAAATGTTTTAGGTGAGCTTGCAGTTCCCAGGGAGAGTTGAATTGAGCAATTCCCTGTTTTTTGCGGGGCGGTAGCTGGTTGACAGGTGGCGAGGTCTTCCCCTGAGCTATTTGTTGCTCAAGTTGCTTTAAACTTTCACGAGCGTCAAAATATTTAGGCTCAAGCCTTATTGCCTCCTTGTATTCTGCAACCGCTTCATCATTGCGACCCAGCTTTTCGTAGGCATTTCCAAGCCAATAGTGTGCAAAGTGATAGCTTGGGTTGGATCGGATGGCCTCTCTTAGGTGAGGAATGGCTGATCTGTAATCTCCACTCTCTAAAAGATCTACCCCTTTGTCGTAGGCGCCTTTTTCTTCTTCGCTGTGTGCCTCTATGGCAGACCCAGCTATGACAAGGGTTGTCATGCCAAACAAAACTAAAAATAAAATTAATTGCCTTAGTTTTAGCCTCATAGACATAAGTCCTCTTCGCGAGAGTGCGGCCAGGATTTTCCTGACAAAAAGCTGTGGAATAAAAGAACCCCGTTAGTAGCAGGATCAAAATAAAAATCTAAAAATTTCATACTATTTAGTTTCCGCTTTTTTGTGCTCCTCCGATATTACTTCTATCAAATCCATTGCGTTTTTATAGAACGCCATAGTGAGGGCATGCCGTAACCCTGGGAATTGAGCCCCTGGGTGGTTATAATTGAAAAATGGATGATACTCTTCCTTTTCAGGAAATTTGAAATTTTCGGCTCTGTGGGATGTTTTAATGGTACTGGCAGTCTGTGCCCCGGTATCACTTTGTATTAGGTAGCGAATCTCCACATAAGCCCTTTTGCAATACTGGTATTTCAAAAGAACGGGTTGTATCAAAAAATGAGCGCCAATGTTGTCATTGGCCCCAAGTTCATTGGCGTTCACTGAATTTAAGCCCAGGTCTTTGATGAAAACATGGTACAGCCGCTCCAGTTTTTTGATGGAACCTTGATCATGAGGGGAAAAACAATTGTCGTCTGAAAGGGAACTGACGGGTTCTTCCGGATTTTTAGAATAAATCTCGCCAGCTAAAAAGAATTTGTTTTTTTGTACACCGTCTTTATTTAGATCCTTGAGGGAAATAATCGGTGAAAATATGAAATCTGTCTCTTTGAGAGGGAGGGCTATTTCTGAAAGCCTTTCCTTTTTGCTAGATGTTTCCTCAGCTACGAAATCCTGCATTTCAATATCAGGCATTTCAATGTCTGGAACATAATCTTTCATGTTTGCGCATGAAGGCAAAATAAATACCCATAACAGTACTAAAAGTAATGTGGGCATACCTACATCGCGAGACTTTGAATTATTTTTGATTAAAAATTTCCAGTTCATCGGGTTATTCCTTGACGAGCAAAGTGAAATCTTTTCTGGGATCTCCCTGGCGATGGAGAACCTGGCGCCTTCTGAATTTTTTGGCGCTGAGCTCGGACTGCCGGGGCATATATAGCAGACACTTGAGTTCTGATATGATCAGAGCACGGCATGCCTACGCTAATAGTTTCAATAAAATCTGAAACCCCCACCATCCAGAGCAAAGTCATTCTTGACCTCCAACCTTGCGTACAAAAAAAATTACAGAATTAGCACTAGTTATAGCATTTTCAAGAGAATAAGAGGGGAATATTGGGTGTATGTGTTTATTCGACACAAAAGTGACATTCGTAAGGCATTTTGTTTGATTTATTGCTTTATTATGTCTTATTAAGGGGGAAATGGAGTGGGGGGGGTAAAAAATTAACGACAGAGTATTCTACGCCCAGGTGGCTTGGTCAGCTTCACATGTTTTTAGTGATAAAGTTGGGATTACTCTCCCAGGTAAGAAGTATTTATTTTACTGTTTATACGGTCGTAAGCCTTTTTGATCGATTCCGAGTTATGCGTTTCTCTATCCAGTTCATCGAACGCATCCTGTTTGCGGCGCGCCTTTTTCCTTAGGAATTCCTGGTACAATTCATACGCTTCTTTTTCAATATTCTCAATTTTTGCCAATCGTTCTTCATATTCCTGTTTGGATATGCTCCCGGTATTGAATCGGGCGCAAAGTTCTTGGTATCGCACAATCAAACCCTGCACTGTTTGATCCCAGTCGATACCGGTTTTTTTTCCAAAACTGATTTCCGGACCCACCCCGAATAGAAAGTTTCCGACCTTGAAGCCAAGAGTAATACGCCCGTCTTCCGATTTATGGACGGAGCAGTCCTGTTGTTCGACCATGATATGTTTGGTCCGGGTATTATCGAGGTACAGCTTGATTTGATCGGCGGAGACAAGAGCTGGCATGAATACTACCAGGCCGGCTAGAAGAAATTTAATTTGCGATAGCATAAGGCTTGTATCTCCTTCGACTTTTAATGGCTTCCAATCCTTCCCTTCATTTCTTCCATCATATCTTCCATCTCGTCTTCTACCTGTTCAAACAGGTCTTTTTCCTTGTATGGCCGGACCTCAGTCAATATTTCCGGTTCCTTGGGAGGGTCTTGTTTTGGCTCCGGCTTAATTTCAGTTGGCTCTGGTTTCTGAGTCGGAACAGGGACTATCCCCGCGTTCTCGGTAGGAGTATGTTTTTCTTTAAGGGGGGAGGATTCCTGTTCTTGATGCATTGCGTAACGTTGCGAATAGCCAACGGAATGCATCCATTTCATCGCGACGGTAGATTTTATTGAAAAATTCACATCAGTTATAGTTAGTCCGCCCTTCCCCTTACGGGCAATCATCGAGTTGATGCCTACCATATGACCGTACTGGTCGATCAAAGGACCACCAGAGTTCCCCTTGTTGATACTCGTTTCTGTCTGAAAAACATCTTTACCGCGAGTGCCATCAAAATTTTCAATCAAACTACTTATAGTCCCCGTGGTTAATGTCCACAACCCTCCTTGCTCGGGGTGGCCTATGGCCAGGACAGGATCACCAATTGAAGTTCTACTCAAGTCGGACAATTTAAGCAGAGGAAGTGGATTTGAAAATTTAGGGCCTTGAATTTTTAAAATCGCCAGGTCCAGGCGGTTGGAGTAATGGACCAGGGTTGCTTTAAATTTCAGGGAGGTGTCTTTTTTTAAATTACCGGTTACCCGTTCCGGCTTTAGAAAAACCCTTATCGCATCATAAGGCTTCTTTCTTTCCTCATTGAAAATCACATGGGCATTGGTGAGAATTAAACCATCCTCACTGATGATGGATCCCGTTCCGTTGCTGGCAAATCTTTGGCCACGATTAACTGCGGAGATCAGCACTACGGCCTTAGAAGTTTCCTGATATATCCTTTTAGGATCAAAATCCCGACCTGAGGCCGGGCTGATGAAACAAAGGCTGAGACCAATTAATGAGACCAAGAATCTCATTATGAAGCCCCTTCTTTCTTGAGAACCTCCTGTTCCAGTTCTTCATGGAGCTTGTCCGCCCTTTCCTTGATAGCTTCCCTTACTTCCTTTGATAGTTCTTTGTGCTGATCCAGGTTCTTTTTGAATGAGACAAGGTCCAACCGTGCCAGGGAGAACAACACATTTTTTCCAGGATGTTCCCAATGGTCAATAATCAAAACACCAGTGAGGGTCGCGGAAGTTATGGTCTTGATAGCTACTTCTATATTCTGCTCTTCTGACGAGGTGTTAGGATCACCTGCCATGGTGTGAGCCATATAATCCTTGGTTAAGGACTTGGTGTAAAATTCAAATACCTTTGCTAGGTCATTCCTGGCCCGGTCGTCCGCTGCTGTTCTTTGCAGGGAGTAGTTATTTATTCCTGATGCTGAACCCACACCGTAAAACGCCTTGCCATTTGAATCTTCAAAGGCTCCCGAGCTTTTCATGACCCATTCAGGAGGCTCATATTCCCCTAATGTGGTCCTCGTGGGTTCCGGGGTGCTTGTGCAGCCACCAATCATGGCCAGGAGCAATATTAACCCCCAAAATAATGAGTACCTGTTTTCGTTTTTCATTTTATTTTCCTCCCAGATTTACCAAAATAAGAAAATGCTTAACTTTAAACCCTTATAATGTATAAATAATTTTGAGAAATGGAGCCTGTTTAAAAACCTCTCCAATATTTTATACTACATTTTTCATGCCATGGGTTAGCGGGCCACATTGGGCAGGGAGATTTATTTGAGTTTCCCAAATTATAGAACAGAAAATGCGTAAATGGTGGTAAATTAACGAGTATTCTGATTGATAGTGAATAATTTTATGTGTATGCCTCCACCTATGGTATTGCATAATTACAGTTATTGGTGCATGGATGCATGATTCCATGCATGATTCCATGCATGGATTTCAAGGTATCACTGAAGATTGGTTGGTGCGACCCGAAGCCTGATTGTAAAAAAAAACAGTACTTCAAAATCGTTCATTATTATATAGGTAGTCCGCGGCCTGAAATGATTTGAAAGAAGAATGAACCGCTGTCTTGTACCCAATTTATGTGCTTGGGTATGGATATTGCTCTTTAAACAGTCAGGCCGTATCTGAAATTTTCTTCTAGGGAGTAGCGATGCCGTTAAAAATCACCATGACTCTGGCAAGTTTGTTGATTTTAGTTATGCTACCCGGTTGCGCGGGGGGGCTGAAAGGATTGGGAGTAGAGCAGGAGACAATCCTAGAGGAGTCGACCCCTTCTTCCTCCCCACGGCCAGACTGGACCCTGAGTAAAGGTGATCCCCGCTTTCCCCAGGCCCGATATCTTGTCGGGGTTGGTTTGTCTGATAAAAGTTCCGTTTCCGCTGAAGAGTCAGCTCGGTCGAACCTGGCTAAAAACCTGAAGGTTAAGATCAACTCCACAATGGTGGATGTTTCCACAACAGAGCAGACCTATGTTGAGTCGGTCATCGAAACAGAGGTTGATACAGTTCTTGAGGGAGTTGAAATCAAGGCTGGCTGGCTGGACCAGGATAAAGGTGTCCACTACTCCCTTGCAGTTGTAAGGCGATCTCTGGCGGCGTCTACCATCCAGACCAGGATCAGTAAAATCGAATCTGTCCTGAAACGGAATTTGAACGAGGGAGCGGAAGCCGAAAACAGGGTTGACGTGATTAACGCCCTTTCACATTATCTGTCGGGATACCAGAAGGCCCCAACACTCACGCCATTAAAAAGTGCCCTGCACGTAATCACCGGCTCCCGAGAGAATTCCGGATCTCAAGACTTAAGTGCGGGTGAATTTGAATCCAGAATAAATGGCATCGTTCACAATTTAAATCTGGCCACGGTTTCAGGGGACCGGCAAACTGTGAAGACACAGAAAGGGGTGGCCAAACCCCTTGTGGCAAAAGTTTATCTTCTCAAAGAAGGAAATGAGACTCCTGTTTCCAATATCCCCGTGCTTTTCAATTATGAAGTTGGGCAGGGAGATCTTGAACAGAAAAAAACCAGCGGGTCTGATGGAATAGTACAGACCACCATTCACAGGATCTCTTCCTATGAGGATTCCAACCACGTGATCGAAGTGAAGTTGGACTATTCCAGGATTCGCTCAAATTTCAGTGGAGATTTGGTGGAAAAACTTCTCTCCCCCTTGAAAAACAAGAGCGCAGCTTTCAATTATGTTGTCCAAACCCCCAAACTGGCTTCAAATAAATCCCAAGCTTGGCGGGAGAGTATCACCGATCTGAGCAATCAGCTCATAAACAATATTCCTGCAGGAAAAAATCCTTTCCTGGGAGTGATGCTGTTCAAGGACCTCAGGTATGATCGGGTCACCCCTTTCAGCCGTGTCCTGAACGAAGATATTAAAACCATTCTTGCTCGGGCCGAAGATCTTAAGTTAAAGGAACTCAAAATTAATGGGGATCAGCAGCCAGAGGAAATAGCAAAAACCAACGGCCTGGACTATTACGTGGTCGGTTCCTATCGGATGGAGAGAACAGGTCTTGAGGTAAGGTCCCGATTGATTAACACCGAGACAAAGACTATTCAGTCCACGGCAAATATTCGTATAGAAAGAAAAGAGCTGAACCCGGAAGATCTCGCTTTGATAGATACCATGGCGAAAGACTTCAAGTCTGCGCAAAAGAAGAAAAGCTATCAAGATCAACTTGAAAAACTGGTTGCCGCAAAACCCTCCAAGTCCTCTTTTAAGGTTGAGACGTGGACAGATAAAAAGGATTACGAGATTAATGAAAAAATAGTTTTTTATGTCAAGTCAGATAAAAACGGCTATTTAACCATGCTTGATGTCGGGCCAAAGGGGGACATCACCGTAATTTTTCCGAATAAATTTCATAGGGACAATTTTGTTCGTGCGGGGGTGACCTACCAGGTTCCATCTCCAAATTATGGATTCGAGTTTGATGTCCAGGGCCCCGCAGGATTGGAACGAATCAAGGCTATTGTCACATTGAACAAGGTATCACTTTTAAAACTTGATCTTGATAAAGGGTTTCACAGTGTGAAAAGAGAAACCACCCGCGGCTCAAGAACCATCCAGGCTTTGTCAACGCAGGTTGATTCTGTGGAGAGCACCGCATGGGCCGAAGCCTATTCAGAAATATTCATTTTTAGGAAGGGTGAAAGATATATAAGGGGATCCAGAAAAATCCCGATCATAGAAATACCGGAAAAGCCCAAAGACATGATCGGGACTTTTGGCAATGAGCAGGAGAAAAACTAGTATCAGGAACTCTTGATATGAAAAAATCCATCATCCTGGGGTTTATTGGAGCGGTCATCACCCTGTTGTTGAGCCTGGGGTTTTCTGATCTGTTTCAGGCATGGGAATTAAAGACACTGGACGCAAGGTTCCAGGTTCGTGGCTCCATTGAGACGAATCCCGATATCATCATGATCGATGCGGACGATGCAAGTGCACAGCAATTAGGTCGCTGGCCCTGGACGCGTTTCCTTCATACCCGGATGATCAATTTTCTGAGTAAAGAGAATCCTGGAGCCATTGTTTACGACATTCTCTTTTCCCAGCCCGTCGATGAAATGGAAGACCGACTTCTTGCACAGGCGACGAAAAACTCGGGGAACATGATCTATCCCTTTGCGGCCAGCTTGGCTGATTCCGGGAATGCGATCGGGAAAGCTGTGTTGCCAGAATATTTTCCTGACAATCAGTTTAAAGAAACTCCTGAAACAAAAGATTATCTTTCCATTGAAAGCGCGATCCTTCCTTTGCCGGAGTTGGTGGAATTCTCCAAGGGTCTGGGCCATATCGCAGCCAACCGTGATAAAGATGGTGTGATAAGGCGTGTCCCGCTGTTTGTTCGCCATGAAGGGTCTCTGATACCTTCGCTAGCCCTACAGGCGGTCCTGACTTGGCTGGATGTTTCCCAGGTTGAGTTTAATGGCTCAGCGATTCTTCTAAAGCAGACAAACCTTCCCGGCAAACGGGTTGATATTCATATCCCGGTTGATTCTAATGGCCAGATGCTCATCAACTATGCCGGGAAATGGAGCGAGACCTTTAAGCATGCCTCCTTTGCTTCTGTTTTAGCCAGTGATGAAAAAACAACCGGCCACATGGAAGAAGTGGAAGGAAAATTGATTCTTGTATCAAACACGCTCTCTGGTCAGGATATTAAGCCCACACCAGTTGAAAAGGATTATCCTGGTTCAGGGATTCACGCCAATATCATCAATACCATCGTTACACAGAAATTTCTCAGAGAAACAGGCCGGGGTTTTAACCTTTTACTTGTTCTATTGCTGAGCATCACTACGGCAAGGCTCCTTCTGCTCAGAAAATATCTGCTTCAAGCCGTTTTCATTTCAGTCCTGTCAGCCGGTTATCTGGTTGCCTGTACCGTGTTATTCAACTCCGGACTTGTCTTGCAGATTGTTTTCCCCCTCTGTTCCATAATTTTTACGGGCCTCCTGGTGTCCATCTATCAGGCGGGTTCGGAAAAGGAATTATCAGATAACCTTCAACAGGAAAAGAGCCGGGTGGAATCTCATCTCGTATCTATCTCCACTGACCTTGCGATTAAAGAAGGAGAGCTGAAAAAAATACAGGACCAGTTGAAAGGTCTTCAGGAGGGTATGCAGGTGGATCGGGAGCGTGGGGAAGCGCAAACACTGAAAATCGATGATCTGCAAGGAAAACTACAACTGCTGGTCCAGGACAAGGAAGAACTTCTGGTCCAAAGGACTCAGTTGGAAGACAAGGTGCTGGACCTACGAGTTCATATTTCCTTCGATCCGCCTAGCGAGGAAAGACTGGAACCGCTGAAACAGGAATGCAAAGAGTTTGGGATTAATACAAGAAGCCAATCGGTTCTAAAAGTATTTAATAATCTCAAACAGGTGGCACCGGTTCCATCCCCTGTCCTGATTCTTGGGGATTCCGGTACAGGTAAGGAGCTTTTTGCAAAGGCCCTTCATTTAATGAGCCAGAGAAAAGGTGAATTTGTTCCCGTCAACATGGGGGCAATTCCAGAAGGACTGTACGAAAGTGAACTTTTTGGTCACATGAAAGGGGCTTTTACCGGAGCCGTAACGGACAAGAAGGGGAAGTTTGCCCAGGCCAACGAAGGAACCATATTCCTGGACGAAGTGGGTGAAATAAGGCAGGACCTGCAG
>Ga0233435_1001255_pt1 | contig 25385 bp, 26 predicted proteins | sample SI_122_August201_3_FD_182735 | JGI IMG/M metagenome (GOLD analysis project Ga0233435, IMG submission 182735) | Seawater microbial communities from Saanich Inlet, British Columbia, Canada - SI_122_August2016_135_MG | ecosystem: Environmental > Aquatic > Marine > Inlet | place: Canada: British...
CCAGAGTGGGAAGGTCATGTGACGTTAGAGTTTTCAAATACCACCACTTTGCCTGCTAAGGTGTATGCGAACGAAGGCGTGGCACAAATGCTGTTTATTGGTGCGGATGATGTTTGTGAAACATCTTATAAAGATCGTGGGGGTAAGTATCAAGGGCAAACGGGTGTGCAGTTGCCAATTACCTAATGACGCCTTTTGGAAAGACGTTGATTGATGTTTGCTAGAGCGGAGGTTTGCTCTGAGATAAGAATAAGAAGAGCGCGCAATTTGCCTGCTCTTCTTATCGTTTATGGATTAGCCAAAGTAGCTGGGCTCGTTTCCTTCTTTCCACTTAATGTTACAACCTAAGCTTGCAAGTTGAGGCTCAGGTGCGGCTTGGTTGCTGAGTAGTGCGTCCATGGCTGCTGTTAAGTCCGCGCCATTGATTTCTGTATCTGCCTTTGGGCGAGCGGCATCAAATTGTCCACGATAGGTGAGTTTTTTATCCGCATCAAATAAAAATAAATCTGGTGTGCAAGCGGCTTGATAGGCTTTTGCGATAGATTGATCTTCATCAAATAGGTATGGAAAGGTTAAGTTGTATTGCTTGGCAAACTCGACCATCTTTTCTGGGGAGTCATCAGGGTAGTTAGCCACATCATTTGAATTGATGGCGATAAACTCAATGCCTTTAGCTTGGTATGCGGTCGCAATTTCTGAGAACTTCTCCATGATGAGCACGACATACGGGCAGTGGTTGCAAATGAAAGCGACAACAACCCCTTTACTGTTGATGTCGGCAATTGAGTCATGGTCGCCAGAGGTAGGGTTAAAGAGTTCAAATGCAGGGGCAGTTGTTCCAAGCTCAAGCATGGTGGAAGGCGTTTTTGACATTGTGTCGCTCCTATTGAGTGTCTATTTTGACTTGTCCGTTCTGGATTCGGATGATGCTATCACCATTTACCAAGTTGATTAAATCCTGACCGATAAGGGATTTCTTCCAGCCGGTAAAAATGTCGTCTGGTTTTTCGCCTGAGACTAGCCGCTCTAAATCTCTGCGTCTGGCAAGGGATGCGGCGCTGATGTTGTGTTCTTCCGCTTTAAGTCTCACTAGAGCCATTAATATGTCGATAAAGGCTTCTTGCTGAATGGTGAGTTTTTTGCTGCGCTGTTTGTGCTGAGGCCAGTTTTCTCGAGGGCTTTCTTGTGCTTGGTTGATTAAGCTTAAAATCGTGCTTGCGTCTTTCTCGAGTGTTTTTGGGTTAATGCCTCTAATTTTAGATAAATTTTTATGGGCACTGGGCATTTGTCTGGCAAGATCGAGTAGGACATCGTCACTAATAACCCATTTTCTGGGGATATCTTTATGCTGTGCGCGGGTTTCGCGCCAGCTGGCTAATGCTTGTAATACGGCAAGCTGAACGCCTTTAAGGTGCTGGTTCCCTTTGACCTTGACCCACATTTGTTCAGGGCGGTTGATATAGTGCTCAGCTGTTTCCAGTTGCTGAAAATCTTCAGTGAGCCACTCTGTGCGGTTGAGGTCGTTGAGTTTGCCTAAGAGAATTTTATAGATTTCTCCAAGGTGAATAACATCTCCATGAGCATAAGTGACTTGTTTTTCATCCAGTGGTCTTTGCGCCCAGTTAGTGCGAGTTTGGGATTTATCCAGTTGAATGCCTGTGAGTTTTTTAACGGCGGAGGCGTAACCTTCTTGGTTGCCCATGCCAACGAGTGCCCCTGCAATTTGAGTGTCGAAAATGGGGCGGGGAACATCATGGTATAAATGGACAAAAATTTCTAAGTCTTGTTGGCAAGCATGAAAGACTTTGATGATATCTTGGCGAAATAATAGATCCATAATGGGTTTGGTGTCGTCCAAAACCAATGGATCAATACAGGCAGAATGGGTTTCATTGGCGACTTGGAGCAAGCACAGTTTGGGGTAGTAAGATTTTTCGCGGATAAACTCAGTGTCTATGGCGAGCCAAGAGCTGTGTTTGATTTGCTCGCAAAATTGAGTGAGCTGTTCGGTTGTTTCTATGAGCGTTTTTTCCATCGGGCTATCTTATCTTGCTGTTTGGGCAAAGGCAAAATTTTGCAGATGGACGGACGTTATGGGCGATAGTTACTCATGGCTGAGCTGGCATACATTCCCAGTAAGGATGGGGCTTTTCGGTCATTCTCGTTGCTGCCATGGCCTAAATAAAATAGCGCGCTTAAAAATAGGGCGGCAATAACGCCAGTGTGTAGCTTGTGGACGATTGATGACATATTTTGATTCCGAAGTGTGATATTAAAAGTGTAGTTAGCATTTCAGAAAGGGTAAATTCAAAAAAATAATGACGACTCAAACAGAATGAATATTATGGTTTCCATGTGGCTGAATATCTTGCACACTGTGGGTTTGAATTATGCGGAAAGGGTTTTGCAATCAATGGGTTTAGTTAAGTTGTTTTGGCAGATATGTCTGTTGCAAAAAGGCCCGCAAGATGTGCCGTCCTCACCTTTTTTCTTTCAATTGATGATGATTGTGTATGTGGTTGTCAGTTTTCTGTTCTTAATCATCATTGGTGGTAGCGTTAGCTATTCCTTAATTTATGCGGTTGGCGAAATAGCCTTGCTGTATGTGTGTGTAAGGTCTCTGCTTGCGGTTGTGGGGTTTGGATACCGTTACCAGCAAACCTTAGTCGCGGTCTTAGGCACGTCGTTGTTGTTGTCCTCTATGGTTGTCATTGCATTTGTTTGGCTTGATAACTCAGTACCTGAAGATAAACCTGAGGCGCTTCGCATGATTCAAGGTGTCATTAGTTTGTGGTCTTTTGTGGTGACAGGACATATTTACCGGCATGCGTTGCAAACCATTTTATTCGTTGGAATTTTGTTAGGGTTTGTTACTATGTTGTTCATTGCACAGATTTTATTTTCTCTCACCTCATAATAATAAGACATCACTATGCACATTCATATTTTAGGTATCTGCGGAACCTTTATGGGCGGTATTGCGCTATTAGCGCGTGGACTAGGCCATCAAGTCACAGGTTCGGATCAAAATGTTTATCCGCCGATGAGCACACAGCTAGAAGAGGCTGGGATCGAATTATATGAGGGCTTTGACCCTGCACAACTTGATCCTAAACCGGATGTGGTGGTGGTGGGTAATGTGATGAGCCGAGGAAATCCTGCGATTGAAGCGGTTTTAGATCAGCAATTGCGTTATATCTCAGGCCCTCAATGGTTGTCTGAAAACTTATTAAATCAGCGTTGGGTGATTGCAGCGTCCGGTACGCATGGGAAAACAACGACGGCCAGTATGGTCGCTTGGATTTTAGAGGCAGCAGGTCTTAATCCCGGGTTTTTAATTGGTGGCATTCCTGAAAATTTTGGCATGTCGGCAAGACTGGGCGAAACCTTCTTTGTGGTAGAAGCCGATGAATATGACACGGCCTTTTTTGATAAGCGTTCAAAATTTGTGCATTACCACCCAAAAACGTTGATTGCGAATAATTTAGAGTTTGATCATGCCGATATTTTCCCTGATCTTGCTGCTATTCAGCGGCAATTCCACCATTTAATGCGAGTTGTGCCAAGCTCGGGTTTGGTGGTTGCTCCAGAGGAAGACGAAAACCTTAAAGAGGTGTTTGAAATGGGCTTGTGGACGCCGTTGGAGTTAACAGGGGATGCCGGTGTTGGTGACTGGCAGGTGAAAGCCAAAGCTGAAGATTTTAGTGTGTTTAGTGTGTCATATCAGGGGCAAGAACTGGGCGACGTTGATTGGGCATGCACTGGGCGTCACAATATGTTTAACGGGGTTGCTGCAATTGCTGCATGTCAGCATGCGGGGGTTGATGCTAGGGCTGCGATTGCCTATCTGGCACAATTTAAAAACGTAAAGCGCCGAATGGAAGTGAAAGGCGTGGTGAATGACATTACCGTTTATGATGACTTTGCTCATCACCCAACGGCGATTGCCACCACGATACAAGGTTTGCGTGGCCGGGTGAAAGATAAGCGCATTATTGCGGTGTTAGAGCCTCGATCTAATACCATGAAAATGGGAATCCATGCTGAGACGTTGCCCAAAAGTTTACAGCAAGCCGATACGGTATATTTGTATCAGCCAGATAACTTAGGCTGGGATTTGTCGGCAGTGGCTTCTGCCATTGGCCCGCAAGCGATTGTCTTTAATGATTTTGACGCGTTGTTGCAAGCGACAGTGGATAAAGCGGAGCAGGGTGATCATATCTTAATAATGAGTAATGGAGGGTTTGGTGGGATTCATGATCAAGTAGTATCAGGGTTGAAGCAACGTTATGCCTAAAACAATTGCAGTTGCAATGACTGGCGCTTCCGGCGCTCAATATGGGTTGCGATTAATCCAGTGCTTACTCGATGGTGGTCACCGAGTTTACTTGATGGTGTCACAGCCAGCTCAAATAGTCATTAACACAGAGACTGAACTCACCTTACCAAGTAACACCAATGAAATGCAGGCAGCGCTCAGGCAGCATTTTAAAGCAGCTGATGATCAGCTGTTTGTTTTTGGTCGGCAAGAATGGATGGCACCAGTGGCAAGTGGTACAAATCCGCCGGATGCCATGGTGGTATGTCCTTGTACTTCCGGGACATTATCAGCCATCGCGTGTGGTTCGAGTAATAATTTAATGGAGCGCGCAGCAGACGTCATGCTAAAAGAGCAGCGTAAGTTGGTTATTGTCTTGAGAGAAACCCCTTTGTCCGTCATTCATCTTGAAAATATGCTGAAGCTGGCCAAAATGGGCGTGGTGATGATGCCTGCGAACCCTGGGTTTTATCAGCAGCCAAAGAGTATTGATGACTTAATTGATTTTATGGTTGCGCGAATTTTGGATCATTTACACATCGAGCACGGTTTGATTCCGCGCTGGGGTGAAAAGTAATCTTATGGACAGTATCATGACAGAAACGATGGCCTTATTTCCACTGCCTTTGGTGGTTTTCCCTGGTGCAACGCACACGCTGAAAATTTTTGAACCTCGCTATTTAGATATGGTGAGTGACTGCATGCGTAACGACCGTGGTTTTGGTATTACGCTTTCTTTTGAAGAAGATGATGAGACAGTCGCTTTCGCTGAAATTGGCACAGTGATGAAAATTGTTGATTGGGATCAAGCAGCCGATGGCATTCTGACGATTAAAGTACTGGGTCTGAAAAAATTTAAAATTGAAGACTATATCGTCGGTCAAAACGATTTAATCATGGGTGAGCTGGTTTTTCTAGATGAGGAACAAACATCCTCTATACCCAGTAGTTTGAATGAGTTGATTGAAATGGGGATGTCACTGCATGAGCGTGCGGTCTCTCCCATGGTCAGAGAGGATGTTGATTGGCGGGATGCGCTGTGGGTTGGGAATCGTTTAGCAGAGTTGTTGCCATTAAATTTAGAGCAGCAGCAGGCAGCACTCGCACTTAATGACCCGATGGAGCGTTTGCAAATGTTTTCGTCTCTATTTTCAGGAGAAGATGTTGATATCGAGTTGGTTGACCGCGAAGAATGATTAAAGTAACCAGAGTAATATAATACCTAGGCCAATTCGATAGATGCCAAAACTGATAAACGTGAATTGATCTAAAAATCGAGTAAATAGCTTAATAACACCGTATGCGACAATAAATGAAGTGATAAAACCGGTCGCTAACATCCATATGTCATCTTGGTTAAAATCTTGGTAGTGCTTGATTAAGTCAAATCCCGCTGCTGCAGCTAGTATCGGGAGTGCCAGTAGGAAAGAAAATTCAGCGCTCGCTTTACGAGTAAGGCCAACGAGTAAGGCGCCAACAATAGAGGCACCAGCTCGACTCGTTCCTGGGATTAATGCAAACATTTGGGCGATACCAATCCAAAAAGCCTGTTTGTAACTAATCTCCTCAATATTACTGACGTGATCTGCGCTTGCCTTGTAAAAATATTCCAGTACTAGAAAAATCACCCCGCCAACAATGAACATGATGCCCACGGTTGAAACCGTAAAGCTGGCTTTAATTTCTTGGTGAAAGATAAAACCGACAAGCCCGAGCGGGATAAAAGCAATAGCGACTTTAACCCAAAGGTTTACGTGTTTGATTGAAAACTTATCTTTATAGTTTGCGATAACGGCAAAAATAGCGGCTAACTGAATGATCACTTCAAAGGCTTTATTAGCCTCAGTTTGCCTAATGTCTAACCAGTGGCTAGCGACAATTAAATGCCCGGTAGAGGAGATGGGCAAAAATTCGGTAATGCCTTCGATGATGCCTAAAATGATTGCTTGGAAAATATCCATAGATTGTCTCTTAAAACCTCTCAGTGTGTTTGCGAAAGAGGTGGAAAGTGGCCGCTCCCTTTAGGTGATGGCGTGAAGAGATACCGGTAATACTAGCACCTGATAAACAATACTGGCTATGACTGTGGTTAAAATGGTTAGGATTAAGCGGCGTGGTGTCTTTGCAGTGTCAGTGAATCGAGTCACGGATAAAATGAAAATGCCAAGGAATAAGCTGGCAAAAACATCTGCAGGCCAATGAAAGCCAAAATACACTCGGGAAAAAGCAATGCCTGCGACGAGAGCCAGAATGCTCATGAATAGAAGGTGTTGAAATGGTTTTAAGAGAAAAGGGCGGCAGTATAAAAACAGCATTCCGTACGTTAATGTTGCTGCTAACGTGTGCCCGCTAGGGTAGGCATAAGGGCCAAGGCCCGCCATGGAGATAGGTCTGGGTACTTGTAGGCCGTATTTGATGCTGAGCATTAGGCTGTAACCGATGCCAAGTGTGGCAATAAAACGGATGATGTTATTCCATTGTGCTTGAGCAGCCATTAGGTAACAGACGGCTGCTGTGATCAATATGATGATGGGGTCGTCAGCCATTAACGTCATGCTCATGAGTACGGTATTTAGATTTGTGTAATGGTGTGTTTGTAACCACTGATGGCAGCTGACGTTCCAACCTTGTAAGCTGTTGGAATAAAGCTGTAATGCCGTCATCAGTAAAAATAGACAAAATGAGCTGGCAGCAAGTACTAGACGAGGCTTGGATAATAAAGTTACACTGATTTTTAACATGCAATATACTTTATTACATGAACCAATAATAAAAACGCTGGCATCTCAGGTAACCTCTACTAAACTATTAATTAGAGTGAACAATAAATTGTATTGTAACGGTTTTCGTTAAATCTGAGCAGTGCTAGCCAATAAATTTTGCAGGAGCTACATACATGAGTAATACCCAACCATTTAGCTGGGTGTCTAATGGCGTGACAGATGTGGGGAAAGTGCGAAAAATCAATGAAGATAATTTGTTGTGCTTGCCTGAAAGAGGGTTGTGGGTTGTGGCCGACGGAATGGGTGGCCATGAAGCGGGAGACCTTGCGAGTACTACGATTGTACAATACCTTCAAGGTGTACCTGAGCATACCGTCTTCAGTAAATTTGTGACTGATGTTGAAGATCGAATTCTTGTCGCGAATAACAATTTATTTGCAGAAGCGTATCAACGTGGTGGAAACGTCACCATTGGCAGTACTGTTGTTGCCTTAATGATCTTTGACCAATACGCCGTCTTTTTCTGGGCTGGCGATAGTCGGATATATCGTTACAGAAATAATGTCTATGAGCGAATCACCCGTGACCATTCTTATGTGGAAGACTTGGTTGAGCAAGGCTTACTGGCTCGAGAAGATGCTGAAAGTCACCCTCATGCCAATGTGATTACACGCGCAGTAGGGTCTGCTCCAGACTTGTTTGTCGATATTGATGTTCATGATATTCAAGATGGCGATCAATTTTTACTTTGCAGTGATGGATTATATAAAGATATTATGGATGAAGAGATGGGAGAGGCAATGCACAAAATGCCCCCAGCAGAATCTTCACAGTTCTTGTTGGATTTAGCGCTAGAACGCGGTGCATCCGACAATGTTACTGTTACCGTCGTTGAAGTGAAGGCCAACTAATCGTCCGAGTGATAATGCCATTATGTCTGATTTTCTTGCGCCTTTTCAGGCATTGTTTCATGGTGAAATCACCGCTGAAGAATTTAAACAACGGTTGGAGGGTGTTTTACAAGCCTTACCTGCAATACCGCCCGAATGCCAAACCTATCTTGACGACCTCTATCGTGAAAATTTATTAACACAAAGTGACTACCAGAGTTTAACGGCACGCTTAGGTCAAGGCGGTGTGCCAGATATAGAGGTAAGTACTGACCACTTACCGCCCTCCGTCGATGAAGATGTTACATTGATGGTGGCACCAAAAGACCTTTCTAAGCAGCCTAAAGCGTTTGATTATCTTGATGATACCATTGGGCCTGCCGCTGTCGCGGCAAGTATGCCTGGTGGGTTGGCGGATGTGGCAACTGAGTCTGCGGTGATCGACACCCCTGCGGATATGGATGCCACCATTGCGATATCTAAGGCTGATACCAAGCGTCTGTTTGAATCCAAAAAATTCATGGATTACCTAGACGGGGAGGAGCCAGCGACACCGACCTCTGTTCCTGCACCTTCGACAAAATTTGCTGAGCCTGCAGTGGATGATCGCGACCTATCCTATGTTGGTCGGACGTTATCCCAGCGCTATCAATTAAATGTATTATTGGGAAAGAGCGCCTACTTCTTGGTGTATGAAGCCCGCGACTTGCAGAATAATTGCGAGGTTGTGGTGAAAATTATACGGCCCGAGGTCAAACCTGATTCGGCGATGATGGTGGCATTAGATCGAGAGGTGAAACGTGTTCAGCGGTTAAAGCATCAATCTATTGTCACGGTCGATGCTTTAGTAGAAGAAAATGGCCTGTATTATCTGATTATGCCTAAAGTGGCGGGGCAGTCATTGCGAGTGCTGTTGCTGGAGCAGCATCGTCACGGAATGTCCTTTAAGCAAGTGACACAATTGTTGTCACAAGTCGCTGTTATCTTGTCACATGCCCATAGCCGGCATGTAATTCATTCTGATTTGCGCCCCAGTAATATTTTTGTTGGTTTAAATGGTGATGTTTTTATTAGTGATTTTGGCTTAAGCCGTACCTTGTATCAGTATGAATATGAGCAAAAGCGAATTGGCTTACACAACAATGACCCGCGGTTACAGGCATTATATTACACTAGCTGCCAAGTGCTTGATGGGGTTGAACCTGTTCCGAGTGATGATGTGTATTCATTGTCTTGTGTGGCTTACGAAATGCTATTTGGGCAACACCCATACGGTAAAGTGAACGCCATTGAGTCACGCCGATTAAATATTGATGTGCAAAAAGACAAGTTATTTGGCAAAGAACAGTGGCGTGCAATGATGAAAGGTCTGGCTTTTGAAAGAGGTGAGCGCTTTAGCGATGCGAAACTTCTACTCAAAGGTATTGGCCCGAAAAGTATGCTGGTGGCAAATTTGGTGAAGGTGCTTGCAGGCGCATTGGTTCTTGCGGGTATCGCTGCAGCTGTTATGGCTTGGCCATCGTTTCAGGCGGGAAAAGTACAGGTGTTGATTGATGAAATCAACAGTGGTGAGCGCTCTCTATCAAGTGTGGAGGCAGAGTTAATCTTCTTTAGTGAAGAGCAGCAGTCACGTGTTAACGAAACAGTTGAGCTGTTTGTCAGGAAAAAGTTTGACCAAGGGTTACGCAAAGAGGCGTTGGTATTGGTTGGTGAGTTGCCAGCATCTGCTCAAAACCGAATTTTGCAAGATGTTGATATTAAAAATAGGCTGGTTAAATACTATCAAGCCGAAGTACTTAAGCATGTAGATAGTACTTCGAACAAGGTCGAATTTGCAGAGGCGGAAGCGTTAATTCGAGGTGCAAAAGGGTTTTACCCTGATTCCCGAATTTTTTCCTACATGCAAGAAAAGCTAGATCGTGAAAAAGCAGAATATATAGCGCGCCTGTCTGAGTTGTTACGGCGCCAATTGACGCAGTCAGATTTATTATTGAGTAGCTCAACACGACATGATGTATTTGATACCATTGCGGATCTTAAAACGGTGGATGATCAAGCCGCAATACTATCAAACTATATTATTACTGATGCTTATGTTGCGGCAGTGCATAGAGCGGTTATACGTAAAGACAAAATCGCCTTAGTGACGGCAGGTTTAACCTTGTTACCACTTGACCGCCGTTTGAATGATTTGAAGCAGACGTTAGGCCGTTCAGTACAAACGCCTGATCAGCAAAGAAACCTTTCTGCTTCAGCCAGTAGCACAACAACGAGCTCTCCTGAAATGTCTGCGCTTAGGGATAAGGTGATTCGGTCTGTGTCTGAAGAGCGTTTAGAGCTGCCTGAAGCGAATAATGCAGTATTCTATCTTAAAGCGATGATTAGGTTGGATCGTTATGACCCAATGGTAAATCAGGCTCGAAGCACCATTTCAGAAAAATATCTGCGTCTTGCTAGAAAAGCAAGAGACGGGCAAGAATGGGATAAGGCTCAGAGCTACATTAACCAGGCAACTGAAATTAAGTTGTTAGGAGAGTAGGTTAGCCTTTTTTCCAAAACATGAGTTTGGACATGACAGACGCTTTATTCTGAGTTTTTGCTTTTTTACCCGAATTTTTCTTGCCCCCTGAATTTTGCTTGTTGGTTTTTGCTGCGTTCTTTGACGGCTTTGCACTGCCACCTTTAGCTGCGTCTGAGTTTCCAGGGTTAATTTCTCTTCGTTTATATCGCATGATATAGTCACGAGTTTCATTATTAAGAATTTCCCAGAACGCATCAAAGCGACCTTTTGAGCTGGTATTGACCGCTCTTCTGAGTGCGGGTGCATCAGGTTTGTAATCGCTCATTGTTAAATGGCGAAGTAACTTACCTGTCGCGACAATCAAACCAAGCTGTAACAGTTTTTCTTGTGCACCATAGAGCCTGTCATGGTCTGATGACGTGTTGTTTTCTTTGGTGTACCAATATTGGTCGTAGGCTAAAATTTTATCATTTAAGAGCGGGCGCATGTGCTTTAGCAGTGCTTGGCGCTTAGTAATAATGACAATTGGATGTTTAGCGTTGTAGGTTTTGACTAAGGTTTTAATCTTTGGGTCTTTAATAATTATTTTTTTAAACCCAAGCACCTCGGCATAATAATTTATGTCAAATTGCTGCTGGTTTAAGTTCAGCCCAAAAAAATCCATCATTTTTTTCATAATAGTTTCATAAATATTTGTTATTAATAATCATAGTCAATAGGCAAAGCTCTTGCCAGTATTTGTAAGGCGTTGATAGTGACAGGTTTTGTAGGTGCGCTAAGCTAAAGCTGTCATTTTCCAGTCAGAGTGTTCAATCCAATGTGTAATATTTTCTGACGTTAACGGCTTGCTGATGGTAAAACCTTGTGCCGTATCGCAGCCTAACGCCTTTAATAAGGAGAGTGTTTCAGGGCTGCTGACACCTTCAGCCGTCACTTTTAACCCTAGGTTATGCGCTAGGTCAATGGTGGCCTTGACGATAGTGGCATCATCCGCATTCTCAGTCATGTTCATGACAAATGACTTATCAATTTTCAACTCATCAACTGGGAGTGACTTTAAATAGGCAAGTGATGAATAACCGGTTCCAAAATCATCAATGGACAGTTTGACGTGCATGTCGTGAAGGCGGGTTAAAATGGCGAGAGACCGATCAGGGTCTGCCATAATGCCGCTTTCGGTGATTTCTAGGGTAAACCATTCAGCTTTAGCGTCATACAGTGCGAGTAAGCCTGTAAAGACGTCTGGTAGTTGAGGGTTGTGTAAGTCTTTGGTTGAAAGGTTAACGGCAACATTCACGGGGAAACCTTGCTCGTGCCATAAAGCACATTGAGTGATGGCCTTGTTCAGTACCCAGAGGGTCATCGGTTGAATAATGCGTGTTTTTTCAGCCATGGTGACAAATTCGTCTGGTGGTACGAAGCCATGTTCTTCGTGCTCCCAGCGAACCAATGCTTCCGCGCCAATCATTTTAAGGTCTGCTAGGTTTACTTTAGGTTGAAAATAGAGCTGTAATCCATCTTGTTCAATGGCGATTCTGAGTTCGCTCATTAAACTCAGTTTTCTCGGGTTAAATTCGTCTAAGTCATCATGATAAACGGCAAATCCATCATGGCTTTTTTTCGCGGAATACATCGCCACATCTGCCCGTTGAATCAACGTATCTACACCTTTACCATGTTGAGGGAATAAAGAGATGCCTAAGCTACCCGAGATATCTAATGAGAGTTTGTCGGCATTAAAGGGGGTTTCCATGGTGAGATGGATCTTGTGGGCCATTTCTAACGCACCTTGCTCGTTATCTAAGTCGGGCATTAAAATGGCAAATTCATCTCCGCCCATTCTGGCGATGGTGTTAGGTGCTTGAACGGTTGACTCTAGTCTTGAGGCAAGCTGTTGTAAAATGATGTCGCCATGGAAGTGGCCTAAGGTGTCGTTAATGTCTTTAAAATGGTCTAAATCTAATAACATGACGGCGACGGTATAGCCTCTCGCTTGAGCAATGAGTAAGGCCTGTTTACAGCGGTCGTAAAACAATACTCGATTGGGTAAACCGGTTAAAGGGTCGTGAGTTGCATCATGCATTGCCTGGCTTTCAATCGCATGTGTTTGTGCTCTTAGGGCTTCTGTTTGGTCAACAATCATCGCGCTAGCTTCATAAGCCATGATGGTATTGGTGTACTGTCCCCATAAGAGAAATAAGAACGGAAAACAATTAATCACCCAGAGTGTCGGGTTACTGCTTTGTGCGTCAATTAAGCCGCTTAGGCTAATGGTGTTACTTTTTAAATAGGTGACAATGGCGGTGGCAATGAAAATAGTGCTGGCGGCAATGAAAAGCCCGATCCAGGCTTGCCTGCTGACTTTGGTCTTTAGGAAGGCCGCATTTTTAGAGAGTTCGCTTCTGAGGCTTGCTGGCATTGTAACGCGTTCCATTCATTGCAGAGTGTGTAGAGTATAGTTTTGAATGGCGCTAGCGGCTAGAACGGTGGGATAATTTTTCGTTAAAAAAGTAGTCGCTTACGTTAGGAGGCACTTAATGGTGTGCCTCCAGATTCAGAGCGTTAAGTTAAAGTGTTTTCAAAACGGTTGCAGCAGCTGCAATGGTTTTATCGATATCTTCATTGGTGTGAGCGGCTGATACAAAACCGGCTTCATAGGCAGAAGGGGCAAGGTAGATGCCTTGAGCCAACATGCCATGAAAAAATGGCTTGAAACGGTCGATGTTGCACTCGCTGACTTGGGCAAAATTTTCAATTTTATCGGCGTCAGAGAAAAATAACCCAAACATACCACCGACCTGATTTGAGGTCATTGCAATATTGGCTTCTTTGGCCGCGGCTAAAATGCCACTGACTAAGCGTTCAGTTTTTTGACCAAGTGCTTCAAAAAAGTTGGGTTTTGATATGAGGTCTAAAGTGGCTAAGCCCGCACTCATTGCAACAGGGTTGCCTGATAACGTACCTGCTTGGTAAACAGGGCCAAGTGGGGCAATGCGTTCCATAATGGCACGTTTTCCACCAAATGCACCAACGGGCATGCCGCCACCAATGACTTTACCTAAGGTTGTTAAGTCTGGGGTAATGCCATAGTGTGCTTGAGCGCCACCTAAACCCACGCGAAAGCCGGTCATGACTTCGTCAAAGATCAATACCGCACCATGCTCATCGCAGATTTTTCTCAGTCCTTCTAAATACGCTTTACTCGGTGGGATGCAATTCATATTGCCGGCGATTGGCTCGACAATAATGCCTGCAATGTCACTGCCTGCTTCTTTAAATGCTTGCTCAACTTGCTCAAGGTTGTTGTATTCTAAGGTGATGGTCAGTTCTGCAAGGGCTGCTGGTACACCTGGCGACGTTGGTACACCTAAAGTTAAGGCACCAGAACCGGCTTTCACTAATAGAGAGTCTGAATGGCCGTGGTAACAGCCTTCAAACTTGATGATTTTGTCCCTACCTGTGTAACCACGTGCAAGACGGATGGCGCTCATTGTGGCTTCTGTGCCAGAGCTCACCATTCGAACCAGTTCCATTGATGGGATAATGTCACAAATTTTATCCGCCATGTCGGTTTCAATCACGGTTGGTGCGCCAAAACTTAGGCCATTTTGTATGGTTTTGCTCACCGCTGATATCACGTCTGGGTGTGCGTGGCCAAGTACCATTGGGCCCCAAGAGCCAACGTAGTCGATATATTGTTTGCCATCGGTGTCGTAGAGGTAAGCGCCAAAGGCTTTTTCTACAAACACAGGAGTACCGCCAACACCTGCAAAGGCGCGGACAGGGGAGTTGACGCCACCGGGGATGTGTTGTTTGGCTGAGTCAAATAAGCTGGCTTGGTCTACCATGCGATAATCCTTTAAAAGAGTGATTGATATTGCTTGGCTGCAGCAACAGGGTTTTTGGCTCCGAGCACGTCATGAATAACGGCCAGTATGTCTGCACCTGCAGCCCGTAATTGCGAGCCATTATCAGTCGTGATTCCCCCAATTGCAACAATCGGCACATCCAGCATTTTTGCTGCCATTGTTAAGGTCTCGATGTTTGCCGGTTTTGCTTGGGCTTTGGTTTTTGAGGGGAAGAATCGACCAAAAGCGACATAGTCAGCACTTTGCTCGATGGCGGTTTGCGCCAACGTTAAACTGTCATGACAGGTCACTCCTATGATGGCCTTATCTCCTAATTGTTGACGTGCCATTAAAGCCGATTGGTCCGATTGGCCAAGGTGAACGCCATCGGCGCCGCAGGCTTTAGCAAGCGCGACGTCATCATTGACTAAAAAGGGGATGTTTGCCGCTGTGCAAATATGTTGAAGCGCTGACGCTATTGTCACTTGTTGATCATGTGGCAGCGTTTTAGCGCGAAATTGTAATAGTGATAAGTAAGGCGCAACTTGCCCTATGAGTTCGGGTAAATCTTCTGGTGCCACTAGGTGTTCGTCAGTTATAAGGTATAAACCGGGCTTAATCATTTTATTGGCTCTGGTGAAAGCGGTTGGGGATGAGTTGGCCTTGGCCAATGGCAGAGGCATGCTCTAAGCATTGCCAGGTATATTCTTGTGCGGCGTGTATCGCACTCACCGTATCGTTGTGTTGAGTGAGTTGGAAGGCAATAGCACTGGCTAATGTGCAACCTGATCCATGGTATTCGCCAGGGAGGCGTTGGCATGATTGGGTGTCGATTAATGTGCCTGCATGATAAAGCCGGTGGTGGACTTGTGTTTCTTTTTCATGGGTCCCTGTGATGAGTGCATACTGGCAGCCTGTATCTAATAAGGCTTCGCCTGCCTGTTGTAAAGAGCCATCAACGTGCGTGAGCGTCCTAGCTTCAAGGCTATTCGGCGTAATAATGGTGACCTGAGGGATGACGTGGCTCATCATATACTCTGCGAGTGTGGTGGTTGCTAAAGCATTGCCTGCCCCACTGGCCAGTACTGGGTCGAGTACAACGGGGAGTGTGGGGTGCTCGGATAAAAATTGGGCAATACACTCGGCAATTTCAATGCTGCCGATCAGTCCTATTTTAATGGCACTGAACTGAATGTCCGTTTTGAGTTTGTTGAGCTGAGATTTAAATAGGCTGACATCAACGGGGGAGAGTGCATCGACATTGTGGGTGTTTTGAACCGTGTTGACTGTCATAACCGGGGTTGTATGGCCACCAAGTGCACCAATGGTCTCTATGTCGGCTTGTAAACCAGCCCCACCACTCGGATCAAAGCCAGAAAGTGCCAAAATGGTTTTTTTGTGATTCGCGCTCATTTGTCCACCATATCAATACCCTAAAGAAAAAATAAATTGCTTGATTCAGACTATAAATAACTTCTATTCCTATAATATTATGGCGTTCTGTCAGTCGAGTGGTGTTCTAACAGTTTGAATGTTGGAAAATTAGGCCGGGCTTGGGGTGACATGACGTGCTTTTCCTTCTGTTGGTGCCAATACGTGTTTGTCGAATCTTGACTAAACTTATCAATAATCATCATATTCCCAAGGAAAGTGAGTGGATACAGTCGTATTGAAATTGCCAAAAGGTCAAGAAATGGTTTCAGTGACTCGGGCATTTTGTCACAAAATTGAGCAAGTCGGTGAAGAACCCTTGTTTGATTGGTTGGGTGATATTACACGACTCTTACCAAGAATCCATGCCTCTATTGCTGAGCTAGGCCGAGTGAGTGATGACCTTACGCACTCTGCTACCAACAACCTTGATGAGCGGTTTGATCTGTTCACTCGACTAAAAAATTATCTTGGTGAGCGTGATGGTTACTGGATGGAATTTGATGACATGGATGATGATTTGCCGTCAGGGTCATTAGCAGACGATTTTACAGATATTTATTTTGAGCTTAAGCATGGCTTAGATGCTTACGATGAAGATCCGACCAGTGTGCATCATGCCATTGATAATTGGCGTGCCGGTTTCTATTTACACTGGGGGCAACACCTAGTGGATGCTGAGAGGCAGTTGTACACAATGTGTTCTCGTCGACGAATTATGAAGCACCTGGGTTAATTGTTCTGTCGTTTCTTTTTACGTTTAAGCCACATCATTAATCCGGTGAGTACCAAGTAAATAATACCAAGTGCGGCAAGGTCGGTAAGGTATACGGCCCACTTGCCTAAAAAACGACCGCTATGAAGGTCTAAAATGACGCGCTCTAGTGGTAAGCCATCTCCTTGATAATGCGATAAAATTTTTGAGTTTAAAGCATAACTTATTGGGTTAGAGGTGGACCATGTTGTGGTGCTTTCAATGTCATGCCAGCTTAATAAACCATCGTTACTCAGCACTTCCTTGTTTGCGAGTTGCAGTCTGACTGTGTTGTGATGAAACCCCAGTGCTCGGATGCCTTTTGGTAAGCCATGCACCTGTGACAACGTTTCTATTTTCTCTCCTGCGGGCGTAAGTAAAATAAGGGATTGCTCGCTCAGGAGTACATAAAAATCACCCGTGAAAACAGCGCCATTGAGTGAGTTCAAGTTAAGGTCACTGGCTTGTTCTTGAATAAAAATTTGCTTGTTCACGAGGGTGATACTGTCTTTAGATGTGGTGAAATGAGTGACTTTAATGTCACTCTTAATACCATACCAGCTAAGAATTGGGGCTACGTTGACGTGCATTTGCGACAAGCTCAATTCATCCGTGTGGTTCAGTAAAATACCTGTGATGGAAACAGGTAGGAATACGATGGCCAATACTAAGCCAACCCGGCGATGCCATTTGTGTAAAAAACGTTGAAGGTGGAAGCGTTTTGTTTTCATTTAAAAGGGGTCTGTTGATGTAAAAATAATGCCAATCGAGACAGCTTGGTTAACGCTCGAACGGATAATGTGGCACCTGATATACCATTAATATCACTTGATAAATAGTGGTCTTGTTGTAAACCGGCGTTTTTGAACTGCTCGGTGAAAAAGGGATGTATAACCTCCCAGCCTCGTGACTCTCTGAACTCTAGTACTTTAATGCGCTCGATTTTATTGTGATTAATGACAATGCCCACGGTGATGGGTTTCTCTTTTCCTATCTCTTCCAGTACCCAGGCTGTACGCTGGTTTTTACCCCAGTAGCGGACGCGAAGCATGCGCATTTTATGCGCCATTATAGCCTCAATGGCGGGTTTGAGTTTTTTTGTGATCCACAGCGCTTTGGGTTTTGGAAGCTTGCTATCAAAGGCTTTTAGGAGAAATGCTTCAGGTGTTTGGTAGATACCTTGAGCGGAAAATGCAGGGAAACTGATAATACTTAATAGAAATAAAATGATTGGTTTCATAAAAATAAACTTTTTAGAACATCTCCCCTAATATGGCAGGGGAGGTGCCATCTTGAAATACTTAGAATTGGTAGCCGATGCCTAAGTTAAAGCCGTCTTGTTCACTCTGGCCATCTTCGGCTTGTTGAACTTGATAGTCACCTTTAAATACTACGTTTTCATGTGGGTAGTAGTTAAAGCCTACATCAATTTGCTGTAAATCTCGTAATACAGCATTTTCTGCGCGAGCTAGGTCGCTATAGCGTGCAAAAATGCCCCACTTTGGAAAGAGTTTCCAAGATGGTTCTACATACCAGCCATATTGGTGATCTGTATTAGCGGCTTCAAAGGTTTCGTTGTCGATCTCCCATGATGCATATAATGCTTTCACTGTTAGAGGGCCCGTTGTGTAAATCGCATGAGCTGCAAACAACAGTGCTTCAGAGTTTTCAAGGCCTGCAGTATTGTCTTGAGAAATATCTTCCTGATATTGCAATGTTGCAGCTAACTCTAAACCTGAAATACCTGTGTATTTCAAGCGACCTGTAAATGCCCAGTCCCTTGCTTCTGCATCAGCAACTTTTTCCCGACCATTTCTGATTTCTTGATCGGCACCTACTTCTAAGCCTGAATGTACGTATGCACCATAGCTGAATCCGCCGCCGAGCTGACCAATAAGTCCAGCGCCACCTTCTGTCCAAGTCGTTGGTAGAATTTCAGATTCAACAATATTTCGCTCTACACCATAAAAGGTAGGTGGTTCATGAGTCTCATTTAAAATACCTACTGGTATTAAGAAGGCACCTACTCGAGCAGTATGGTTGTCATTTAGGTCAAAATCTAAATAGGCTTGTTCAACAACAACTTCGCCGCCTTTGGCGTCACCGATGACCGCATGTTCAAACTCAATCTCTGTGAAAAATCGGATATCGTCTGTAAATCTGTGACTCACTTCAAGAATAATACGGTGGATATCTATTTCTTCAAAATCATTACCATCACTGTCATGCAAGTTATTGTAATGGATTTCACCATAACCACCGATGGTTGTTCGCTCAAACCAGTCAACGGTTTTATTCACACGGTTACCCGTTTCTTCTATAGCTGTTGCGGTAACTTCTAATTTTTCATTGGTTTCCGCTTGTTGACCTTTAAGCTTTTGAACTTCAGCCAAAAGTGCCGCATTTTGCTTTTTCATATCAAGCATCATTTGCCACATTTCATCTTGGCTAGGTGCTGCTAAAACAGTTTGTGAGCAAAGTATTCCTGCAATGGCACTGCAGAGTAATGTTGATTTTAATTTCACGCTCTAATCCTCTTAATAAATTTGGAAGAAATATAAATAATGAGGCGATTATAAATGAGAATCAAAATCATTACAATTACATTTGAAGTGTGGTTTAAAGCGGATGCGCCTGCTTTTAAGTGGCGTAATTAAGCGGGTTTAAGGACGGCAAGTAGAACAATAATGATCAGAAATAACACGGGTACTTCATTGAAAAATCGATAAAAAACATGGCTTCGCTGATTAAAGTCTTGGGCGAATTGTTTCACTATTTTTCCGCAATAAAAATGGTAAATAACGGTGATGCCGAGTAAGGCGAGCTTGAGGTGGAGCCACAGCATGCTGCCATAGGCGGCCCAAGCATAATCATAAAGCATCCAAAAGCCGAGTATGACCGTCAGGACGGCGGCGGGCGTCATAATGCCTCGGTAAAGTTTTCGCTCCATGATTTTAAAGCGTTCATTGCTCGTTTGGTCTTCAGAGAGGGCGTGATAGACAAATAAACGAGGTAAGTAGAACAAACCGGCAAACCAAGCGACCATCGTAATTAAGTGAAAAGCTTTTAACCAAAGCATGACGAGTTCATCTCATTGAGGGGCTAGGGGTGTTGCTCAGTGTTTGCAGCGACTGTGTTAACATTGCAGGTCAATTTTAGAAGAGGCTGAATAGATACTCGGTTTATAGCATATACTGTTCTAAACGAGCAAACATTGCGGGCCACTGTCTTGTCTAATTTGAGTATGCTATTTTGCACCGCATTGTTAACAAAGGGAATTTGTCATGATTAAAGTAGGGATTGTTGGTGGTACGGGTTATACCGGCGTTGAATTGTTGAGGTTGCTTGCACAGCACCCAAACGTTCAGTTACAGGCCGTGACCTCACGCTCTGAAGCGGGTGTCAAAGTATCGGATACTTTTCCAAATCTTCGTGGGCATGTGGACAATGAATTTTCTGAGCCAAGTGTTGAATCCTTGTCTCAATGTGACATCGTTTTCTTTGCAACACCCAATGGTATTGCAATGAAAATGACCCAGGCACTATTAGATAATGGTGTGAAAATCGTTGATTTAGCAGCTGATTTTAGGATTAAAGATATTTCTGTTTGGGAGTCTTGGTATGGCATGACTCACGCCAGCCCTAGTTTGGTTGAAGAGGCGGTGTATGGCTTGCCAGAAATCAATCGTGAACAAATAAAGCAAGCAAGGTTGATTGCAAACCCTGGTTGTTACCCCACAGCGGTCACTTTAGGGTATTTGCCGTTGATTAAAGCAGGCTTAATAGATTCAAAGCAATTGATCGCAGACACTAAGTCTGGTGTGAGTGGGGCAGGGCGAAAAGCCGATGTTGGTATCTTAATGAGTGAGATGGGTGAAAGTTTTAAATCCTATGCGGTAGCAGGACATCGTCACCAGCCTGAAATTGCACAAATATTGACGCAGTTTGCAACCGATGAGGTCGGTCTCACTTTTGTGCCGCATCTTTTACCCATGATAAGGGGGATCCACGCGACGTTATATGGCAATTTAAAAGCGGATGCCAGCGATTTGCAGGCTTTATATGAAGACTTTTATAAAGATGAACCTTTTGTGGATGTGATGCCTCAAGGTAGTCACCCTGATACTCGATCCGTTAAGGGGGCCAATTTTTGTCGAATGGCGATACACCAACCTCAAGGAGGGAATACAGTTGTGATCCTGTCAGTGATTGATAACTTAGTGAAAGGTGCTGCAGGCCAGGCTGTTCATAATATGAATCTTATGTTTGGTTTGGATGAAACAACCGGATTAACGCAACTGGCTCTTTTACCTTAGGAAAGCGAATGCGGCAACAAGTCACAGCACCCAAAATCATCCAAGAAAAAGATAATTGGTTTTTTTGGGTTAAAATAATGGCCTTCCTGGTCGTGTTTGTGACCATCAGTATCCTTTCGTTTGACTATGGTCGGGAGCGAGCAGGTTTTGATGTAAAAAAAGCCAAAGTTGAGCGCAAAAAAGCAAAAGGCACCATTGCTGAACTAGGTGATGAAATCGAACGTTTAACGAGGCTGATGGCCAACATTGAGCGTAATAAACAAATTGATCTGCAGTCTGTCAAAATTGTGAAGCGTGACTTAAAAAAATTGATGACTGAGAATGCTGGATTAAAAGAAAAGCTCGCTTTCTTTAAAGGCATTGTGTCACCAGAAGAGCAAGAGAAGGGCATCTCGGTTCAGTCTTTCCAGATTAAATCGACAAATAAATTTGGGATTTATCAATATCAAGTCATCTTGTCTCGATTTGGTAGAAAGAAAACGCCAAGCGAAGGTCGTGTGAGTATTACCGTCGAAGGGTTGTATAAAGGCAATGCTAAGGTGCTGACGCTGAAAGACCTTACTCGTAGCAAGCTCAAGAACCATCCGTATAAATTTCAATACTATAAAACCATCACCGGGCAAATGGTGTTACCGAAAGGGTTTAGGCCAAGTTTTGTTGAAATTAAGGTAGATCCAAAAGGCACATGGCCAAAAGCGATAAAAGAAAAATATTCGTGGTTGGTCGCGAGAAAGTAGAGAAAAGTAATATTATGAATTCATGGTGTCTGCTATACTCTGCGGGCAGATTGAGGGTAAGGGTTGACAATGTTTAAAAAAGAGAAAAAAACAAAAGCAGCAAGAATTAGTACCATTGTTGGTGAGGGTACAGAGATTCATGGGGACGTCATGTTCTCAGGTGGTTTGCACATTGACGGTATTATCCGAGGTAATGTCACTGCGGACTCTCAAACGCTTTCTGTGCTGACGGTGAGTGAAAAGGGCATGATTGAAGGGGAAGTGAAAGTCCCTAATATTGTACTCAATGGCCGTGTTTCTGGTGATGTTTATGCATCAGAAAGAATTGAATTGGCACCACGAGCGGTGGTAACGGGTAATGTTTATTACAACTTATTAGAAATGTCGATGGGTGCTTCGGTCAATGGTAACCTGGTTCATAACGTAGAAACGCAGCAAACGGTCGTTGCCATAGAAGCGGAAGACCCTGAAGAAAGTCCGGAAAGAATCAAACTTGACTAAATTAGTCGGGAATAGGATAATTCCTGCCAAGTTCCTGTAATACAATATGCTGAGGTAAACCAAATGACGAATGTCGCTGAAGACGAAATTCCACCCGTACTGGAAGTCTCTGAATCTGCTGCAGCTAAAGTAGCTGAATTAATTGCTGAAGAAGATGTCGAGGGTTTAAAACTACGAATTTATGTGTCGGGCGGTGGTTGCTCTGGTTTTCAATATGGCTTTACCTTCGATGAAAAGACCAATGAAGGTGATACTGCTGTTGAAAAGGATGGTATTACCGTACTGATTGATCCAATGAGTTATCAATATTTAGTTGGTGCTGAAATAGACTATAAAGAAGACCTTCAGGGCGCGCAATTTGTTGTGCGTAACCCGAATGCCACCACGACTTGTGGTTGCGGTTCATCTTTCTCTACTTAATTTGCTAAGTAGATACCGCCTAGAATAACCGGTGCATCAGCGCCTGTTGTTTTTGGATCATTTCCCGGTTTTTTCTCTAATGTTTGTTTTGCAAGCCATGCAAATGCCAAACTTTCTACTTGCTGTGGGTTTACATCAAGCGCGTCGGTACTATCGACTGTACAGTGGGTTAACGTTTCTCGGATCCTGTTCATTAAACAGAGGTTATAAGCTCCGCCACCACACACAAAAACATGGGTGTTTTGTGCCGCGTGCTCCTGGATTGCTGACGCAATTGTTGTTGCGGTTAGTTCGCATAAGGTGGCCTGGACATCAACCGGCTCTAGCGTAGGTAGAGTCGATAAGTGTTTGTCTAGCCAAGATTGATTAAAAAGCTCTCTTCCTGTGCTCTTGGGGGGCGGTAGTGTGAAAAATGGGTCTTTAAGCAGGCGCTCTAAAAGTGCTGGGATAATTTCCCCTGTGTTGGCCCAGTCACCATTATGGTCAAAAGCGGTATTTTGGTGCTTTTGAACCCATGCATCCATGAGCACATTACCAGGACCAGTATCAAACCCTGTAAAGTCACCCGTTTTTGATAAAATTGAAACATTGGCCATGCCGCCAATATTCAATATGACTCTGTCTTCAGACGTATTACTAAAAACAGCGTGATGAAAAGCAGGCACAAGTGGCGCGCCTTGGCCGTGAGCGGCAATATCTTTCCGCCTGAAATCGGCAACGGTTGTGATACCTGTATTCCATGCGAGAATATTGGGGTCGCCTATTTGTAAGGTGTAAGGGTGTTGGTTGTTAGGGTAGTGGCGGATCGTTTGGCCGTGGTTGCCAATGGCGCTGACTAAGTCTGCAGAAACGGGTGAGCACTGTAAAAGCTCATTTACACACTGAGCATACAGGTGGCCTAATTGGTGGTCTACATCACACATAAGGCTTAATTCGTTATCCGAAGGTTGGCAAAGCGTTAAAATGTTGGATTTAAGCGTCTTGGGAAAGTGAATGCTGTGATGTTTGATGATGCGTGGTGGGGAGGTAGAGAAGTCTGCAAGAGTCGCGTCAATTCCGTCCATGCTGGTGCCTGACATTACGCCGATGAAATATTGATTCATGTCCTTATGAATCCTTTGTTTGTCGCTTTATGGGTTGGATGCTAAGAGTTGGTTTTGTTCATTCTGATCGAGAAGCTCTAGTTTTGCTAGTAAAGGTTCTGATGTTTTCAAAAAATCATTAAGATATTGTTTCTTAATGGGCTTTGCTTGTGGGAGCTTAACGCGCAATGGGTCTTTGTGAACACCATTAACTCTAAACTCGTAATGAAGGTGGGGCCCTGTTGCTAGTCCGCTTTGGCCTACATAACCGATGATGTCACCTTGTCTGACTTTTGAACCATGTTTTAGGCCGCGTTTGTAGTTGGACATATGAGCATATAGGGTTGAGTATTGGCTTCCATGCTTAAGAACAACAGTTCGGCCATAGCCACCTTTTCGGCCTCGATGGATAATTTTTCCTGCACCAGCAGCACGGATCGCTGTGCCGCTTCGTGCTGCGTAGTCAACGCCTTTGTGTGCTCGGATTTTATTTAAAACAGGATGTTTGCGTTTTAAATTAAAGCGAGAGCTGACCCGAGCAAATTTAACCGGTGACCGTAAAAAAGCCCGTTTTAAACTTTTACCATCAGGGGTGTAGTAAGCGGTATTGCCTTTAGGGTCGGTATAACGAATCGCGCGAAAAGTTTTTCCGTGATTCGTGAACTGGGCTGCCAAAATATTGCTCTCAATGACGGTGTCGTCCTCCGAAAGCATGGTTTCTTCAATAACCGCATTGAAGTGGTCGCCTTTTCGAATATCTAACGCAAAATCAATATCCCATCCAAAAATATTAGCAATGTTCATCGTTTGCTTATTGCTGAGCCCTGCCTCCTGTCCGGCAAGGGATAGAGACGAGCTGATCGTGGCACTGGTTTTAACAATGCGAGTATGGGTTTCACGAGTCGTTGTTTTAAAGATTAATTCGTGATCAGTGAAATGGATGTGTTGGGTTTTGGTTGGGCTTAAATCGTATCGAACGAGGGCAAGCTGGCCTGAGTCAGATAAAGAATACTCAAAAATTTCACCAATATTCAGTACTTTAAAGTGTTTTTTAGATGTTTTATTGGTGAGTAACGCATTCATGTCTTTATGGCTAAGGTTTAATTTGTCAAAAACCTTGGATAAAGAGTCTCCAGAGGCAATGGTGTATTGCTTCCATGTAGTGCTGGGTGTGCTCTGTTTTTCCTCTGACGCAGGCTCAGTCTGGTTAGATTGTTTAATATCCGAAGACTGAAGTGAACGTTGAGGAGGAAGCGTTAGTGGAACGGTGATGGTTTGACTATTATTATCCGTCGTAATCACATCGTGCTCAGATTCCTCTGAAGACATTAACCAAAAGCTACCGCCGGCAATACCAATTGCAAGTATGGACAGTATTAAAGGTGCTTTGCTTTTTTTGCGGTGATGTGAAAATGAAGGGCTTGATTTGAAATCTCTCATTGCACTCTTCTTTTTATAGTAATAATTATTGTTCATTAAAAATAATAGTAGAAAGATGCGTGGTCAACTAGCAAACACCCTAACATCTTATATAGTTGGACTTGCGATAAGGTAATAACAAGCACAAAATGTGCCCAAATAAACAGTGATAGGAATGGTGACATGAGTTCGATAGATGAGGCGTTAGCTGCGATTAGGTACGGTACTGATGAAATCTTGAGAGAAGAGGAGTTGGTAGCGAAATTAAAAAAAGGCATTCCATTAAAAATCAAAGCAGGATTTGATCCAACCGCTCCAGATTTGCACTTAGGTCATACGGTTTTAATCAATAAATTAAAGGTATTTCAAGATCTTGGGCATGAAGTGTGCTTCTTGATTGGTGATTTTACAGGGATAATAGGGGA
>Ga0233435_1001269_pt1 | contig 25212 bp, 13 predicted proteins | sample SI_122_August201_3_FD_182735 | JGI IMG/M metagenome (GOLD analysis project Ga0233435, IMG submission 182735) | Seawater microbial communities from Saanich Inlet, British Columbia, Canada - SI_122_August2016_135_MG | ecosystem: Environmental > Aquatic > Marine > Inlet | place: Canada: British...
TTTTTCTTAATGTCCTTAACCCACTCTGTACTAAATGCAGGGTTGCAGTAACTACACGCAAATTGACAAGTCCTGTCAAATGCAATTTCTAATGTTTTTAAGTTTATGTCGTTGTTGGGGTTTGATGTGTATGCTATTTCTAAATCATTATCTTCGTATATCTTAGACTTATAAACTCTATCACTAATATTGTCTTTAGCAATATCCTCAATCTTCCAACAATACTCACACCCACTAGGACGTTCACCACATTGCATTTGCTTACGTTCTTCTTTCTTTTGTGCAGTATTATGCAATGCTTTTGGATTTACTATTACATCATCAACAGGAACATAATGCGGTAATGGATGATGGCAACTTGTTGTCATTCCACTTCCTAACCATATAGTTGCGTTGTACCATTTAGCACCACAAAAACTATCACTCTTGGTGTCTAGTACCCTGTGTTTATATTCTAAATCTGTTTCACTCATAACTACACCGCTTACATTCGTTCCACCAATTACTCATCTCTGGAAAAGTTTTTAAAAAATTAGTACCATGTCTCTTATCAGACTCATTAAAGAATCTATAAAAGTCTGCTTTTTGACTATTAACATACACATCACTCAATGGTTCTTGCATCCACGCAATATCTCTTTCCATGCGTTTTACTTCATAATCTTTGAACCCGTGGTACAAGTCACCTTCTGTTTCTAAGTTACGTTCCATCCAACTTCTAATACTATTTAACTTCATTACGTACGGCTCTGGCAATAACTGCATACTCTGCCAACTTGGCGTACGTAACACGGGCGTATCAAACCATACACGTTGAAAGTCTTTACTATATGTTTTGCGCAACTCCAAAATGCCTTCCATTAACTTATCTAAGTTACTAACAGACAAGTTATTCATAGTAATAATAAACGTAATGCTACTATAGTTAGGTACTTCTTCCAAGAACTGATGCACTCGTTTCCAAAGTAAATCAAAGTCTAATCCTTCTCTGATGTACTCTACTTGTGTCCCCCATGTATCTACACTAACGTATTGCATGAAGTGTTCAATCTTACCTGTGCATAGCAATTTAACATAATCTAGGTACTTGTCCCACAATGCATCAGTTACACTAAGGTTGCTAGTAACATTAAGATGCAAATCGGACTTAGGATTATCAAGTACATAGTTAAATACTCTGTACGTATTCTTATCCATTAGTGGCTCGCCACCTGTCATGCGAAAGTGTTCCAACTCTTTGTATAAATCAGGCCACCATTCCCAAAATGCATCTACATAAGGATTCTCTTGGCTGTGCGGTATTGGTAATCGATTACCAACAAAGTGCTCTAGTGCATTATGCGGTGTGCTAGTTGGGTATGCACCTAAGTCCTTTGTCTCTGACATCCAACTACTACTGAATTGTGGGCTACAGTAACTACACTTTAGGTTACACGCATTGTTAAAGTTTACCTCAACATAACTGGGTGTAATATCTGCTTGTGGGTTCTCTACAATAGCATCAAAATCCTTAGATGCCCATGGCTCGCCTGACCTATAATGTCTATCACTTAAATCGCCGTTGCTTTCCATCTTCCAACAGTACTGACATTCATCGGGTTTCTTACCTACCATCATTAATTTTCGAATGTCTTTCTTCTGCTTTGTGTTGTGCAATGCTGACGGATTATTCTTTAATGTCTCTATTGGTATTTCGTGCAAGGGCGGATGATAGCAAGAGTTATTTAATCCAGTTGGTAAATGTAGGCTAACTTGTTTCCACTTTGCTAAACAGAAACTTGGACTAATGGTGTCTAGTTTTTCTTTTGCTATTTCTGCATCTGATAAGAATTTACTTTTAAAACCATCATCGGCTCTTTCATCACCCTTATTCATTTACCATCCTTCCGCTTTTCTAATTACATCAATCTCTTTTATGGTAGCGCCAACATTGCGCCAATTACTCATGTAATGTTGTTTAAAGAATTTACTTTGTTCCGGTGAGTAACTAACAGCAGGTAAATCCAATTGTTCATTTAATTTCTCACCATAATCATAGAATGCATCAACATCAAATTCTTTATCAACCTTGTTCCATATCTCTTTAAGATTGTCAAACCACTGTACTTGTATGTAATCCCAATCAGTAAGCATAGTCATGTACGTTCCTTGTCTAGCACCAAGCATTGCCCAATTGCCGTACTCGACATCATCACCAACGTTTTGCCATATACTTAAATGGTCCATATTACGCTTATGTACATTATCTTTAAAATCTATCAAACTAGGTTTTGCTCCCCTATCTAAGCACATCTTAACACCCTCGCGGAATCCTGCTCTCCATGCATGAAATGCACTTCCATTAGGGTAGGTTATACTGTAACAATCATGCATTGGCCAATACAATGGGTCAAAGCAAAACTCGACACACGTTTCGTCACTTCCATCACTACTCTCATGTGTTTGCATATTTTGTATGAACTCTTTAGTCCAACAACTTAGTCCACCATTGCCATACATTAGTCCATTAATATGATTCTTTGCTCTCCAACGAAACACTGCTTTCTCGTACTGCTCGTCTTTGATGTCTAATTGCAAATTGAAGAATTCGGGGTCAGGTAAGTTATCCCCATCTATTAAAATGAACCGTTCCGTTTGACTTGCTTCTGCCGCGGCTTTATGTGCGGCATCACTACCTTCAACGCCGTCTACCCTGACTGCCCACGGAACCATATTCTTTATCTTAACCCATAACTCTTCCTTCTGTGGTTCATCATAACTTAAATAAACCACATCTAAATCTGCTATGTCAATCAAATTACTCATACCTAGTTAAACTCCATCGTTGTCCACTGTTACTTATAATACTAACATCATTGCTATTACAAATTGTACCCACATCCTGTGGCGTAAGTTTTTGATACACATATTCAATCGGATACATAATCTTACCATCGACAATGGTTACATCATATCTACCAACTATATAATCTTCTTTACTTACAACAATATAATCACCATCTGAATCAGTTGGTGAGTAGAATAACGGATTTCCGTTAATATCATAATATAATCTATATTCAACGTCGATTGGGGCTGGATTGAATACTACTGATTCAAGTGCTTTGAAGAAGTTTGTCATACAATGGTTCCAATTCCTTTGCAAAATCCTTAATATAATAATGAACTGGATTTTGTTGTGTTACTGTATTGATTCTAAAGTCTAATTCTGTTAATTCCCATACTAATTGTTTCCTCCAATCATCTGCTTTTATATTATTGATACGGGATTTCATATGAACAAAACTAGGATACGTTGTAGGTAAGGTAATACGCTCTACACCAATTATAATAGATGCGATTGCATATACCACATCGGTTGTTGCGATTTCATCATTTGCCCCCTTCAACAATGACTTATAACTGCTCCAATTTTCAAAGATTTTCCTTACTAACGTGAAAAACTCCTGTGCTGTTCTACTAACTCTCCAATATGTAATTGCATTGTAAACGTCGGGCAATTCGTTAATATCAAATATCTTTCGATAATGCCTGTTATTGGAAACATTGCCTTTAAAATCCCTACACCCCGTTGAAATAACAACATCTCGGTGTCTTAACATATCCCACCAATGACTAATATCACTGGTAACAATCATGTCCGCTTCTAATTTGATTGTTTCACGGAACGGACTTGCCCAAAATGATTGCCAATCATTATTAAGTTTCCACTCAGTAGTTGCTTGGTCTCCATACGGGAATACTCTAACATAATCGAATACATCACTATTTATTTTCTTGTCTGTTAGTAAGCAAACTTTGGCATCGGGAATATTATGTTTTATACTCTTTGCAAGCACACGAGCGCATGCTATATAATCAACTGTGTTATTGTTACTAGCAACAATCAAATAACCTCGTTCCGCTTCAATTTTCATATATATCTTCCAAGTACTTCTTACCCATTACATGTAAATCTTTATCCTGTACAATTACTCTAACGTCATGTGTTCTATTACTCGTTAATTGTGGGTATACAATCTCATAAGAGTCATCTTTGACTCGTGTGATTTGATTTTCTGGCATAACAGCCATCAAGTCCCACGGAATATCATATTCATTACTGTTAACACAATGACCACTATTAATATTAAGTGCGATGCTCAGTGCGTAGTCATTACGAAAAGGATGATGCTTGAAATTATATAAATTGGCATAATGTGGGTAATTATCCTGTACCATTTTCATAGTATCAAATATACATTTTGAGATTTCAGTTTTGGTGAAATACACAACTGTCGCCCAAAACATTGGCATATTGTATAGACCAAAAAAATTTGATGATTTAAAACATTTCCCTGTTATATCAGTTGATGTTCTATGACAGAGGAAATCATTATCTAAATCAAATAACATTTTTAATTGTGAACTTGACACGATGTAATCCACATCTAATAGTAATGTTCTATTATATGGGGATAACCCATATGCCAAATGTCTCCCATAATTAAACCATTTAACTTTTTTATTATAATCAGCAAAATGCCTATAACCATGGTTCGGTTTATCAACAACTATTATTTGGTCGAAATCATGATTGAAGTCTACATTCGAATCAGTGACCAATGTTGTAGGTAATGATAAGTGACGTTTTATATTAGATGCACTTGCGTTTGCTAATTTAATATAATCAATCGTGCTGTTATTGAACGCGAACAACAAACACCCATTACTCATCGTTGTTTGCTACTCTGTTGGAATTCATGTAACCAAGCATTCATCTGCTCTTGCCAACGCTGAGTAACCTCTATCAATAAATTCTGTCTATTAACTTCTATTGGATTATTATATAAATCCTCTAGTACCATAGTATCTGTACTTACTACATTTAACATAATGATTAGGTCAGGACTAGCCTTCCACATCCCTCCGTCGAACGCAAATAACATTTTACTTTCGTATTTTTCCTTTAGTATATGTTTATTTTGGTTGTGTGCAAACCTAACTTTTGCATTTTCTACAATTTTATTCATATTATTGATTATAGACTAAAAAAGGGCGAAAGCCCTTTTTTATAACATACAATATAACCTAAATTATGATTGTGATATACTAGAACTCATTGTAGGTGTTCCCCATGTATTACTAATGTAAGTTGTACTTGGTGGACGAAGAGCAATTACAGTTGATAAACTACCATCTACTCTATCCTGTGTTAAAGCCCCTCCTAATGAATCATGTGTTGTGTCTGCTGCATCATCGCGATATTTAACTTTAATAGTAATTACACCTGAACTGTTGTCTGCTATAGTAATACTAATATAGTTAGAAGTATATGGAGAAGTGTCTGCGTACTGCTTGAAGATTTCTGTTTCACTGCCTATAGAATCAGCAAAACCAAAGTTATCATTCAATACATTAGGCGTTGCACCACCACCACCAATCTTATCTGTACCAGAATAAGTCGTGCCGCCTATCGTCGCATTACCTGAACCACTCGTAATAGCAATAGTACCGATATCACCACATAAATCTGTCCACTCTGAGTTCTTATTATTTGATGTACCACCTGAACGAGAACTACTAATTCTAATTTGTCCACCAGCATTAAAGAAATATCTAGCAGTATCATCAGAACTAAATGTGATTGTGTATGTCATTAATGTTTCAGTGTACCATGTACTAGAACCTGTTCTAGTACCACTTGTTGTGATGTCAGCGTCATTGCTCACTGCATTAAGTCTATTAGTAACACATGTTCCTAAGTTTGCTTCCAATGTTGACTTAGCATCAATACTATTACCTGCACTTGGATTAGTAAGTGCTGTAATAGATGTTCCTTGATGATTTGCAATACTTGTTAATCTACTGAACAATGTTGTCCATTGTGTTGCTGTAATACTTGAACCTGCGCTTACTGCGCTGATTGTAGTTGATTGCCCGTAACCTTTATCCGAAGTTCCAGAACCCCAAATTGTATTAATGTTTGCTACTGAATTATCGCCACTTCCTGCCGCATTTCCTGTTGCAAAAATGTTGTAGTGGTCGTCTAATATATTATCGCCTGCTGTATATGCCATATTTTTTTCCTTTATATAGTTTAGTTTAGTAACACGTCAAGTAATCTTGGCGTTAGGTTTTTTAATTAACCTTCACTATTGCTTCTACTGTTCCTTTTCCGTTACTGTTTTTGTCTTCCAATGACCTACCAATAACATTAAATGCAGTCAATTCACTTGAATCTGCGACTCTCGCAAATCCGTTTCCTGCTGATACTAGTCTATCCCCTTTTTTTACTTTCCCAATCACTTTAACTGGGACTCTACCATTCATTGCAATTGGTGGATGTGTAATATCACTTCCAGCACCTGCATTCATTAAGTATGCCGCACTTGTACTTATCACACCAAATACATCATTTGATAATTCTTCAATTGCTTCTGTAATTTCATTGATTCCACCTAATTCAACAACTGTTCCTGCTTCATACACAGCATCTGCTTCAAATCGCTCTGCCAAGTCAGCGTAATTGGCTGTAGATGCGTTACCATGAAATGTTGTTGCGTAAATGTTTTGAAACTTGTTTAATGATGTACCAATATCTTTTGTATTTGCTCCTGCTGATAAAATAGAACCAGCAAATGTTGTGTTTGTGTTATTGCCATCAATTGTAATGGATGGAGTTTGTATACCACCATCATTTACCGAAAATATCAAATCTCCGTTAGATGAAACATTCGAAATAGTAACATCACTGCCAGCAACAGCAACAATACAGTCACCATTAACACCAACTGCTAAACCAGTATCATTAAGAATACTTAATGTACCACTCGTTGCATCATTTTCGTCCGAGCGTAAAAACTGTGTAGAATTAAGTAAATTAAATAAAGTCGCATTGTCCGCCTGTGTTACAGAAGCGTTAGCAACACCAGATGATAATTGAAATCCTGGCTTAATTGTTGCAAATCCTGAAATAGCAGGGCTTGGTGTGAATTCTGGGTCGTCACTAATAAATGCAACAACCAAATTCTCAATCGATAATCTAATAATAACGTGGTTTGCCGCCGCATTATCCGTAATTGTTACTGCTTCCAATCCAGTAGTACCGACACCAACCGAACTAGGTGGTCCAACTAAAGTGAATGATGAGCCATTATAAATATGCAATTGGCTATTGCCACTATCAAACCATAGGTCACCAGCAGTCAATGATGATGATGGCGCTACGCCTGCTACCTTAACACTACTGATAGGTTTAAATTCTGTACCATTGTATACATTAAGAACATTTCCCGAAGAGTCATACCAAAGTTGTCCCGCTAAAGGATTTCCTGGAGCAGTACTGTTAGAACTATTTTCTAATATTTTGACAAAATTCTCTCCTAAGAATTCACCATAACCTGCGTAGTTTCTTCCAACCACAGTAACACTACTCGTTGTATCGATTGTGCCATCTGCTACTGTTGCGAAAATACTTCCGTTTGTTTTATTAATTGTATATGCCATGTTATTCTATACCAATGTATTATTTAATGTATTTATGCTAAGTTATATTATTCTGTAAGCCATGTAATATTAATTCTTGCACTGCCTGATGTATTGCCAATAGTTGGTGTATCATTGATTAAATCAGAATTATAATAACTAATTCCAGCCTCACCTGGGTAACCATCACTATCGTATGACCCCATATATGCACCACCAAGTGCAATCGAAGAAACGCCACCGCCACCGCCTCCTCCAGAACCACCATCTCCAGTCCCACAGTTTGCACCATTACCACCATTATATGAATTAGTTAATGTGATATCACTTATGATACTTGTACTGTTTTTACCATTTGCTTGACTCGTAGATAGTTGTGCTTGATTTCCTGAGCCTGAGCCTCCTGACCCACCACCTGCAACCATGATTAATGTACCATCTTGCATCACAATCGATGATGCACCACCTCCGCCTCCGCCTGCACCAGATGACCCTTCACTTCCTGCAGTACCGCCATCTCCGCCACCTGCAAAACCTATTCCACCATTTCCACCTGGTGCTGAGGATTGGCTTCCAGTTCCATTGGCACCATTCGTTGCTATGTCATAACTAAGTACGGTAAAGGGGTCAACGTTTATAGTTGCGGATAATGATGCACCTGCACCTCCATGACTAGAAGAATGCCCACCATCTCCACCACCAGAACCACCATTGGCACCATCGAGTGTAATTGCCGCACGAAATACACCATGCGGTACAGTGATTATGCCAATGCCTGTTAGTTGTATGGTGATTGATTCTAATTCGTACAATGATGGTCGCCATGTACCATTTTCTTTAACGTACACTTCCTTACAATGTCTCCATGAACCACCATGTTTGATATGTACTTCTGAGGTGGTTCGCCAACTACCTGAATGCTTTACGTGTAATGGCATATATCAATACCTATAATGTATATCACCATCAGTTCCGCCACTAGGAGCACTCGAACTTACTGTTCTTGTACCGTAACCATTTGTCGACGCTTCGGGAGATACTGCAGAAACCTGTGAATCAACGTATTGTTTAGTTGATGCGTGTAAGGCATTGGTCGGGTCACCGTCGAGCGTTAATTTACCAGTTAATGTATCACCTGCTTTGGCAACTTTGTCTATTAATCCAGCCGTACTAGCATTAGATACATTCCCGATTTGTGTTTCAATTTCAGCAAATGAATCGTATCCTGCTCCAGCGCCACTCTTTAGAGTTGCAATTAAGTCATCTGCATATGTGTTCGCAGTTGATATTGCATCAGTTTCAGAAGTATCCACATATTGCTTGGTAGCAATACCCAAATTTGCACTTGGGTCGGCATTTACCAATGCACGTGTTGTGGTGTTATCGATTGTAATAACTGTTCCACTACTTGTACCTAGTATTAAATCTCCCACCTCTGATTGGTTTTCAATATTAACATTGCTGCCAATAACTGAAACTTTAAAATCATTGTTGATACCCACTGTCAATCCCAAATTATTCAGAATACCCAATGTTCCATTTATTGTATCATTTGCAATAGCACTTACAAAATCCGAACTACTAAATCCACCTAAAGAGGTTGCATCTCCGTGAAATTGTACATTCGAAACTGAACTAGATAATTGAATACCAGGTTTAATTGTTGTAAATCCTGTAATTTGACTTCCCAATGCCAATGTAAACATGGCATCTTTGCTTATGGTAGCAACTACTACTGAATTACCAGGTATTGCCACATCAGAATTGTAAATTTTTGTAATTATATGATTATTACCCAACGAATCTTCAACAGTTTCGACAACCATGCCTGACGTACCATCCGCCTTGGAATATGATGGACCTACTAATGTAAACTTTGTTCCGTTATAAACTTTTAATTGGTGATTTGTTGTATCGAACCATAAATCACCAATATTTGGACTAGTTGGTTCAGTTGCGCTAATATTAGCGCCTCCTAACGGTTTAAAATGTGTTCCATTGTACACACCGATAGTTTTTGATGGGATACCACTTGTGGTGTCAGCAGAGTTATTAAACCACAACTGACCTTTGATTGGATTAGTTGGTGATATTGTATTTGCATTATTTTCCAATAACTTAATAAAATTTTCTGCAAACACTTCACCATATGCTGTGACATTTTTACCAACTAATGAAATACTATATGTAGAGTCGGTTATTCCATCCTCTACTACCTTTGCTATTGTTCCATCTGTAAAATTAACTTCGTATGCCATAATAATTCTTTATGTTTCGCTTAAATTGGTTAACGTCTGTATTCTAACTGTGTAATCAATTTGAATTTGTCTGTTCAGTGATTTTTGTACTGGGTGGAAAACTACATGTGTAATTAATCTCAATTCCGTTCCACTACCATTCCATGTTTTTAATCCTAACTCATCAAATACAAATTCTCCATTCAAGTCAGTGCTATTATCAAACGCCTGTTGACCTGCTGGCTCACTATAGTCTAGTAAACAACTAACCAAAATATCAGTATATACTTTACCAGGTGTATGCACCACGGATAAGTTATTGCGGGTTGTATCAGTATTAGTTAATGAATTATCATCCACGACCTTACTAAACGTTTCATTATATAAATCTGCGTTCTGTCCCGTGGAGTTTGCAGGTAGATACGTGATAATACCAGTTGGGTCAACACTAGTACCTCCATTACCAAATGCCATTTTGTATATATAGCCATTGGTTTTGTTAGATAAACTAGATGCCATAGATTCTGAAATGTTTTCAAAATGAATTGCATTGTTCCCTTCGAAGAATATCTCATTGGTCTTTGGGTCGAACACCTTTAAAAACCCAATAATATTACTGTTATTTATTTCATCATTCATAATTTAACTTCTTTTATTTACAAACACCTCTTCGGTGTTTGGGTCAAATATTTTTATATGTCCTTCAACACTTACAGCACCTGCTTCATTCGGCGCTTTATGTTCCTTGTGTGTTTTGGAACTGCCATTGTTTTTTTTATTCTTCATTGCACTATTTATGTATTTTGAATATCCTTATGTTTTTGTTTTGATAAAGTTCGCTTGGGTAGTCACTTGGTCTTGTAATGGAATTCCATTACTAGGCGCATTGATTCCCTTCGCATACCAAATATTATCATACGTACTTGCTAATGCGTTTGTATCTGCTCCTAGTGTGGTTGAAGTTATAACGCTACCATTGACTATATTGGAAACACTCACATCACTCACTATGTCCCCTACCAAATGGCTTAATATTGATGTTCCTGCTGTTCCTCTTCGCAATCCACTAATTGTATTAGTAGCACTATCTAGTTCTCTATAAGTTATACGTTCATTATTAATCAATATAATTCCAAAAACGCCTAATTCAAGATTCGGAGATGTTAGATTCTCTGCATTATTTAAGTATATTACATCATCGGTGATTAATAACTCGGTGGTTAGCATCACGGACTCATCAACTTTATACATTGCGGAATTTCCATTCATATCTTTGAATAATCTAAATGCTAACTTGTCAGGAACAATACCACTAGTAATACTAGTAACTACAACTACATCAGTTGGATTAATTACATCACCCAATACCAATAATGAATTTGCCGAGACGATGTAATCTACGTTAGCCGTTAATACTCTACCATTTTTGGTAACCCACAAACGATTCTTTCCATATACTTCCCTTCCTAATGCAAACAAATTCACAGAAGTTTCAGACATGGTTGTTCGGTCATATATTTCCATGTCAAACCCAGCATTGTCAAACATTTCCTGAACCGTAGTAGTTACACTAGTCGGTCCGTAAAACACACTTGTTAATAAATCCAATTGTGTTGGGTCATTCCATGTAGTTATTGCTATATTCGATAATCCTGTTATTGTAATGGAAGGGGCGATGTTCAATATAGAACTATTAATCGTGTATTCTGCCATTGTAGTAATGTACACATCAACAACAGTGGATATTGCCAATGCATCGATAAATTCTATTTTCTTGATAGTCTCCACATCCACATCAGTAGTCAATACATTGCTGTCGGCATTGTCTAAATCAGAATCAGCAGTTGCAGTCGGCGTTTCCACAGTTGATGCAATTGTGTAATCCACATTTAGTACTTGTCTTATATCATTTGCGAATACTATTATTTCACTAGTAGATACCAATGAATGGTTTACATCACCTGTAGTAGGTAACACAAAGTTATTCGGGCTTGAATCAACTACATATCTAATGCCTTCAGGAGGTCGTAGTCGTAATCCATTGTGCTCTACTACTGCATTCTGCTCAGCGTTCAAAGATAAATTGATGCTTCCTAAATCATAATCTGAACCAATTGGAGTGATTACTGATGTAATTGGTAATGAGTAATCGTGTTGTAATGTTTCAAAACCCATCACAGTAACCACAACAAAATCACTTGATGTATATGTATTAATAAATGAAATAGTTGTTGTAGAATTACTAGTTGTATTAACTGAATCAGCAGTTCGCATAGTCGAATCCGCGGTTTCTGTGATGGAATCCACAGTTACTTTTCCATCTGATGTGGCAGTATATCCCGAAGTCAAGCGTGTTCCATTAACATGAATTATGATGTCATATATACTCTGTGATTCAACTGGGATTATTAACCTATTCCCGATTTCGTCTCCAATAAATGTGTTTCTGTATAATTGATTGCCGCCACCAATTTCATACGCAAGTATCTGTATTGCATCCCCGCTAAACGCAGATGAGGTTATGGTGATTGTTTTATTTCCCCAATCAGTAGTGTAATTTATACCCTTGTATAAATGAACTTTGGTGGTAGCGTTTATGACCTCGAAACTAACTAAGTGCTCTACTATTCCGCCAAAACTAAACGTTGTGGTTGTTGGAGTATAATCAAATAATTTGTATTGCGATTCGAATGAATGGCCATTATTGTCATAATCAAATCCAGGGCGAGTATTAACAGTCATACTTAACGTGTCGAATATGCTACTTGGTATCAATTCTTCTGGAGAGTGACTGCTATACAAATCAATGAAGTTTCCACCGTCTGCATCTATGTCTTCTGGTTTAGTTCCCAAGTACAAATCATTGAACGAACTATTGTACTCTGTATCAATATTTCCCTTTATACTTCCATCTTCTAGAATATCGATTATGTCAAATGGGTCAGTATCAAATGGTAGAACTGAGAAACCAGCACTATTATTAAAATCTAATGCATTTACCAAAACACCAGGATAATCTATCCCATGCATTAACATTGCCAAGTTTAACCCCGTACTATTTGCAGTAGGTACATAGAATCCCAATATTCTTTCCGAACCAGTTAATGTATCTGGGTCTACTAATATGAAGTCGTCTAAATTAAATGCTGCTTTTAAAACAGAAGGGGTTTTATGTCTGTATACAACATCTTTGTATCTCACCAATTGACCATCTACTTCCAAATCAACTGTTATGGTTGAGTCGATAGTAATTACATTAGCGCCACAGTCAACATCACCACATACCACATCACAACATGAATCAACCGTAGTTAAAATAGTAAGATTATCTTTACCCGTCCATTCAACTATTTTTCCGGAATACTCACATCTATCGTACTTTAATGTTGTTTTTAAGTTTCTAACTAATAAATTCTGCATTACTGGAACAATAACAGCACCGATACCATGTCCACCTGTAACAGTGATAGTAGGAGTAGTAATATACCCCGTACCTGGTTCATCCACCACAATGCTTATAAGTTGTCCAGAGTTATTAATTCTAGCAGATATGGTGGCTTGCGTTGTTGCGCCACCACCAGTAACAGTAACAGATGGTATTTTGGTATAACCACTTCCTGCATTTACAATAGTTGTTTTTTTAATAGATAATGCTCTATTATTGTACCAATTATCCCATGGAGTTAGTTTCCAAATATTGTAATCCGGTTGCGTAAGTCCAACCCCATCATCATCGAAATTACTTTGGTCTGAGCGTAACACTGCACCGTCATAATCAAGAATTGGATTAATATACTTGTTGAATGAATTATCATAATAAGCAGGTACATCAAAATCCGCAACATCAGTATTGTATTGGTCAGTACCTGCATACTTTAGTAAAAATTCTTTAATTTTTGTGTGATAAGGTTTGGACTCATTCAAATAATTCAATAAAAATTCTTGGTCATCTTTTTTGTACGTTGAGTATTGTTCTAAATTTCTTACCTTATACTCCACATCTACGAAACTTGTTTTGGTTAACCAATCTACTGAACCTTGTTCAGATAAAACAAAATTAAACACCGATATAAGTATCTTATTACGATGTATCAATAAGTCATCTGTTAGTAAATCTTCATTGATTGCTTTTATAACATTTCGTATTTCTTTGCCACCTGTTCCAGTATCAGCAGTATTAATGATACTATCCGATGTAAATGTATCGGCATCCAACGTTATATTATCTTGGGTAGATTTTCCACTCCACAAACTTTCATTAAACTTTATAGTTCCATCCTCTAACCCAACACGTACCCAATAACCATTTCTTGATTGGTATATTTCAAACTTTCCGTTGCTATTGCTTGTTACTTTAACGTATGCATCATTTTGCATAACCAATAATACTAACTGCGACGAGTCACTTACTACGTGTGTAGGGATTGCTATTTCTGCGTCTGTATTTTCATACCAATCAATGTACGCCCAAGCACGAGTTGTATCGTACGTCTGTATTTGAATTAATAGTAGTTTTTTTACACCATCGTTATCTACGATAACTTCATATATGCTCCAACCACCACTATTATCAGTATCGACGGACACCAAATATTTGTATCCGATATCAACGATATCTAAATTTTGATAGTTAAGTTCATTCAGGGTCTCTACTTTTAAATTCCATTTATTGGTTGACTTCCCCGGAATTACCTCTTCTGATTGAAGGTGTTTAAAACTCTTATTGGTTGCTATAATATGCTTTTTAAGAATACTATTCACTTGTGTTAAATATTCTTGCAATGCAGTAAGTCTATTATCAAACATAGACTGCCTAGGTCGATATCCAATTCCAATTTTTGTTGCTATACTTAATTTTTTATCGGGAACCGATAGTCCAATAGCATTACCACCTGAAAAACTATCCTGAAGTTTCTTATACAAGTTATCACTAAGAAAATCATTTTTATTATTTTCCTTTATCAAACTGTATTCATTAAAGATTTCATTTTCGTTATGAATGCGATTGTATGAAACATGTATTACTACACCATCAATATATTGCTGTGCATTGTAAATGCTAATTGTACTATTGCTCAAAAATGATACATAAGGAATACCACTCAGCATTGGTGTTTCAATGTATTGCTTAATTGTTGTTGTACTTAATTTCTTACTTTCATGAATTGTATCTATTCCACTAACCCAAAAATAATAATACTGAACAATGATATCAGATACATTGATATGAGAAACCGTAGTAAACGTATCAACATCAACTACACTACCTGGTCCTTTATACTGTGTAGGGTGGGTAGAACTCTTAACCCATTGATTAATATCAATGGTGCTACCAGGAAACATTGTCCCCCAATTCTGTGATGCATAATGCAGGTCTGGTTGATTACAATCCAAGAACCTTACCTTACGTGTATTCCACCATATATTACCAACATGGCTATCACCCCAAACAATACCGTTTGGTTGTATTTGGTTGTTGTATGAGGCTGGGTCAAGTGCACCAAAGTAATCAATATTTTCTTGTGCTGTACCTAATATCTTCCCATTTATCGGGTCTATGTAATCTAAATTTGTTATTGTTTGGTGTGAAAGTTTATCGAATAAAATCGCTCTATTAATCAACGAAACATCTACGCTATCCTGTTCTTCCTGTATTGATTCCCAAATACCACTATCTACATTCTTTTCCCATATAGACCATTTTTTATTCTCATTTGAATCAATCCATACTTTGGTTGTATGTGCAAGGTCTACCACCGCATTATCCAAAATACCAATCGTTGGATATCTAACAGTAGATAATTTGAAACAACTACCATTCATTTCAAAATCAGCCGTATATAATACTGAATCAGATGTTAATGACGTGTCAGAAGATACATTAACAAATGCATTATCATAAGTTCCAATAACCCGAATATGTTTACTATCCACCACACTATCAACAGTATAGTATCCATCGATTAATGAATTTATATTACTAAACACCAATTCATCGCCAATACTAAAACTGTAATCGTTGTAGAATTTAATGTCTAGTTTGTCATCACCAGACACAACAATAGAATGAATTGTTTCTGTATTTTTTGCGATATAGACATTCCAATCAGTGTTTGAATCATTTGCAACCCAAACCAATGAATCGTTCTTAAGTATTCTGACAAATGGTATTCCTGGTGCACCATTGAAGTCGGTGATGTCAAACAATGCAATATCAACATCTGCTGTTTTCACGTATCCAGCAGTAGGAAAATTCGTATCAGTTATCTTATCACTAAGTACAGGAAATATACTACTAGACGAATGCACAACTGATTGATTATAAATATCATTTACTTTAATTATCTGATGACTTATGGTTGCGTCACTTGAATTTTCAACCACTTCAATAATTGATGGATTGTTTTGCAGACGAGAACTATCCAATTCAAGTTCAATGAATATTTTATTACCACTATTACCAAACGTTGCTTCCTTGATTGCCCAATTTTCGAAGATTTCATAATCTATAACTTTCTCATTAAACTTGACATTTCGGAATACATTAGAACTGCTTGGAGTTCCTTTTCCTGCAATAAAATCTGTGTAGAAGTTAACCTGACTAACATCATCCAATGATGCCAAGAATGCCCGTGGTCTAAATCCAGTTAACCCCATTGCCAACAAATCAACATCTGATTCTAAGTTTGTGGTTTTTTTATTATAATATTCACTAATTTGACCTGCTTTAGTTGACAGGTTAGGTAATAATCCTTTGTTAATACTATTGTAATCGATTTTTTCCCATTTAGAAAAACTAAACGTTTCCGACGGTTCCAATTTCGCAATTGCACTCCAATAAGAGTTTTTAAACTTAACAATAACCCCCATTGAGTAGAAGGTATTTGCTTTCCATTCCGGCACATCATCTTGGTTGAGAATGAATCCTTGTGCATCTAATTGCCCATTCCAATCAAATGTAGTGAATCCAACTAATTTCACACGATGCTGTCTTAACCCAGTTGTTGGCTCATAAAGCAAATCATTAAATACACTGACATTATCAAGAACCATTAAGTGCTCATAACTCACCGATTTAATTCTCAAGAAGTTAATAGACTTGTCATTGACAGTCGTTATTTTAAAACTATTATCCAATCTATCGATTACATAATCATTTTCTGCTAATGGGATACCATTTTGGTCTAATATATCATTTGAATTCTTACTAATGGCATCTACAATTAATAATTCCTTATTAAATTCCAATGAAATTGCAGATGGGTTTAAATTAATAATACCTCCAACTGCCCAATCCTGTGCAGCCCACGATAAGAATTCCTCTGCCATTTTCGCCCAAGTCAACTCTATTGACTTTTCGGTAGTAATGAACGCCATTCCGCGTGATTCTAAATACGCACCATAACTTACCAAAAAGTCAATCACAATGCTCTTATTAGTAAACACATACCCATATGGAACTGATGTTACACTATCAGTGAATGTTGTCGGTAATGTGTAATCGTCCAAGACTATACCAAGGCTATCATGTACGCTTTTGTATATTTTAAAATATGGTTGGGTTCTGCTATGTCCATGCACAGAATATCCACCATCTGTTTTTTGAACAATAACGGAAGAATAATGTAATTCAGTTAATGCTTGATTTTTATGCAACAATAAGTCATAACTTTGGTCAGGTAATAACAATCCATCATTTGAACTATCAGGACTACTTTGACCTGTGTAAATTTTAAGGTATTTCTTATCAGTGAACGATGCCATTCTATAACACAATCTTACATCTAACATAGCCATTTGGTCTTTGATATCCACACAACTACAGCCGTTGTTATTGTGATAGTCTGCAATCCAATTAATATAACTATGCTTTGGTTTAATTGATGTTTGTACCTCGATATTTCTAACATCCAAGCGGTATCGAGAATCCATCAAATATTGATTAAACGTATTGTCAAACGCGTATCTGTCGCGGTCAATTGATAATGCAAAATATTGCGCTGGTTTAGTTAATGCAAGCAAACGCTGCAACGCGAATGGGTAAGAACTACTTCTTCGCCATGTGTTTTCGGTAGGACCACAATCACCAATTACCCAACTCTTTTTAAAGTCTACTTTAGAGTAATTTTTCACAAGTGAAACGAATGGGTTTAGTAACTTTCCTTCAGAATCAACTGGTATAACTTTAGTTAAACCCACGCGTTTATAACGTGTGTCAATTCTATTATTACCAGGTTCTTTAATTAACCCACTCGCCAAATCATCCCAAAGAACTAGGTTACCATTGGTGTATGGTGCAATACCATACGCATCTTCCCACCATGTTGGTTTTTCTGTAATACCTAACATTTCCCATGGAGTTGTATGTGGTGTATCTGTGTCATAATAATGCTTATAAACGGCTCGCCAATGTCCTTTGAGTGAGGTGTTGTCCAACTTACTACTACATGTACTATAATTCCATGTTAATTCATTGGTGGTTAGAAAATCCTGTGTTTTATAATCTAGTCTATTCCAACCTACCCAATTCAAGAAACTATTAGATAATATATCTGTGGTTTCTTCGTTTGTGTACTCTGTTGTGCGGAATTTACCAGGGATAACATCACTATCACGTAGTGGTATTTTACTATCTATTTTGATATTATTAAAAATTCTAGATTCAAATTCCAACATCACTTCATCGCGTATATCATTGTGTGCAACTAAAATACTACCGTCATGCCCTTGAATAACATTCACGGGTTTCGTAAACGTGTCGTCCAAAAACTTTCTAGGTTGGTACTTAGGATGCAGACCTAATTTAGTAGGAGTATTCGGCACATAAGAACCAATCGTTGTTTCAAACTCCTTTATTTCAAGATTATCACCAATTGATAATGGAACTAGAACGGTAATTGTAGGTGCATCAGTAGATATTACGTATTCACTATCTTTAACTAATATAGAGTTATTTAAATAAACAAGCAAACATTTGTTATTTGCTTTTGTGAAATCATATATGTTTATAATATTGAATGTGCTTGTACTGATTGCCGTTATTTCGTAATTTGTAATAGTTGGTGTACTAACACCTGCCAACATATCACTCTTATAGAACGGACTCGTCAAACTCTTACCTATATTGAGTGATTCCATTGCACCATCTAATATCACACTCACAGGCATTCCCTGTGTATCATTCGATGATACGTAATCCAAAATCTTAAGTTTGGTTTTTTCATATGCATTGGCATTGAAATCAATTGATTCAAATAAATCAAACTCATCACTAGATAAAAACTTAGCCATTGACACAATAGGAGAACTATTTTGAATAATAGTATCCCCGTAATTCTCAATACTGCCTAAATCGCGGGAGTTATTCGAACCGTTTATATCTCCCGATAACGCTAGTAAATTCTGTGCTAAATTCGTATAATGATGTCTGATTGTACCTAATGTCAGTGTATCACTATTTTCATTAAACGGATTGTTTTCTAAGTTTTTTGGAATATTATAGTATCCTACCTTACTATCTATATTACTTAATATTGTCACCTTAATCTTCGTGCTTGTAGGGATACTGTAATTAAATTTAATTACAGTACTGTAATCAGATACAGATACAGTGTAATTGTTTGAATTTATGAATTTATCAGCAATATAAACCTTGATTGATGGTATCTTCAATCCACTCATTGGTATTACATCCAAGACCAACGATACACCATCGTATTCAAAATTAAAAATTTGTTCCGAACTTATATCATGAACAAATGTCGTCCAACCCACCTCACTGTCAAATGAGGTTCTATTAGAATATTTTCTAATAGAACCATTACTAACGTTAGTTGTTGTTGGAGGTGTATCATGCACAAATGTATCTGTGTATAAATCATTATTGAATACAATATCACCTAAATTATCAATATTTAAAAACGTTAAGGGGAATCCAAGAACTTTATCATCGGTGCCATTACCAACCCCATAACTGAACATCTTGGTTCCATTGAATGACGACTTTTTATACACAGACGAATCTGCTAAACCTATGCCATTTGTGTCATATACATCAAACAACGGCGATTGGTTAACTGTGGTTTTTTGCTGTGACTTAATCCATTCAGAACCACTATAATGATATGAATTACCTTGCAAAGAAGCGCCATTCGTACAAACTACACTATGGTCAACGCTTACTAGAGTATCAGCAGTTGGCACCAACGATACTACTAACGCCCCATTTCCTTCTAAATCAACAAACCTAACTTCATAGATTTTATTCCTAACATCTTCGTCACTATCCTTTGCGAATATGACTCTAGCACCATCTGTTATATTGAACCTATCAATCGCAAATCCCGATGACCCATTGATATTACTAAACGCATCCACTTGATTAAAATCGATTACGGTAACAGGAGTTTTACTCTCTGTTCCAAAGTTAAATAATTTTAAATTAGCATGGAATTCAATGATTGGACGACTTGCTCTAAAATCATTATCAAATGTTGCAACGGTGTTGTTATAACTTGCTGTTTTTTCGATTACATCTTTGTGTACCCATCTATTACTTCTAGACCACGGGTTTAAATCATTACTTGCTTTATTGATAGTAATGAAATCAAGTTCAGTTGGTGAATTTAAATCACCATCAAAATTAGTTGCATCAAATGCATTGAAATCAAATGGTTCCAATTTACTTGTAGTGTATTCCTCTGGTGTGATTAAATCTAATGCATTAATGAGTTTGATTGCATCCCCCACACCCTCCACATAATATTCTGTATCTTGGTATGTCGATGGGTTAACATCTCCTCTAAATATAACTTTGAGTCCATTGGTAAAAACTACACCATTGTTACTGGTGTAGTTTTTCTTACCTACTATATTGGCATCTATGTTTATTACGACATCACTGGATGAATTAATTAAATTAATAATTCCAAATTTACTCTCATCAGTTGCATCTTGGTAATACAACGTATCATGTGATGCGGATAATAACGGAATCTCCTGAAAATAACCAGATGAGTTTTTGTAAAAAGATTTATTGCTATATGTTTCACCATACAATATATCAAACTTTCTAAGATTTGATATTGTTTTTATTTTATTCAACTTAATTGTTGGGCTTATTCTGTCATAAGGAACACCATCATATGCAGACGCATCATATCCATCAGCGTCAGACGATACATATTCAATTTTATACACACTGTACCTATCTGCCTGTGTATCTATATACGTAGTGATGTCACCAGCATAAATGCCTTTATATTGCCATCCTAAGTCTGCCGAGTCGCCTGCGGTTGGGTTTAGGAAAACGATTGTTTTCCCTTCCATATCTATTACACCATCAATGTCTTTCAGTTGATTTACTGTTTTGCCATTGATGTCATCAAACCTATCAAATGTTGCTAAATCCACATCATCAATATCTGCCAAATCATAATAAAATTGCTGATTGGTTGCTGAAGGTACAGCAAATGTTATGGTGCCGTTATCTTCGCCGTTGTTAGTTACTCCAATTATATCTCTACTACTAATATTAGATGAAGAAGAGAGAGTGCCTTTTGTACCGGGTTCAGTTTGAATATAAAAATTATTCCCAGTTTGATTAACTTTGAATGTGTATTCTCCACCCCTTACCAACGTGATTGATGGGTTCACACCTTCAACACCGCTTAAACTATACGTGCTTGGTTCTTCGTTTCGTGTAACATCAAAATCATCTGTTAACAATGTTTCTGTTGCACTAACATCAACACTATTTGGTCCACTAGGTAACCAATAATATTGACTGTGGTTTACAAACTTATCAAAGTCAATTAATGGAGACCAACTATAAATTTGACTAGAAAATAAACGGTCATGCCTCGAAACGTTTGCACCTTTTGTATTTAATGCATCTAATATCTCAGGATAAGTAATTGCTTCATTTATATTCGCATTCTCATCTTTCGTTATAATTCCAGGTTCTAATTGATAATTGACTCGCTCATTGGTAGGTTCAATAATATAAACATCATCACTTTCTACTCCTTTACCAAACGTTCTACCAATAAAACCTTGTGTTTGTTTTAATTTAGGTTCTTGTGTAAGTTGGTCTAATGTGGAGTTTAGAAATTCCTTATTAGTATTGGTTTTATATATCTCAGGTAAAAGATTAACAGACCTATTTCTAGCCATACTATACTACTCCATTTAAGTTATTTGAGGTTAGTGAGGTGATAATCTTAATATTATCAACCGTAATTGCATTAACGAAAATTTCATTAGATGCAGACCTAATCTCATATAAATCACCAAACTTTTTGTTAGCATCACTCGATACCAAAACAACAGAACTTATTATGTCTCCCAACTTATCATGCAAAAAGGCAGACAATTCAGAAAAGTAAAATGTATCTCCGAAACTCCAATTTTCAATATCGAAATAATCATTAATTGTGCTTACCACATGACTCTTCACTTCACTATCACTAACAACAACATTATGCACTTTGACTACTGCTATATCTGCACGTAATTCATTGGTTGCCTTATTACCAAACAATGGTTTAAACACAACACTATTTAAAATAATGTTATCACTCACCATTTTGCTATCTTGCAATGATTGGTAAGCATTAGTTAATTCTGAAATTGTAGGGATTGATGGTTTAGTCACTGTATTAGTTGAATCCTGTATATATTTTTTATATGCAGTATGATATGCAGCAGTGACTACGTAAATATCAATGATATTTGTGAGTCCTGGATTAATACGGTTAGTTTCTGCACTGTTATGTCTGTATTGAAATTGTAGGTTTTGTCTTCCTGTTTTCAATGACATATCAGTAACTGGTACCATTTCACATGGTGCTGAGTGAGGGTATTTTTCAGTTTCACAAATGGCTACAGTGAAATCCAACTTTCTAAACTTCTGCACTTCGTCTACAAAATAAAACAATTGACCAGATGGGTAACTAAGAATATTTAATAATGGGTCAGAAGCACTAGCGAATTCATCGTTTACTATACCACTTGGTAATGGCATTTCTCTTTCTAGCATATCTGCATCAACTAATGTTTGGAAAAATACCAATTCAGTAGGTAATACAAGATTAGTGAAGAAATCTGGATTGTCCGCTATACCATCGCCATCTTCATCAGCATAACTAACCTCTACTTTAAAATCATTAACGAATCCATCTGATTCGGTTGGTTGACCAATGATGTCCAATTTGATATCTGTACTCAATGGTGCATTACTTCCTGGTTGGGTATTGGTTTTCAATACGTTGATAAAATCATTTACTACTTTTCCCGTTTTCGGGTCAAATATCTTATTATGTCCATCAAAATAAAAACGAGTTTCAATAATACTAGAAAAATAGTAATCCAAAGTCCGTGTGGTGGTGGTATATATATTATCATTTGCCGTAAATTTTATAATCCAACTGGAATCAATCCCTGTATTCGATACGTCCTGTGCATTGTCCAAACTAAACTCACCATTCTTGTCTAAGTTCGTATTCGCAATAATATACCACGTACCTGTTGTATTGTTATATCCAATGCCAAAGTCATTATACAATTCTATACGTGATAACATACTTTGCTCAAACGCCAATGGTAGGTCTGTGTTAAATACATGCACAATTTCAATTGGTACTGCCCCATTTGGTATGAAATTGGATAACGTAATAGGTCCACTTCCATCGGCATTATTACCAACACCAAAATTAGTACCTTCCAATGTAACATTATTGATACCAGTCCATAAAACCGTATTATCTGTTATCAATAATGTAGTACGTTGTTTTAATCTATTATGTTTATCGAAATAGTAAATTCCATTAATGTCCGATGGTGGAGTTGCAAACTTAACCAATGAATTTTTGACAATATACTTTCTGTTATCAGATACATATGTTCCAACAGACAAAGGAGAACCTATGATACTTTTAAAATAACCTGTAGTTTCATTTATGCTTGTTGTGCTTTGATTCCATGCTATATCAAGGGCAGATAATGAACTTCTGCTAAAAATTCCATGATACAAATGTACGGTACTACTGTTTGCTAGTTTTGGCTCAATTTGATTTCTAATTATTGACTCGATGTCATTTTTATCATCGAAACTAAAAGTGAATGAGTTACTAGATAATTCTTTAAAAATAACACCATCACTATTAAAAGTATTAACACTTGAGTACTTACCAGTTGGGTCAACTAAATCTAAATGTCTGCTCGTACCAATATTTGACCTAACTGTTGCTTTACTTTTGATAATACTACTAAACGAAGTGTACGGGAAGTTATTGTAATCTTCACCATTTACCATTCTGTTTTGTGTATAGAATCTTGCAGGTGCGTTTCGTTTAATATCTGCAATACTTTCCTTCGTGCTTGCATTGGTAACATTTTGTGTCAATGTAACAGTAAATGTTGCTGTCTCTGCACGACCGTTTCTACTAATATACGGAACCGTAATATTAATTCCAGAAACATCATTCATGTTAACAATGTACTTTTTTCCGTTACTAGTTCTTACGAATGAACGAAAAAATCCAGTTGGAATATCACCAAAAACACCGTCGCCAAAATTCATCGTGATTTGGTCATTAGTTCGACTCGTTACACTAAAATATTTTCTTTTAGATGTTTCTGTTTGTTTTGATATGGGTGCATAAATATTTTGAACTGCTTCCCACTCGTTTATTACGGTACCAGTTACATTGTTTAATTCATACAACCAAACATCATTATTATTAATCCCTTCAACATTAATGTCAACATTGCGGTTTGCAATTCTATCACTCAACGCAAAGTCTTTGTTAATTAATGTACCTTGTTTAAAGTAAAAGAAGAATCCTGTATTTGCACTTGCAAATCCTAATTTATCATTTCTGTATAAGATATTAAAATCACCATTAAGAACTGGTGATGGTTCATATACTGATGTTGTGTTTGCTGTGGTTGCACTAACAGCCTCAAAGTCCATGTTAGCACCGTTTACGGTTGCTGAAAATGGTATAACTGGCATCAAATTACTAACCAAATTTACCGTGTACTCATCTGTCTTGTTACCAAGCACATCTGCTGTTCTTCCTGGCTTTCCAACTTTTTGGCTATCAACCATCATAGCATTCATTACAGTATTAAATTGGTCTTGCCAATCAATATTTGTACTATCATTCCACCGTAGTGTTACGTTTGCCAAGTTAGCACCATTAAAGTCAGTAATATTTTCTGTCGTGCTTACTGAAGTAACCTTCAAAAATCCACTAGCATTTTCATTACGTTTTGGTGTGTATCCAACTAAATCAGCAAGTCTAACAACACTGTCTCTACGTTCTGCAGTATCTAAAAAGTTTTCACGTGTGTTTAAATCTTGTCTGTAACTTATCGCTTGTCCCATAAATGCCATTACGTCAAGTAACGCAATGAATTCTGAACTCTCAACATAATCATTGAAGTCTTCTGGGTGATGCTGTCTTAGATAATCAACGAAACCTTTTCGTAGTGTTTCGAAGTT